>Ga0209183_1000427_pt1 | contig 17420 bp, 17 predicted proteins | sample LHCtaG_2_FD_184120 | JGI IMG/M metagenome (GOLD analysis project Ga0209183, IMG submission 184120) | Hot spring microbial communities from Little Hot Creek, USA to study Microbial Dark Matter (Phase II) - LHC4sed_replicate (SPAdes)... | ecosystem: Environmental > Aquatic > Thermal springs > Hot... | reverse complement strand
CGAGGAAGTCACAGGTGAAGTTGAACGTAGAGTTGTAGCCCAGCTTCTCGCATTGATGGACGGCTTAGAAAGCCGCGGAAACGTAATAGTCATAGGCGCTACGAATAGGGTTAACGCGTTAGACCCAGCGCTGAGAAGACCAGGCAGATTCGATAGAGAGATCGAGATTGGAATACCTGATAAAAACGGCCGCTACGAGATCCTCCAGATACATACCAGAGGTATGCCTCTAGCTGAAGACGTAAACTTAAACAAACTGGCTGAGATAACGCACGGCTACACAGGCGCCGACATAGCAGCACTATGTAGAGAAGCAGCTATGAAAGCCCTTCGAAGATACCTTCCAAAAATAAACCTGGAAGAACCTACAATACCTCCAGAGGTTTTAGAGGAGATGGTTGTAAACATGAGCGACTTCATGCAAGCCTACAGAGAGATAACTCCAACAGCTATGAGAGAAGTTGAGGTTGAAGTTCCAACAGTACACTGGGAGGACATAGGAGGTTTAGACGACGTTAAACAACAGCTTAGAGAAAGCGTAGAATGGCCTCTCAAGAGCCCCAAGCTCTTTGAAAACATGGGCATCAAACCTCCAAAAGGCATCCTACTCTACGGCCCACCCGGATGCGGTAAAACACTACTAGCAAGAGCAATAGCCACAGAGAGCGAAGCGAACTTCATCTCCATAAAAGGGCCTGAGATCTTCAGCAAATGGGTTGGAGAATCAGAAAGAGCCATTAGAGAGATCTTTAGGAAGGCTAGGATGGCCGCTCCAGCTGTAGTATTCTTCGATGAAATAGACGCCCTAGTTCCTCCCAGAGGGGCTAGGTTTGGAGATTCAGGAGTCAGTGAACGCGTCATAAGCCAGCTTCTAACGGAGCTTGACGGTATTGAAACGCTGGAGAACATTGTGGTCTTAGCCGCCACAAATAGGCCTGACATGGTAGACCCAGCCGTCCTCAGACCAGGCAGATTCGATAGACTGATATACGTGCCACCTCCAGACGAGAAGACCAGGCTTCAGATATTCAAAATACATACTAAGAACATGCCTCTAGACGAAGATGTAAGCCTTGAAAGACTCGCAGCTATAACCGAAGGATATACAGGCGCCGACATAGCGGCAATATGTAGAGAAGCAGCTATGAACGCGATTAGGAGAAACCCCGAAACCGGTGGAAAGGTGAAAATGGAAGACTTCAGAAGGGTTATGGAAGCTATTAAACCCTCCATAACACCAGACTTAGACAAGTGGTACAGGTCGATCTTCCAACAACAGATTAAACTGGCAAGACCAGCGACACCAGTCACGTGAAAACATGAGAACCCCGCTACACACAGCCATAGTAGAGCTTCTAGCTAAAAACCCAAGCGGATTAACAGACGTAGAGATATATGAAAAACTCAGAGAACAGTATGAAGAGCTCAGCTTCAGCCAGCTTATGAAAACCCTCCTCAAACTCGAAATAAACGGCATAGTTAGAGTCACAAGATACCAGAAGGATACATTGAAAGTAGAACTCTTAACCGACTAAACGCTTCCAACCTGAAGTTAAAACTTATATCCCCCCCTAAACTCTCTTCACCTCAGATGCGGTGGTGGTCTAGCCTGGTAAGATACCGCCCTGCCACGGCGGGGTTCGCGGGTTCGAATCCCGCCCACCGCATCTCCCACGTTCTCTAAGATGTTTAGACTCTGGCTTAAATTCTCGGAATTTTTATGAAAGAAGTGATTTAACGTTCCATAAGAATGTTTGCATCCTTTTTCACTTTTCCTCTTGACACCTTACACGTCAACAATTTGGCTGCTATTAACGTGCAAGCATTGACCTACATTTGTTCCTCACTTGTTTAATGTGGCAAAATATTGAAGACTGTAACATCGCTTTGCCATGTTTATAGGACGAGCCTTCACGAGGAGCAAAAGAGACAACTCTCTTATCGTGCAGGTTGAAGCTTGCTGAAGTCTCCGTCTTATCCAATCCTATTGTTTACACGTGCTTCTGTGCTAGGTAGACTATGAAGTATGGTACTCTTGAACATCTATCATAATGCACCAGATCACTCTTTTCGACATCTCTACCAGGCTTGGGCTCTGCTATTCTTAGAACTTTGAAGCCCGCATCTGCAATCATGTTAACGCATTGTTCAATCGTTCGCGTGCGATATTTAAAGATGACGGCTCGTCCTGGAGCCGGCTTTATTCGCCACTCCCTCTCATCTGGAGAGAAATAATCTTCAATAATTCTCCCCGCACCCATACCATTACTTCTCCATCTACCCTTCGACTCAATTATCGGATGGGTATCTGAGAACAAAAACAGTCCATCAGATTTTAAGACTCTTGCCACCTCTTGGACTATTCTATCATCCAGGATCGTGAGGGCCAGGACAGCTATATCAAATGATCCGTCCATAAACGGTAGGAAGTGTGCATCTGCTTTCTGTAACGTCAACTTTATATTCGCGATTTCAGCGTTACTCCTAGCTTTGTACAGCATCTTTCGAGAGATGTCTAAACCGAAAACATCGGCTCCTCTTTTTGCGAACTCTACGGAATAGACGCCAGGACCGCAACCAATGTCTATTAAACTCTTCCCAAGAAGATTGCCCAAGAGGTTTAAGATAGCTGGTAAAAGGATCTTAAATTCATAGGAACCCCTTTTTCTCGCTGAGTACCAGTCTGCGATTTCATCATACCCCTTCTCAGCCTGCTCAGGTACATCGTCATCATATACTTTGAATATCTCATTGTTGTTCAATGGTCAGTATCTCCAATAATGATCGACTAGACAACTACTATACAATTGCTTGAAGAACTTAAAAAAGATATAGGTTCAAGAACTAAGGAATCGGAAATAAATTCTGAAAACTAGAGGCTTATTGAAAAGTGTAGGGGTGGAATTTGAACCCAAGACTGGCGGCGAAATCTCCCGCAAACCCCCTTCTTTTTCTGTTTTTGCAATCAAATATGCTGACACAGTCTCCTAACACTTACTCCAGTAAACGTAGTCCTATTATAACATTTACATACTTAAGTATAGACCTAGCCAGCGACCTTAAGCTTTCATAATCCTCGGATGTAAATACTGGGTGTTTATCGTCCAAACTCCACCATTAACGGTAGTTACGTAGCCCACAATACAGCCTGCTCCTCCATCTTTTCCAAGGATATTGTAACCAGTATAATCTTTAAACCAAACCTTTAATAAGTCTTCATACATCATCCCAAGAAGCTTAGCCCTAAAGATCCTAGTATCTGCATCTGGAAAACCTTTTCCCCCAAGCTCAACGAGCTCATTGAACATAAGCCATCACTAAAGATAATATTTTGGTGGATTAAATATTAATGTAGGGTGGGCTCTGGAAGAACACCGTCCCCAGGAAGATGAATAAAGTATCAAGTAGCTTGAGTGGGCGGAAAGGGTAATAGCTATGAGGATGGAAGCCAAAAATAGGGCTGTAGCTATTTGCCTCTCTTTTTCTTTTATGGCTCTGAGTTGAGCTTTAGTTCCCAGAGTCCTCTTTTTAGTACTCATATCAAGGTAAACTTCGATTACTTAGCAGGGGAAAAAAATGGGGGAAATAGAGGTGCAATGGGAGTTATCGCTTCTCTTTTCTACGATTAACATGTTTGACGTAAACGGCTGTGGCAACTGTAGCGGCCACTATTGTTGAGACTAAACCCATGTAAGGAGCCAACAAACCAAACTTATCAACGGGGAGAACAACGCCTCCGACAGGCAACAACGCAGAGATGTCAACATGTATAATCATCCCTACGTCACTTGGATCAAGGTAGACCCATACCTTACCTTTTGTAGCACCTGCCCGTATTTTACCTTTTATGGTCAACTTATTTCCTGCCTGGGTATACGTCACTTCTTCTACATTCCAACCGTACCAGCTAATACCAATGGTCTCCTTTTCCAGTATGTCATCTGGGATAACGATGTCAACGGAGAAATCTCTATTTTCATCTGCAGCCGCAACCCTACGGTCAACAGCTAATTTATATCCCCGGTCTTCGGCGATTCTGCCCATGTAGTCCTCTACCAGTCCAGGGATTACTTTATGATCCGGGTCCCCTGCACCGATCATGTCCCCCCACTCTGAAAGTGGTTTACACTCACACAGCATTTTCCAACCAGCCCAGTTGGGATCCTTCATCTCATCTACTTTAATCTGTCCATGCAGAAGCTCGTGATAAAGCAAGCAGTCGTCATCAATCTGACCTGCTGTGCTCTCTTCTGCTTCTTTGGCCAAATCAGGATTTATCATTAAATAAAAGGTAATACTCAGTTTCTTTACTCTACCCTCGATGGCCACCGTTGCACTTTCACGGCCAAACTTGCCGTCTCCTTCTGTAGGTCCTATGGAGCAATTGAAATGAACAAGCTTGGTTCTAATAATTATTTCGCAACTATCGTAGTCTGCGTGGGGACACTCCTTTGTTGCTATGGAGACCCATTGCCCCGACCCGTCTGCTCCCAAGCTGTCAGTTATGTTTTTTACGGATTTTTGCCCCAGATCCTTATATCTATTTATTTTCGTTTGGAAAATCTCTTTTTCTTCATCAGTCGGAGGCTGCGTCTGGGGCTCACCTTTAACAAGCATTATTTCAAACGAGCTGGCGACAATAGTCGTTATTAAAGCCAAAACTATAAGAGTCTTAAGGACTTTCTTTAAATCAAGTAGTTGCCGCATATTCTTACCCCATAATTCCCTTCCCTTTTTCCACGCTTAACACGCTTAACATAGACTTTTCCCCCATTAAGCAGGCATCTTTATCTATCTGAATACGTATGCTAGCTGAGGAGCTTTACATTTTTCTCCACTTATAGCGAAGGAGCTGACAACAATTGCAACTTCTAACATGATGAGAGCTTTCATCAACAGATTTTGTTTTCTACACTTTTGCACTTGAACCCTCCCTTTTCGCTTCTATTGAAGGAGCAAAGCATAAGAATCCAGTTCATCAGCTTTTCTCTGTCGTTTAAAAGCTGATCAAGCTGGATAAAATTTACTCGCTCCTTTCTTTTTTACATCATACCTTATTTATTAAATTTGTGGAACAACATTTACTGCTTCTTCCCTCCCGTTTAGTGGGACGAATCTGAGTGTTAATAGGATTGTTTCCCTAGTGGATGTAGTTTTCCATTTCGCTTATTAGACATCGCCATGCAATTCCATGAAGTCTCTAAAATGATGAGGCAATATTTAAGGAGTAGAACGATGAGTAAACATGCAAAACAGCCGGAAGCATTGAGGAGGCGAAAAGCCTGGTTGCATCTGACTTCAAATACGTCTGCGAACAAGACGGGCTTAAATTCTTCCGCAAAAGGAGGTGAAGGTACAGGGGGTTCGTTCGTAGTGCGGGGGGTGGGATTTGAACCCACGAAGGGCTACCCCACAGCGGCTCTGAGGGTTACCACTACCTCCTCAGCGCTGCGCCTTAGACCAGGCTTGGCTACCCCCGCTTCCATTAAGTATAGGCGTTTTTCCTCTTTTAAATTTAGCTCTTTGAAACCTCCCCGGAAAAACATATATCGGTGAGCATTCTTTTAAAGGGCTTGTATGGAGCTTGATCTAGCCCCTCTTCTGACGTCTTTTACATTGATATTCCTAGCCGAGTTAGGCGACAAGACTCAGATGTGTACGATCATGTTATCTTCAAGGTCTTCAGCGGCCTCAGTTTTCTCAGGCGCTATGACCGCTTTCTTCATAGTTGACGGTTTAAGCGCCCTACTGGGTGGGGAGCTACTAAGCCTACTACCTAGAAATATAGTAGGCTTAGCCACGGGTTTAACCTTCATAATTTGCGGGTTGATACATCTCCTCCGTAGAGAGAGCGGGAAGACTTTAGATAAAGCTGAAACATCATTCTTCAAAACCTTCTCCCTAGTCTCACTTATGGAGCTAGGCGATAAAACTCAAATGGCCTCAATACTCTTAGCGGCTCAGTTTAAAAACCCGCTCATGGTTTTGATCGGCGTCATGATGGCCTTCAGCCTAATAACTGGCATAGGGGTTCTACTGGGCAGTAAAATTCTAAGGCTTGTAGAAGATAGGTACTTGAAAATAGGAACATCGATCGTATTCATACTGTTCGGCTTTATCCTGATATTTGAAGCACTATCGACGGGCTGAATTTAAACGTTATATTGAAACCCTTATCCCATTCAACCATAACTATTATTCAGAGCAGGAGGGTTAAGTTCCGCCACTCCTTCATAGACCCCAAAACCGTCGGAAACCGCAACTCCATATGTCTAGTAGGAGACGTCAACAACGACGGATGTAAATGAAGACGCCGTTCGGAAAACGTGAGCGGTTTCCGAGGACTCGTGTAAACGAAATGTTTGAAGATACGTAGACTAGCTTCATTCAGCGTTTGAAAAACCGAGAACTTCATTATAGTAAAATATAACTATGCGCATGTGAACTGTTAATTTGAAGGCTTAATCTATGAGCATAGAAGAGGTCAGCAGAACTGTTAAGGATATTAAGGCGCTCGTTGAAAACCTACAGTGCAGAGTTGAAGCGTTGGAGAAGGCTGTTAAAGCCAGCAACATATCTCTTAGAGTTGAAGTTCCAAAAGTAGTGTTGGAAAAGAAGCCTCTGGAAATTAGAATCAGCGAAGATGAGCTCTTAGGCAGAATAATCCTACTTATGAAAGAGGGCTTCTTCAACGATTGGAAAACGGCAAGCGACGTGGCGAATGAGTTGATACGGAGGTGTTGGCATCCGAAGGATTTAAAACACATCAGACCGAGCTTAGAACAACTCGTCGTCCTAGGAGTTCTGGAAAGGTCTAAAGTGAAGAGGAGGAAAGGCGGAGGCTTTAAATGGGTTTACAGGAAGAGCGGAAACCTCAGCTTGACCGAGTAGGAGCAACGACATTAGACATCTTAATGCTTCAATCCTATCTGTCGTTGGAGTTAATTGAAGCCTGGTCTGTTGATCCATCTAAAAAACAGTTATCTTTATAATGGAGAAACTATCAATTAAATTTCTTTAGGATTATGGAATTTAAACTCCCACCAGAAGTATTAGACATCGTAAATGGCATAAGCTCTATGCAGATAAGAGGGGCTTCGAAAATAGCGGAAGCCGGTGTTAGAGCTTTAAGTATCGTTGCCGAGAACAGTAAATCTGAAAGACCTGAGGAAGTGTTTGAAGAACTAGATTACGTAGCTCAGAAGCTTTTAGCTACACGGCCTACGGCGGTCTCCCTTCCAAACGCTGTAAGATACGTCATGTTTGAAGTCTATAAGGCTAAAGAGAACGGATTGAAAGCTGAGGATGTTAAAGCCAGAGCATTAGATGCCTGTAGAGAATTCCTCAGAAGGATAAGGGAGGCATCTATAAAGATAGGTGAAATAGGGGCTAGGAGGATAAACGACGGCGACACCATAATGACACACTGCCACAGTACAGCCGTTTTGAACGTTATAAAGACGGCCCATAGGATGGGTAAGAACATAAAAGTAATAGTTACCGAAACCAGACCGCTGTATCAAGGGTTTATAACTGCTGAAGAGCTTGAGAAGAGTGGAATACCGTTTACGCTGATCATAGATAGCGCTGCCAGATTCCTCATGAAAAAGGTGGATAAGGTTATAGTAGGTGCCGACGCCGTGGCAGCCAACGGAGCGGTCGTAAATAAGATAGGTACGTCTATCATAGCTCTAGCCGCATATGAATCCAGAGCCTTGGTGTTTGTCGCAGCTGAAACGTATAAGTTCAGCCCCGAGACACTTGCAGGAGAACTTGTCAAAATCGAGGAGAGGGAGCCGGAGGAGGTGGTTCCGGCCGCCGTCTTTAAACGTTGGAAGCACGGTTCTGTCAGAAACCCCTCCTTCGACGTAACACCTCCAGAGTACATAGACCTCATAATAACTGAAAGAGGGATAATACCTCCTCAAGCGGCTTTCACGATAATTAGAGATGAGCTTAAAGACATGCCTTATGAGTTCCAGATGAAGTACAGCACCTACTGGGAGAGGAGCCTCGAAGTTTAAAGAATACCCCTATTTAATCCATATACCTTTACGCACGAGGACGTTTGCATCCTCCTCAGCCTTCTCAATCAAAAAATCTAAGAGTTCTTTGAAAAATCCCCTTCCATAGTACTCTGAAGACCATTCTTTAACAGCTTTAGCATACAGGCTCCTCTCAACCATTCTAGTCTCAGCGAGCCGTATGAGGCTGTTGTAGGTCTCAGCGTCGATGGGATCACCGTCACATATCAAACCCGGGCAGTATTTAACAGCACTTTTATTAACCTCTACACCGGTGACCCTACCGTTAGACGTCACATATATGAAGGGGTAGAAGCGGCATGTCAAAGGTTTAAACCGATGCACCGTACAGATTCTATTCCTATTTAAAACGCAAAACCCGTCTGGAAACCTCTTCAACCCCAGGTATCCTTCACCCTCCCAGAGCGAGACTTTGGGAAAAGTGCTCTTGTAATCTTCAGCTCTATAAATCGTTAGAAACTCTTGAGCATCGTATCCGCCATAGTGTACTATACGCCAAACATCTAAATGTGTAACCGGAACCCAGTATTGGCTACAACAAACACCACACAGTGTACATTTAAACTTAACCATTTAGCTCAGTCGGTAAATTCTAACAAATCTTTGGTATAAAGTTTAATCCGACAAGCTTCACTTGACCAGTTCAGTCAAAGCTAAATGGTAAAATTTAGTTAAGAGTTCTTACTAAATCTTAATAGATAACTGTGGTTAAAGTTGAAGGCTTCAAAGGTTTTAATAGGGTCTACCAGATAGCCCTCGGAGGTGAGCGTAGATTAGCCACCATAAACTTAGCTCCAACAGTTCAAGTGTACGGTGAAAGGCTCGTTAAAATCGAAGGGGTAGAGTATAGGCTTTGGGATCCGTATAGGAGCAAGCTTGGAGCAGCTTTACTTAAAGGTCTTAAACGCCTACCGATTTCAGAAGGAGTTAAAGTCCTATATCTTGGAGCCGGCTCTGGAACCACCGTAAGCCACGTTAGCGACATAATAGGGGAAAGGGGACTGGTGTATGCTGTTGAGTTCAGCCCGAGAGTTATGCGGGAGTTTATAAAAAAGGTTTCATCTTTTAGGAGAAACGTTATGCCTATACTCGCCGACGCCAGGTTTCCAGGGTCTTACCTACCATATGTCGATGAGGTTGACGTAATATACTGCGACATCGCTCAGCCAGATCAAGCTAGGATATTGTCAGATAACGCAGACTTCTACCTTAAGAAAGGTGGGAGTATAATGCTGGCGGTAAAGGCGAGGAGTATAGACGTTTCAAGAAAACCTGTAGAAATATTTAGAGAAGAAGCCAAGGTTTTACAGAGCAGGGGGTTCAAGATAGAATCCACGATTAAACTTGAGCCCTTTGACAAAGACCACGTCATGATACTTTCAACAAGGTGAAAGCCATCTTGCATAACACTATAGCTGGTGTGGATGAAGCTGGTAGAGGCAGCGCCATAGGACCAATGGTTATAGCGGGAGTTCTACTAGAGGAGGACTTCTTGGAGGCTGTTAAATCACAAGGTGTTAAAGATTCTAAGAGGCTTCCACCGGAGAGAAGGGAGAAGCTTTACGAGTTTATAGTTGACGGGGCTGTCAGAGTAGCATTTACCGTGTTAAACCCAAACATAATAGATCGATATGTTAAATTTAAGAAGACGATAGGCGGTTTAAACGCTTTAGAACTTAAAGAGATCGCCTGCATAGTAAGAGAGCTTAGAGCTACGAAAATATACGTCGACTGCCCAGACGTAAACTTGACGAGGTTCTGTAGAACTTTGAAGTCTGAAGTCCCGTGGAATGCTGAAGTAATAGCCCTCCACGGAAAGTACGACGACCACCCAGCCGTAGCATCAGCATCTATAGTGGCTAAGGTCTTGAGAGACAGAATCGTTCGGTCGCTTAGAGACCTATATGGAGATTTCGGAAGCGGCTACCCTTCAGACTTAAAAACCATAAGTTTTCTGAAAGAAAACTACGGGAGTAAGCTTTCAGAACGGCTTATAAGGAAGAGTTGGAAAATCTCCAAGTTGAGCCATAAATTAAACAGTGTCTAACCCCCTCCAGTAGCATTTATATAGCTTTTCCCAATCCTAATAAGGAGTTGGAAAGCCATGTCGAAAGAGACTTTCAAAGTAGATAAAAATGGCGACTTCTCCAACTGGTTTAACAGGATAATCCGGGAGGCACAGCTTATAGACGACAGGTATAACGTTAAAGGCTTCATAGTTCATAGGCCTTGGTCTATGACCATGCTTAAACAGATCTACCGCTTATATGAAAACGAGCTTGAAGAACGGGGGCATAGACCCGTGCTCTTCCCAACGGTAATACCTGAGGAAAGCCTTTCAAAAGAGGAAGAGCATGTTGAAGGTTTTAGAGCTGAGGTATTCTGGATAACTCATGGCGGGGATGACGAGCTTGAGAAGAGGCTTGCATTAAGACCCACTTCTGAAACGGCTTTCTACCCGCTCTACTCCCTATGGATAAGAAGCGTATCAGACCTACCTCTAAAACTCTATCAAAGCTGCTCAGTTTTCAGGTATGAGACTAAGTCAACCAAGCCTCTGATCAGAGGTAGGGAGTTCCTCTGGATAGAGGCGCACGACGTCTTCGCCACGGAGAAGGAGGCTTACAAACAGGTTGAAGAGGATATGGAGATCGCTGAAGAAGTCATCCATAGGAGGCTTGGAATACCTTTTATATTCTTAGAGAGACCGCAATGGGATAAGTTTAGAGGAGCCGTCAAAACGTTCGCCGCCGACTGTATAATGCCTGATGGAAAACTACTTCAAATAGCCTCCACACACTACCTGGGCCAGAGGTTCTCCAAAGCCTTTGAAATCACATTCCTAGACAGCGACGGCACGCGGAAGTACGCTTACCAGACATGCTATGGACCTGGCATATGGCGCATTCTAGCCGCAGTTATCTCCATACACGGTGACGATAATGGCCTCATAGTGCCATTTGAAATAGCCCCCATTCAAGTTATCATAGTTCCAATATTTGCGAAAGAGCATAAGGAGCCCGTTGAAAAATACTGCATGGAAGTCTACAGGAGTCTGAAGGCAGCCGGCTTCAGGGTAGAAGCGGATTTTTCAGATAAGACTCCCGGCGCGAAATACTACTACTGGGAGATGATGGGAGTTCCAATAAGGGCTGAAGTCGGCATCAGGGAAGTTGAAGCAAAATCTGTAACGTTATTTAGGAGGGATGACCGTAGTAGAATAGTCGTTCAACTTGACGGGCTTGTTGAAGCCGTTAGGAGGCTTGGCGACGAGTCTCTTCAAAACCTTAGGAAGAGGGCTGAAGAGTTCCTTCAGCTGAGAATATTTAAAGCCACCACTTTTGACGAAGTTAAAGACCTAGCAGATAGAGGCGGCTTCATAATCGCCCCGTTCTGCTCGATAGACTTCGACGGTGAAAGCTGCTCTATAAAGCTTAAGGAAGTGTTGGGTCTAGAAGTCAGAGGAGTACCCCTTAAAAACAGGGTTAAACCCTCTGAAGGGGAGAAATGCATAGTATGTGGCAGGGAGGCTGGAGAGTACGTCTACTTAGGTAAAGCATACTAATTTATGGTATAGCTCTACCTTTCATTCTACGCATTAACAGCTTATATTGGATAGATAGAAGCTTCTCAGGCACCAGAAGTTTACTAGTCAAATATACTAGGAAGACGGTAAATGCGGCTGAACACGGTATTCCTAGAAGCGCTTCAAATGGAAGCTCTGAGAAGAACATACTCTGAGCTATAAGCATCGGATAGCTTGGAGGTAAAGCGTAGATGAATAATCGCAACGCCAACGGTAGACTTCCAACGTCGCCATATATGACCATGAACATCGGAATCATTATTGGTATCTGCACAAACCCGACCAAGGAGCCGGATATTCTGACGTCGCTACTCAAAGCCCCTATTATAACGCCTAGAGAAGTTGCGAAAAATATCGCTATGAGGAGGCTTACGAACAGCATTACATAGCTTTCAAGCGACGCCGTCGGAAGCTCCAGTGAAACGGTTAAACCCTCCCCAGTCATCACGGGGAGACTGAAAATACTTTGAAAATACACGGTTAACCCGACTATAAAGAGAACGGTTCCAAGCATCGCCACGACCGCTGACCCTATAAGCTTGCCCATCAAAATACGATACCTGCTGATAGGGAGCGTCAGTAGGATTTCAAGGGTTTTCTCCTCGTTTTCAACAGCCGTAGCAGTTGCGGCTATCTGTGCAACTGTCATTGAAACCAACATTAAAACGATCGGAACCATTATCCCAGAGCCCATGAAGAACTGGTTAAATAAAACGCCTGGTGAAACCTTGAGAATCTTATCCTTGACAACCGTATAGCTTACGGTGGTTAATGGGTTTAAAACGTCCTCAGGGTTGACTTCAGGACTTTTAGAAGATATAAAAGATTCTACTAAGGCTCTGGAATAGGCGTTTAAAACACTCTCAATCACGGAGAAGATGCCGACGCTACTTAAACCCATGCTTTTAACGATGAAGAACACGTTCACCTGAGCTCTTCTAAAGCTTGTGACGTTGGATTCAAAGCCATTCGGCACAACTATCAAAATTCTGGTATCGCTACCTTTAAGCTCTTCAATAGCATCTTCAACCTCCAATGAGGGAGATTCTGACACGTTTAAGCCAAGGCCATGCATAAAACCTATAAACTCGTGGCTGATGGATGTTTCATCTAGGTCTATGACTGCGACTTTAACGCCTTCTCTTGAAATCGTTTCAATGGAGCTTTGCATAGCTGCAGATATTGCTAAGCCGATTATAGGCATTATTAGAATTGGCGCCAGTAAACCTATGTAGATCCTAGGGTCTCTTAGCAAGTCTTTAATCTCCTTTTCAACCAGAGGGAGGAAGCTGCCCAATATCCACCACCTTTATGAATACTTCTTCAAGATTTGAAGCGTTCCAAAAAGTTTTAAGCTGATCCGGTGTACCTTCAGCCACTATTCTACCTTTGTTTATTAAGGCTATTCTATCGCAGACGTATTCTACTTCAAGCATGTTGTGGCTGGACATAATCACTGTTACACTGTACTTGTTTGCATAATCTTTTATAAGCTTCCTTATGTAACTTGCATGCACAACGTCTAAACCCGCTGTGGGCTCGTCGAGTATGGCTAGTTTAGGCTTCAACATAAAAACCCTCGCTATCTGAAGCCTCCTCTTCATACCTTTACTGTAGGTCTTAATCTTATCGTGTATTTTACCGCCAAGCCCTGAAATGTCAACGGCACGATCAACGGCTTCTGAAGCTTCATCTCTAGAGTGGAAGTATATCCTAGCCATTATTGAGAGGTACTCCAACCCTGAGAGGTTTCTATAGGCTCCAGCATCCTCGGCGAGGTAGCTCATTATACGTCTTACATCGGCGGCTTGAGAGATAACGTCATATCCGAATACTTTCACAGAGCCTTCCGTTGGAAGTAGAAGGGTGGCGAGAATCCTCAAGGCAGTGGTTTTACCGGCACCGTTAGGCCCGATTAAACCGAAAACCTCCCCCTCCTTAACTTGGAAAGATAGGCCGTCTAAGGCTTTGAAAGACCCGAAGAATTTCACGAGGTTTCTAACGTCTACAGCGACACCGTTATTTACTGACATATTCAATAGATTGAGCTCTTTTAGAGGTAAAAGCTTTACTATGGATAAACACGTCTAAGAAGATGGAGAAATTTACAACCACTTTAAAAACTAACCCATGTACTTTTTCACAACCCTCAAGGCTTCTAGAAACTCTCCACCCCTCTTGGTTAACACGTAAACCTTCATATCGCCTATCCTCTCTTCTCTTAGAAGACCACGAGCTACCAGAAACTGCAGAGCCTTTTTCGCCCTATCAACTGGAAGCCCAGCGCCGTAAGCTATTCTCGTTAAAGGAGATGGGCCTCTTCTTAAGACAGTTTCCAATATATCGGAGTATATTTCATATTTTGTCCTTCTCCCACTCATAGCGTTATCAACTTTTGAATCGACATTAAAGTGGTGGAGGAGGTAGCTTTTCAACCTTCACCGGCGTCTGAGCGAATAAAACTTCTTCCTCCCTCTCCAACAGCTCGGTGTACTGTACTTCTCCAAGTATTCTACAGCCAGACTCCACATATATCCTTCTCGCGTAGATGTTTCTAGCCCTTGAATTCTCCTCCAACGTTAAAGTGTCAGCGTAGACGTCTTCAACTCTAGCCCTCTCCCGTATGAGAACACTAACGCCTATTAAAGGCCCCCGAACCTCACCTCGCCTACCAATCTCTATGTAGTTAGCCTTCACACCCTTCGAAGTCTCTATCAACCCTCCGACTTTTACGGCGTCTAAAGCTTCAACAGTCGAAGCCCTCAGAGAGCCGCCAATATCTATGGATTTAACCTTCACATAGTCACCTATTTCAGCAGAACCTCCGACATCTAACCTACCGGATAAGCTTAGACTTCTCCCCACGCTCAGCCTACCGCCAACATCTACGTTTTCACCTCTAGCATCACCAGTTATTTCAACGGAACCTCCGACATCTATACTTGTAAATACAAGGTCTCCGTCGACTTTTAAAGAACCTCCGACATTTATTTTTCCACCTTCACATCGATTAGAGAGCTTTACAGCACCGCCAACGTCGATTTTGTTAAATTTGAGGGGCCCGGTTGATTCAAACGTCCCTCCTACGTTGATTCTATCCTTCACTTCACCGCCCTTAATTACAACCGTACCTCCAACGTCGATATCTTCAATTTTAACTTCAGCTTCAACTCTAACTGTACTCCCAACCGTTATCTTTTTGACCTCCACCAGCCCTCCTCCTCTGAAGGACCCGCCTACTTCAATCCGTAAGCCCTTCACAACACCCTCAATATCAACCGCTCCACCTACGTTAATAGTTTCCATTTCCACATTACCAGACGCCTTATATGAGCCGCCAACCTCTATATCTAAGGCTTTTGTATCGCCTCTTACTTCAAGGCTTCCACCGACTCTAACCCTTTCAACGTTAAGGTTTTTTTCAACAGCAACTTTTCTATCCACATCTAACGTTTTCGCCGATAGGTTTCCGATTACGTGAAGCCCACCCTCTCTGATCTTCACCTTGTTAACTGATAGATCGCCCTCAACCGTAATATCGCCATCATGCCCATCCAAAGACTCGGCTATAAGACCACAGTTGAAGAAGCATTCTCCCTCACAGCGTACAATACCTGAAACTGTAATGTTTTGCAACCTCTCTTCAGCTTTTATAGTTGAATCCCCGCCCACGTGCAGGTCTCCATCAACAAACCCTAATGTTGCAGTTGAACCGCGTGGAACAGATACGACTTTACGCACGATTACACCATTCCGATAACTTACCGGAAGATTCTATTAAAACTAAAGCACGTGTAGAGGACACAGATTGTGATTACAATAAGTTTCTAGAATTTACATTCGGCAAGTTTTCTCCAAGCCTCCCTCTTCTTTACCGAAGTCTAAATGAGCCTCTCCATCGAACTTAACGTATGAGTACGCGACCCTTAGCATCTTCCTCTTAACCTCGAAATACGTGTTGTCTAATAGAAAATTTTTAGGTTTAAATGTTTGAAGGCTTCAATCGTAGGATGATTCCCGATGTCTGAGTCAACCTTTGAACACTCAACATTTAATCAAACCTTCTGGACGCCGAGGATGCCAGTAAAAGCGCTCTACTCGATCGATTTTGAAATAGACCCGTCGAAAGAACTGCTTAAAGGTGAGGAGGAGATCAGACTTATTAACAAAACTTCCAAGACTCTATCAAGGCTTATCTTCAACTGGGAGCCCGGAAAAGAATGGGATATGAAGGTAGGCCTTGACGGAAAGACTTTGAAACTCATCTCGAAAGAGCCGATGCTTTTTGAGCTTCCAGAGCCTCTCAAACCAAATGAGGATATTAAACTCTCGGTAAACTTCAGCTTTAAGCTTCCAGAGGGTAGATATCTTAAGCTCCTCAAATTCCATCCCCGTATATGGTAGGGTTATCGGAGCCACGACGACTTCATGGTTAAGGTGAAGAGCCCGGAAAACTACGAAGTCTTAACAAGCGGACGCTTCGATGAAAACTCAGGCTTCTACATGGCCAGCGATGTGAAGGATTTCGGGGTTGTGATTGCTAAAGATTTTCTAACCGCTGAGGGAGAGATGGGAGATGTAAAAGTTAAGGTGCTTTTCACGGAAAAGGGGAAGAATTGTAGCGAGCCTCTGCTTGAGACAGCGTTAGATGTTATCGATTTCTACAGGGGAATTCTCGGATTCTATCCTAAGCCAATCCTTTCAATAATTCTTGGTGTGGAGGAACCTATCGGTGGGTACCCGTTTGCAACCAACATGATCGTAATACATGGTCAAGAGAGGTTTGAAGAGAAGCCTTTAGACTTCTGGAAGTGGATAGTAGCCCATGAAATAGGGCATCAGTATTTTGGAGAATACGTCTTAGAGGGGAATCAACCGGAGTGGCTCTTGATAGGGCTTGGAATATACTTCGATAGAGAGTATTCAAGATACCGTGGGTTGAGTCCGGAGATCCACCGAAGGCTTATGCTACGCTATATCGAAGGTGTCCTAGAAGGCTTAGACACTACGATAGAGCGGCCGTTGGAGTAGCTTACGGCGATAGGGTTTGACTTCAACAACATCGTCGTCCACGGTAAAGTCTTCTCCATAATAAGTGCCCTTAAAGTTGTCATCGGAAGAGAGGCCTTCGTTAAGGTGTGTAGAAGAATACTTTCTGAGTTTAAAGGGAGGAGGCTGAAGGCTTCGAAGTTTCAAGAAATATGTGAAGAAGAATCGGGGCAAGACCTCGACTGGTTCTTCGGACAATGGCTTCGTACAAATAAATATCTCTCCTATAAGATAGATTCCGTAGAGTATACATGCTACGATGGGCATTATGTGACCACGGTTAGGGTTAAACGGCTGGGAGGTATAGAAATGCCCATACCTGTGGAAACCCGTTTTGAAGATGGCTCCTCAGCGAGGAAGATGACGGATAGAGTGCTTCCAGCCGATGAATTGAAGTTTCAAAGCATTTCTCCAATAATCGACGCCCGGCTAGACCCTGACAGCCTCTTACCTCTAGTTTATCCTCCTCCGAAGCCTTCAGAGGCGGAAGTTGCGATGGAGGTGGTGAAGCTTTCCTGGGTAGGAAGTGGAGAAAAGGCAAGGGAGATTTATGAGAAAGCCTGTGAAGCTGGTTTAACTTATGGACCACACTGGTTTAAGCTTGGCTTAACTCTATATGATGGAAAGTTCTACAGAGAGGGTTTTGAAGCGTTTAAGAAGGCCGGAGAACTAAGCGAAGAAGCAGTATATATTTTCGCATCGACCGTTTGGCAGGGACATATCTGCGACCTTCTAGGGAG
>Ga0209183_1000426_pt1 | contig 17537 bp, 20 predicted proteins | sample LHCtaG_2_FD_184120 | JGI IMG/M metagenome (GOLD analysis project Ga0209183, IMG submission 184120) | Hot spring microbial communities from Little Hot Creek, USA to study Microbial Dark Matter (Phase II) - LHC4sed_replicate (SPAdes)... | ecosystem: Environmental > Aquatic > Thermal springs > Hot... | reverse complement strand
CCACAGCTGGGAGAAGTCAAACTCTAAGCTTACAGCCCTTAACTAGAGCTGTTTCGTAACTGGTTGCTGTAGGTAGGGTTCATAGGCTTTCTCTACCTACCGTTACCTGCTAGGTAGTGGAGGTAGGTAGGAGCTCCGTACAGTTAAGCTCTATAGCTACCTACAACCCTGTAGAGGTCCCAAATTCCTGCAGGTGAGGTAGAAAAACCCTTGATGAGACTAGAGTAAACACAAAGTATTAGGGATAAGCATCGAGAGTCAAAAGTAAGCTAAATGGACACTAGGGTAAGTCCGTTCCTAAAGAGCTCCCTCAGGTACACGGTAGCGTAGGAACCCCTTCTAAGATCGAACGAGATAACCAGAGTGTCTGTAGACCTCGACTTTACACTTAGGTTCTCGACAGTGAACGTGGTCTCCCTAGAGTACCTAGCCATTAGGGAGGTATCCACACTCCCAACTTTATCGCCTAGATCTTCAGCAATTGCTTCAGCGGAGTACCTAGAGCACCTAGAGGTAGGTAGAGACGGTCTTGGGATTTCCAGTAGTTCACAGTACTTGGAGACTTCCTCAACCCCTCCGACCTCCTCGAAAAGCTTACTAAGCGCTAGATTAAAGAGGTAAGACTGGTAGGCTTCCACGAAGAACTTAAGTAGGGAGCGCGGGGTAGTACGTAGGAAAGCCTTCCCAGGGTCGCCGAGCCTTAGGTAAGCCCTTAAAACCCTTCTCTCCAACTTTAACCCCCTAGGTAACCTCTCAAGAGCACCGTGGTAGTCCCCCTCCTCAAAGAGCTTCCTAGCTAGCTGAGCCTCAGGGGACTCTAAGCTTGATGGTCTGCCGAGGAGTAGATTTAGAGCGCTACCGTAGTCCCCTAGAACTAGGGCCCTACCTATGAGGTGGTTTACAGGGCGGGCGTAGCCGAATCTCTGGTACCCGAAGTAGTTTAAGTAGAGAAGCCCTCCAGACTTTTCAATACTTGCGGAAACCTCCTCCACATCCCTACTAACTACCTCTACTACAACCTCGAAGAGGTTACCAGCTAGCTGATGTTTGCTAGCCCTGAACCTGGGACCTACCTCACCTAAGGGGAATACCTCAGCAGCTCCACCAAGGAGGTAGCGTGGGATTGTAGTAGGGGTAGTGCACTCCAATACGATGAACTGGCACGAGTACGCTCCGGCGTCCTTAAGCCCCCAGAAGGAGGACCTAAACCCTAGGCTAAGCAGCACCTCCACAACGTCAAACGTACTCACACCCCTCTTACAAACTACAGCGAGAACCCTACTACCGCGGGAGCATTCGCTCGCTTGAACCCCTAGACCTTCCGGAGGCTTGGCTGCACCTAGGCCGTAGACCTTCTCAAAGACCTTAAAGGTCTCCGGAGATAGTGCAGCCCTAGCAGAGGTCCCGAGGAATACCTCAGGCCTAGAGTAGTAGAGCATCCCTACAGCTAGGTCTAGAGGATTCTGAGACCTGGTAGGCATATCCTCAGTAGCTGAGATCTCGTAGTTATAAGCTTTAACGGGGGAGCTCTTCGAAGGACTTTAGACGTTGCTAACATAACCTTACCTGGTAAGCCCTAGGAGAAACTGCGTGTACGGTATGAATACTACTAGAATTAGCTACCCTACTAGCACTAAGACCATCCTAACCTTAGCCGTCTCGTAGCCCTTAAGTTAGCTGCAGGAGTACGTTGTGGCATTAGGTGGGGTGTTAGCGGGGAACATGAAGGCGTAGCACGAGACCTCTCCCGCAATTATACCTATATACCTGTCGAGACCTGGCGCTTGAGCTAATACCTATGGCGACCTGCACTAGAGCTGAGGATGTCGCGGTTACGCTACAGTACACCGTTACAGCAAACCCGCGGGGAGGGCTATGGAGATGTCTGCTACGAGAGGTAAAGCCTCCCCAAGCTGAGTAGCTATACCTCTAGCTGTATAAATCGACAAGCCCCTCCAAGAGCTAAGCCTCCGGCTACTAGGAATATAGCCCCTAACCAGCCCTCTTAGACACATCGTCCCACGTCGGCTTACCTAGCCAAGGGAATAGGTAGAGGGTTATTACAATTAGAGAAGCTACGTAGGTTCACATCAGGACTGGGGTAAATCGAGTCTAGGAGCCATAGTACAACAGCCACCTCGAAGAGGATCAAAGTTCTCCTCCAGATACTCAGCTAACGTTGAGGAGAAGAGTGTGTAGTGGGCCCGCGGGGATTCGAACCCCGGACCTCCGCCGCGTCAGGGCGGCGTCCTAGCCAGCTAGACGACGGGCCCCCGCTAGTGACTCAACCTGGTATAATAAATCTTAAGGAGGGGTACCATCTCGGTAGCTTAATTCTTCGACCACGTACCGACCACCTGCTACGTACGTATCGTTATTACCCTGATCAGCCACATGCTTCTTGGGTGTACGCCGTGGCTTCGGAGAAGCAGGAGGAGAGGGTTCGGAGTGAGGTCTACGAACTACGCGAGGTCTTTAAGGCTATATCGGAGTTCCTCAAGGACATTAGAGAACCCTTGGAGTACCTGATGAACACCTTCCTAGGTAGTATGGACGGGGGTAAGCTCGCTAAGGACTTAGCTGCGTTCTATAAGGCTCTAGTGGAGAGCGGTATGGACGAGCAGACAGCTAAGCAGTGGACCGAGAGGTACTTCAATGAGAGGTTAAAGTTGATGCCGAACCTAAGTGAGCTACTGAGTAGGTTCTTCATGGAGAGGCGAGGACCAGGACTTAGGGAGCTGGTAGAGGAGAGAGAAAGGGAAGAGGAGTAGTACCAGGGAAGGGCTTTACCCACAGCTACCCTGGGACCCCTGTGTGTCAGCTACGGAAGAGCTACAGAGGGTGGAGAGGCTACTTGAGAGGGTTTTACAGAAGCTCGAGAGCCTAGAGGAGCTTCTTTCCAAGCTAGTTAAGGACCCCACCTACACGGTAGCTCTAGAGCTCACTACAGCCCTATCCCTACCGGCTTACGAGGCTATTAAAGCGGCCGAGAAGGTCGTCTCCGCGTTGCGGGGAGGGCGCAGCATGGACCCTATAGAGAGAGCTATACTCGAGGTCCTCGTAGCTCAAGGGGATGACATTAGCATATCCGAGCTCACCAGGAGGGTTAGAGCCCTTCGAGGGACTGCGTCTAGGAGGATAGTATCAGCTAGGCTTAAGAGCATGGAGTCCCGGGGGCTGGTGGAGTTAAGGAGGGTAGGTAATGCGGTTAGGGTATACCTTAAGAAGGGTGGCTAGGTTTATAGCAATACTGCACTACATAGTTACGATAGGCTTCTCGTTGCTAGACCTAGGCCTATATGCGACCACACTCTACGTGTGCAGGGCTCTCTATCCGGCTGTTTTCAGGTTCCACCTGGTAGCCCGGGGAGTCCCAAGGGACCTTAGAAAGAGTCTAGCACTTAGGTATAGAGAGTACCTAGGTAGCAACCTTAGCTTAACGAGGGTCCTCAAGTACCTAAGTAGAACCTCACAGATGTAGGTACTACCCCCGCTCCACAGTAGTCACGTACTCGCCCTTGGATCCCAGGCCTCCTACCCTTAGAGCTTGCAAGCTCTTTATGGTCTGCTCTCCTAGGAATGGAGGTCGAAGGTAAAGACCTAGAGGTAGAGGGGTACTCGGGAGAGTAGGCTCGAAGGCTTGAGGTTAGGGCCCTTAAATTAAAGCTCAGCTCTACTACAGCCCTAGGTGTGGGGAGTGGGTAGCGAGGTTGAGCTACGGAGAGCTATCCGGAGGAGGCTACTCGAGAGATCGGTAAACCCGTACCCTCACAGGCCTAAGTATAGCCCCGTGCCGGTAAGGGAGGTAGTCAGGTCCCCGCAGGTTGGTTTGACTGTAGCGATAGCTGGTAGGGTCCTAGGTATAAGGAGGCACGGGGGCCTGATATTCTTCGATATCGTAGACGACGGCGCACGTATCCAGTGCTCAATATCTAGGGGCGAGGTTGGTGAAGAGCTGTTCAGCTTCTTCGAGAACTACATCGACCTAGGTGACATAGTCAACGTCTACGGGACCCTCTACTACACTAAGAAGGGGGAGCTTACAGTAGCTACTAGGGATGTACAGCTACTAGCCAAGGCTTTGAGAAGCCCCCCAGTTAAGTGGGGTCACAGGATACTCGACCCTGAGGTTAGGTATAGGAAGAGGTACCTAGATGTAATGACCAACCCTCGCGCTAGGAGGGTCCTCGAGGTAAGGTTCAAAACCATCGAGGAGATAAGGAAGTTCATGTGGGGGAAGGGGTTCATAGAGGTCGAAACACCGATCCTCCAGCCTATCTACGGAGGGGCTGCGGCTAGGCCGTTTAAGACCTACGTCTGGGCTTTAGATGCCGAATGGTACCTTAGGATAAGCCTAGAGCTCTACTTGAAGAGGTTCATAGTAGCCGGCTTCAATAAGGTCTTCGAGATAGGTAAGAACTTCAGGAACGAGGATATAGACGTTGAGCACAACCCAGAGTTCACGATGATGGAGTCCTACGAGGCCTACGCGGACTACAACGACGTAATGAGGCTGGCTGAGGAGCTAATTAGCACCGTAGCGGGGAGGGTCCTAGGTACTACGGCAGTTGAGTACCCACTAGGTACGGAGCTGGTGAAGATAAACCTCTCCCCACCCTTTAAGAGGCTTACCATGGCTGAAGCCTTCCGGGAGTTTGCAGGTATAGACATAGAGGTAATACCCGACGATAAAGTTAAGGAGCTACTTGCTAGGTACTCCATAAGCCTAGCCGGAGGCTACGATAGGGGTAGAGCTGTAGTTAAGCTCTTCGATAGACTAGTCGGTAGGGAGTTCCTTCTACAGCCTACATTCATCATGGACTTCCCCAGGTCCTCATCCCCCCTAGCTAAGCCCCACAGGTCTAAGGTAGGCTACTCTGAGAGGTTCGAGCTATATATAGCTGGTATGGAGCTAGCTAACGCGTATACCGAGCTCAACGACCCGGAGCTTCAGGCTGAGTACTTTGAGGAGGAGGAAACACGTAGAGCTCTAGGAGACCTTGAAGCCCACCCCTTCGACTGGGACTTTGTTGAAGCCCTTGAGTACGGTATGCCACCAACTGGTGGACTGGGCCTAGGTATAGACAGGCTAGTTATGGTACTTACAGGCTCGACCTCCATAAAGGACGTAATACCGTTCCCGATGATTAAACCTAGGGAGTTTCAGGGTGGAGGCGATGAGCAAAAATCTTCTTAGTAGTTGAGTTTAAACCCAGGTAATTAGACCTACGTTATCGAGCTCTGTAAGTACCATAGCTATGATCTGCTTAAGTTCGGACTCCTCAAGTAGCTGTTCACCGCTTTCCTGGAGGTCCTCCTCAACCTTCTTAAGTATGTCGTTTACAGATCTAATGCCGTCGCAGAGGTTCCATATATAGTAGGCTGCTGGAGCGAGCGCGAATACTCTACTTTCATCTAAGCTAACCAAGTACTCGTCACCACTTATCCCCAGCTCCGAACCTTGCTTAAGGGGTTTCCTCTCAGCTAAGCTCGCGTATACCGCTAGGTAGTCTGGTCTCGGCAGGCTCTCCTCACTCAAAGTCCTCACCACTCCTCCTAAACCCTCCTCTCCTCTGGAAGCCCCTCGGCCTTGGTCTCCTAGGTACCTGCCCCTCGGCCTTAGGCTCCTCCTCGGGTATCTCATCGGCTGTCGGTACCTGACCCATATCCTCAACTACCTTTACGTTCTCGGGACCTCCTACGTTTAGCTGCAGCTTACCCCTGAATACGGTAGTCCAAGCACCGGAGACCTCGACTACATCTCCTTGGCTTAGGGTTTTTATGGACTTACCCCACATAACTAGCTTAACCCTACCGCTATCGTCTCCAACGATAGCTTCTCTAATGGTTCTCTCACCGGCTTTCGTGGTTATCCTCTTAACCTCGCCTGGGTCTATTACTCTTACGAGAACGGAGACTCTCTCCATTCCCGGTTTTAGGTCCATTACCTTTATCTTACCCTCCGACATACGTTCCAACTCTTTCCGTTTTGACGTACTCTACTGTTTCCAGGATTTATAAGCTTATACGGAACCCGGGAGAGCTATGCTTCTAAGTGGTCAGTGACCCGAAACCTCGCTCACCCCTCACCCAATCTAGCCCTCCTCATCCCGCTGAGCTAGAGGTTACCTAGCTTATATCTCCGTGAAATGAAGAACTCGAAGGGAGGCTTTTACTCCTAAAGCTGAGGTTAAAGCTCTATAACCCACCTCCTCCTAGTGCTATCGAAGTAAGCTAGTCCCGAACCTGATAGGGCTTTCAATAGTCTTAGCTCGCCTTTCTCTAACTCTCTACCTAGAAAGTCCTCGGAGCTTGACGAAAGCTTAGCTACCTTATCCTTAAACCGGGCAAAGAAATCTGGGTCTACAGCGACTCTCTCTTTTGCCAGCTCTATTACTACAGCACCGCCTCTCCTCAACCTTTCGAAGAACGCGTCTCTATTCTTTATCTTACCAGCTATGTCGGACTCGAACATGACTCCCTGCTCTTTAAGTATATCCAGAGCGGACCTCCTAAGCTCCTTCTTTTCAACCCGCTTAGGCTGCTGTGATATACTGCGGAGTTGCTCCTCCAGGTTCTGAAGCCTAGAGGAGAGATCCTCAAGTATCTCTACTACTTGGGAGACCCTCCTACTAAGCTCATCTATCTTCCCAGTATAGGCGTTTAGAACATCCAGGAGGGTCCTCAGGAGCTTCTCATCAGCTTTCAGCTCAGCTCTTGGAGTTTTACCGGAGAGAAAGTCGTTTACAATCCTAAGTAGGACGTCCTCTACAGGCTCGTCGGGGAACATCCTACTAAGGGACTCTAGCTGCTCAGAGCTTAGGTTCAGAGCTATCTTTGGCATACTTATCTGTTTACGTTTTGTTTGATAGCTAAAATACTTGCTTAAGGGGTTCAGCTCTTATATGTGTTTTCATAGCCTCATCCTTGTTCTCCCTCATTGCTTCTTGGGTGTGCATATGCTTGGGGACGTTCAGGGAGACTCCAGGCTCCTCACATCTTGGGTGGAATGCGAACTTCTTGTAAAGGTTTATTGTTGCTACCACGTCCCTGTCTCCTATGTGGTTGCATTTGCTACACTTTAGCGTTCTATACCCGTCTTCAACTAGTTTACTACTGCACTTAGGGCACTTTGATGAGGTTTCTTTGGGATTGACCTTGACTATTTTAATCCTCTCTTTTGCTTCGTACTCTATGCAGAACTGTGCCCTGTAGTAGAACCATAGTGTGAGCTTCTTGTTGAATTCCCTGCCCTTCTTAGCGTTATCCCTCAGCTTGTTTAAGTCCTCTAAGACTATAATGGAGTAGTGCTTTAGTGCCAGCTCAGCGATTAGGTCACTGATTTTGTGAGCATAGTCCCACAAGATATTCCTAATCTTCTCACCGTGCTTCTTGATAGCCCTCCTAACGCCCTTGATGAACCTCCAAGACCTCGGATACCTCCTCTAAATCCTCTCAACCCAGATTCTGTGAGTCAGTATATTCCTCAGCGGTATCCTAAATCCCTTCAATATAATTAATCTACCATTGAATGTGAAGACAGCTAGCGTCAGGTTGTCAAAGTTCAGGTCGATAGCCATAATATTCTTTGGCTTCACAGACTTGACAGTCTTCTTAAAGTACACTGAGATCCAGAAGCTTTCGCCATAGTATTTAACCACCAGCTCGTAGTTGCTCTAATTTCTGAACTTCTCAACTCGCTCTCTAGATGCAATTATGCAATTAACTTCAGCTTGACTTCATGGTTGTTGTGGAGCTTCAGCGTTAGAGCCACGTCGTCTAGGTCAAGTTTGCAATCATACTTGTCTACCCTCGCTGTCAGCTTTCTGAGTACCGGCTTCTTGCCACCATTAGCTTTAGCGAACATCACTACACTTAGAGCGCATGTGTAGATTTGCTTGACGTGGTGTGTTCTAAAACCTAATCTCCTCAGCTTTTCGTAGAACATTTCGTGTAGCTTCTTGGAGAACTTTGCGTTTGGATTTCAGAGCCCGTTCACAACCATCTGAACAGCATCACGATAGAGCTCTGCCTACATGCCTTGGTGAGTGAGAGTGTTGGGGGCCGGCTCTTTAAGCTAATTTCAGGGAGCTACCGATCGCCTATAGGGTACGGAGGTTGGAGGCCTTCGCGGATTACTTGGAGAAGCTAGGGTTTCTAAGGAGTAGGTTAGTAAAGTGGTTTAGAGAATTCGGTAGGAAGTTCCCTTGGAGAGGTGAGGTCGGCTGGTACGGCGTTCTACTAGCGGAGTTCTTACTTGTTAGAACTAGGTCTGAGGTTGCTGAAAGGGCTTTTCACGAGCTCATATCCCGATTTCCAACACCAGAGGCTTTATGTTCAGCGGGAGTAGCTCCTGTAAGAGAGGTCTTCAAGAGGATAGGGCTCCCCTCTAGAGCTGAGAGGCTAGTAGCTATCGTATGTAAAGCGCTTAGGGAGCATGGTGGTGCACTACCCTGTGACTACCATGAGTTAATGAAGCTTCCGGGAGTTGGGGACTACATAGCAAGAGTAATACTCTCCAGAGTGTGTGGTAAGCACGTAGCGTTTGTTGATGGCAATGTCCTAAGGGTTATCTCTAGGTTTCTAGGGATTAGGTTGGGACTGACTGAAGTAGCTGAGCTCCTGGAGAGGTCCATTCCCGAGGGGGAGCTACTTGACGTGAACGTAGCCCTACTTGACCTAGGGGCACTTGTATGCAAGCCTCGAAAAACTCTCTGCCCGCTTTGCCCTCTCTCACTTAGATGCTCCGCTAGCTTGAGGGCGGAGAACCTTCAAAGTGAGGCGAAGAGCTTCTAAAGATCCTACGTTTAGGTGCACTAAGAGTTTCTCTTCAACTAGAGGTCACCGCGTTTTTAACCGGAGATGAGCTCACTACCCGGTAAGTTAGTATGCTGTGGAAGGTGCTCTCATACCCTAGGTTTAGGTTGACCACACTACCTACACCGATGGAGAGAGCTCAGAGGTTAGGTAGTGAGCTAGGGGTGAACCTCTACATAAAGCGCGATGACGTTATGGAGCTCTGCTTTGGTGGTAACAAAGTTAGAAAGTTAGAGTTCATAGTTGCAGACGCCCTTAGTAAGGGTGCCGATGTGCTGATCACGCGTGGCGCTACGCACTCAAACCACGTAAGGCTAACAGCAGCTGCCGCTAGGAGAGCAGGGCTCGAGGTCTACGCCGTTGTAACTCCTCCCGGTAGCCTAGCTCTGCAGGGAAACATACTGCTCGACAGGCTCCTAGGAGCTAAGCTAGTACCAGTTGAGAAAGTCGAGGAGGCTGACGAAGTTATGCTTAGGCTTTCTGAGAAGCTGAGGGCTGAGGGTAGAAGACCATACGTGATTCCGGCTGGTGGAGCCTCAGAGCTCGGCGTTCTAGGCTACACTCTCGCAGCCTTGGAGGTACTCCAACAGTCCCTAGACCTAGGCTTTAAGCCTGATTACGTAGTGCACGCTACCGGTACCGGCGCTACCCAGGCTGGCTTAGTCCTAGGGCTTAAGCTTCTCGGGGCTTCGCACGTTAAGGTGGTGGGCATCTCAAACGGGAGGAGTAGAGGTGAGATGCTCAGTAGATTGGTTAGGTTAGTCAACTCTACTTCCGAACTACTCGGACTTGAAGTAAGAGCTTCCGAAGATGATTTCACCGTATATGACGAGTACTCCTTCGGGGGCTACGGAGTGATAACTAAGGAGGTAGTCAAGACTATCAAGTACGTAGCCGAGGTGGAGGGGGTACTGCTTGACCCCGTTTACACCGCCAAAGCGTTTTACGGTCTCTCGGACCTGGTGCACAGAGGGGTTATACCGAGAGGTAGTAACGTAGTGTTCATACACACAGGTGGTACTCCAATAAACTTCCAGTACGCGGCTGAGTTAGGTCGCTACCTCTAGGAGAGTAGGGCTCAGGTCGGGTCCGGCCATAGACGCTTTTAAGAGTTCGTAGAAGGTAGAGTGGGGTTAGGGATGAGCGGTCCTGAGATCAGTAAGGAGAAGATTAACGAAATGAAACTCAACCAGGTTATAGCCCTCCTAAACAGGCTAATAGTTGACTCGGGCGTTCCGAGGAATATCAGGAGAACGGCTTTTGAAGCTCTTAAGATGCTTAACGATAAATCCCTTTCACCGGGGGTTAGAGCTGCCAACGCTGTTAGCATACTCGATGAGATAAGCCAAGACCCTAACATGCCCTCATACGCTAGGACTACGATATGGAACATAATAGCGCTACTCTCAAGTATTAAGGACTAGGAGGGTAGCGGGTCCTGTCGCCGAAGGCTAGAGTTAGAGTTAGGGGTATCTACGCTACCGCTCTCTCCAAGATCCTGAAGGACGAAGGCTTTACCCTAGTGGATGTGAGTGACGTCCTAGTAGAGAGGCTAGGAGTCCCACCTAACAGGGGGCTACCAGCTGACGTAACCGTAAAGACCGATAACGAGGATACCTCTAAGGTACTCATTATAGGGCATCCCGAGCATACCGACGCCGTAGCTAACACTATATACGAGCATGTCCCGGCTACTATAATGGTTGCACCATTCTTCGGGCTCTACGCTACGTTCATAGTCCGCGTAAGAGGGCTTAAGGAGGGTAGGTGTTATGCGGACACCCCCTACGGTACAGCTGAGCTAACGGAGTTTAGGGAGTGTAGGGAGGGAGCGCTAATACCTGCCTCGGTCATAAAAGTCCCGACACGGCCTAGGAGCCACGCGGTACTGGTTCCAGGAGCTAGGGCTGTCGGAGATTACGCAGTAGTCTGGAGGGGCGCTAAGGTACTCTTCAGCCCTCACATACGGAATAAGGATAGGATCTCTGAGTTACTCAACCTGTCGATGCATTACGTTAGGCGTGGGGTAAGTATTAAGTGGAGGAGTAATGCTGACGAAGCACCTTTCAATGAGGTAGCTTCCGAACTACCGAGGCTGGTAGAGCAGCTTGAGAGCATAGAGAGTAGGATCCGAGGAGCGGATAACGTAGCTGTAGTATCCAGTGGGGAGAGGATGGTGTTCATATACCTAACTTACGATGCCAAGACCTACTTAGACCGGGTAAGGAGGGAGATTACACCTACCGCAGAGTACCACCACATAATTAAATCTGCTAAGGGTCTTTACAGAGATATAGCTGAGATGCTAGACGAGGTCTCAGCGGACGTAGCTGAAGAGAGAATGAGGGAGATAGTTAGGAAGTTCCTCTCCCGCATCATGAAGGAAGTTGGTGAGATTACCATAGGGCATAGAAAGATGGATGGTAGCTATGTAAAGCTTGGGGTAGCTAAGGTTATTAGCGTAAACTACAGGAACTCTCTAGAGCTAGAGCTAGTTAGAAAGATAAAGACTCCAGGGGTTTACGACGGGCTACGCGTTAGGAAGGAGCCTGGAGATCTAGCTAAGACCTTAATTACCGAGGGAAGACCGTTCATAGCGCACCTCTACTACACCTCAAGTGGGGACCTCAAGGGGGTATACATAAACTTCAGTACTAAACCTGAGGCAATACTGCCGGATACCGTAGAGTACGTAGACCTAGCAATAGACTTAGTAAGAGTAGCTGGAGAGAGCTGTGAGCTAGTAGATCAGGATGAGCTAAGGTCCTACACCACGAGCGATTTCATAAAGCTTAGCCAAGAGGTCGTTGAGTACCTAACTAGCGGGGTCGGCCTAGCTATAGATAGCTACTGCACCTCCGGGTAGCACCTCCTTAAGTCCACTCCTAGCTCTCTTTTAACGATCTCGAAGGCTGTTCTCACTACTGTAGGTAGGTCCTGTGAGGAGTCCACCAGGACCATCTTACCCTTAGAAACTAGGTCTAGGTAGATCTCCCGTGCTCTTCTCAATCTCCCGACGTTCTCGAAGTACCTTAGCCTATAACTCCCAGCATTTACCTTCCTCTTCAAACCTAGCTCGGGATCTACGTCTAGGTATATACATAGGTCAGGCTCTGGAAGGTACTTATGTAGTGATTCCAACCACCCTATGTCTACCCCTAGGGACCCCTGGTAAGCTAGGGTGGAGTAAATGTACCTATCGAGAATTACGATAGCCCCCGTGCTGAGCTCCGGTCTTATCAACCCAGCATAGTGGGAGTACCTATCGGCAACCATTAGAAGAGCCTCTACCTCGGGGGTTAGCTTAAGAGATCCTAGCTCGAAGATCTCCCTTATAGCGTTGCTGTAGGGTTCGTAGGTATACACAGCTCTAAACCCGCAGTTCAGAAGAGCCTTATGGAGAGCTTTTGCTAGGGATGTCTTACCGGCTCCGTCCAACCCCTCTATAGCTATTAGAATGCCTCTAAACCTTAGAAATTCACCTTCAATACAAGCTACCCTAGCACCGCCCCTGTAGAGGTCCAGTAACCTACTTAGGTCGTCAACCTTATAGAGGGGTATGTCAGCCAAAACAGCGGAGGCTACGGTACTGGCGTCAATTACCTCGGCTACTAGGACTTTCGGGGCCTTACCTCGCTTTACCATAGAGTAAATTACGTAGGGACCTACGGTACTCCCGGTAAAGCCCTTAATAACTACGATCTTACTGGCTACCGAACCTACACCCCTTAGGTATCCCTCCTCAGGATCCAGGTCACCTAACGGGGAGATCAGGGTGTCTGTGGCTACGACCTCCCCGCATATGGTCTTCGAAACGCTACCCCTAAACACCGGGGTGATACGTACCTCAACCACGTCCCACCACCTTACGTAGTAGTTCATCACGCCTCATTAGGTAAGCCTTAACCCCAGCTAGCTTAGGGAGGTAGGTAAGAGCTTTTGCTGAATCCGTTATAACGCAATCCACTCCTAGGGAATTAAGCCTTGTTGTTACAGCACATCCTCCAGCGATTACCTTAACGCCACGCCTAAGCTCTTCTGTCTGGGATACGAGATCACCTACAGTTATCCAAAGCTCACCTTTCTCGACCTTATCCACCTTGGAGACTACTTGCTCTAGCTCCTTGAGTGAGAGATGTGGACACCCGATTAGGTAGAGGGGGTTTTCGCAGCTATCTGCATCTCTGTAGAATTCCTTAAGCTCTGACCTACCTATATACACCCTCTCAGCCCCAGCTATGTTTACCCTACTAAAGCCCGGGGTAACGCCCTCTAGAATTACTACGTGTGCCGGCGACGGAACGGCGTAGGCTGCTAGGAACTCCTTTATGTAGGGCTCCGGTAAGTCTGCTGTCCCTCTAACTAGGGCTATACCAGTAGGTGAAACTTTACCAGCTAGGAGACCGTAGACCCCAGCTTCTGAGGGGTCCTTAGGCTTCTCCAGATTTACTACGTGCCTCACCTCCTCGGGAAGGCCCTTATGCGCCTCACCTAAGTAGGTTCTACCGGCTATCCCAGCTAGTAGGGATAGAACTCCAGGCTCTCTATTAGTCATAGCACCTAAAACGCTGTTAGCGTAGAGTACGGCACTGCTCTCAGCCCAAGCTAAGTGCTCACCAGGTTTCGGGGTTCTCACATAGTAGGGGGTACAGGTAAAGGACTTAGAACCCATGGCTCTTAAGGCGGATACTATGCGTAGCTGCTTCTTAAGGACCTCAGGTGCTGGAGACCTACCGGAGTAGTCTACTAGAGCAGCGTAGGGGTTTGTTGTTGTAAAGACGGAGAAGCGGGCCCCTAACTTAGCTAAATCCTCGACGAACTCAAGTCCGGCGTCGCCTATGTTAAAGTAGGAGATACCGGAAACGTGAGCGTGGGATATTTCAATAAGTCTTCCAGCTCCTAAGGACTCCCCAACCTTAACTAGGACCTTTATCGCTTTCGCTAGAGCCTCCCCATACTCCCCTAAAAGCATTCTCTCCTCTTCCCTCGTTAAGTACACAGCGCTACCACCTAGTCTACCGCCCTCGGTCTTAGGAAGAGATCTCTTAACCTTACCGGGAAGGTCGCGTCTATACCAACCTTATCTGTTAGACCGTCATCGGAGCTGGGGTCCAGTGTAGAGCCTCTAGCGTGGTGTACCACCACCAAGCCCCTAGAAGCCTGGAAGCGCGTAGCTACAGCCCACTCAACTTCCTCCGGCTTATCCGGGTCTATATCGTCGTCTACTACAACTACGTGCTTCAAGCTTGGGTGGGCTGCGAAGGCAGCCATGATAGCGGTCTTACCGTCTCCATCGGTTTCCTTGCATATGGATATTACCGCGTGTAGCCACATACCACTAGCTGGGGTTAGCCTTACCTTCCTCACGCAGGGTAAGGCCTTCCTTACGGAGTCCCATATAGCGGCCTCGCGGGGAAGGCCCATGAGGATCATGTGCTCCCAACCTCCTGGGAGTATTACGTGGAAGTATTCTCGGTTCTTGGATACGTATATGGAGTCTACCTTAACAACCGGTTGCTGGCGGGTCCTATCGTAGAGCGATAGGATGTCCACGAAGGGGCCCTCACTAACGGTCTCACCGGTTATCCTGCCTTCTATAACGACGGAGGAGTAGGCTGGAACAGGTAGCCCGTACTTCGGTGTATACGCGAGCTCGAGGTCCTCCCCGCTTAAGGCCTTAACCAGCTCGAACTCGAAAACCCCGTAGGGTGGTGACAGGGAAGACGCTAGCTCAATTACCGGGTGGGCTCCGATAACTATAGCTATCGGGGTTTCACGACCGTGTCTTCTATTAAGCTCGTATATCCTATTAAGGTGTCTTGGAACTAGCCTTATCGCGAAAGCGTCTCCACCCAGAACCATCAATCTATGTATAGAGGCGTTGTAGGACTCTAAGTCGGGAGTTCTAGCTACGACTATTGAGGAGTCTATGTAAAGTCCACCGTCTCCTTCATAGAACTTTATTGCCGGTAAGCTCCTCACATCACCATCGTACTTTCCGTACAGATCGCTGAAGCTAGCTACGCGGAAGCTCGAGCTTCTCTGAGTGAACGACTTGATAAGCTTCTCGTAGGCTTCCTCATCCCTGCTTGCACCTAGTACGCGGTAGAGCTTCTCCCTACTATTAATGACTCCGCTTACAGCGTAGAGAGGTGATGTCTTAGTTCTGAATATGAGAGTTCTACCTCTTCTATCTGCTTCCTTCAAGTACTTAGTTGGCTCTAGAACAGGGTCTAGATCTCTGTCTAGAAAGTCTACGTAGCCTAGCTCCATTTGGTACTCAACTAGCTTCCTTATTGAGAGCATCTTACTCTCCCCCCTACCTCCTCTAGAGACTCGCTTAGCTTTACCTTACCGAGTATTAAACCGCAGACCTCTCCCTCCCACGGGGTTTGCACAGCTATATCACCAGTACTAAAGTCTACATTAACTAGAGTCCCCACACCGACATCCCTCATCCTGCAGTCTAGGATCCCCACTAGAAGACCTCTTAAGCACTCCACACTTAGTACCTGAACCCCCGCACCTACAGCAGCATTCCTCAGTGAGGAGGAGTCCCCGCGCTCAACGAGGTAGTACGTATCTAGAACCTTAGATACGTATAGTAGGTTGCCGAGGATTTCGCTAGGTAGGTTAAGCTGCTTCCTAATCTCATCTAAGCTAAGCTTACGACCTACTAGTGCTCCTAAGCTTAGTACTGATAGGTTAGAGAGCTTCAAGGTCCTTACCCTCCCTCGGCCGATGTACTTGCGGTAGGCTTGAACCCTCAACTCCCTCCTCTCCTCCCTACTCCTTTCCCGCGGAGCTGGGGGTCTCGGTGCGTGTAATATCTTACAGAGGTTGCCGTAGGACCTAGAGAACACCTCGTAGAGATCCTCAGATAGGGTAACGATGTGTGTGGGTTTTATCCACCTAGCTAATGCTAGCTTATGCTCTATACCGCTAAGGCTGCCTACCCAGCCATCAGTGTTAACGACTACAACGCTAAAGCCCCTTGCGACTGCCTCGTCAACTAGGTCCTTAACGGCTACGATACTTTCAGTAAAGCAGTGCTGAGGGGATGTACACCCAACGAACCTGAAAGACAGGGGCTCGAGCTCCCTTAGCCATAGGATCGGCTTACTAACCTCAGCTAGAGCAACGGTTGCTGGTACTAGGAGATCTTCCTGCCCTACATCACCCTCAACAACGGAGACCCTAAGCCCGAGCTCCCTCGCGTAGTTCGCTAGAAAAGCTACCATGGTAGTCTTACCTGACTCCGGAGGTCCTACTACTAGGACCCTGCAGGGGGAGTTACAGCAGCTAGGTATTAGCTGCTCAGCTATGCTAAGCCAGGCATCTACTACCTCCTCGGAGGGGCTCGCCTCCTCTACCTTAGCCCCCCCACCTAGAAGCACCCTTAGTCTAGTAGGCTCTAGAGCCTTAGCACTGTAAGATCTAAGCCTATGCACAACAAAGGAACTTCCAGCCGTGTACCTAGAGCCTACGGCAAGTAGCCTCCCGCTCACTACCTCTACTTTAGCAGGTCCAACTACCCTGATGACCTTACCGGCTGGTAGCTCTAGCTCTAGAGCAGCGCTCAAGGGTCTCCCAGAAGCGGTTACTCTAAAGCTTAAACATCTAAATGCACATCTTTCTAGGGGCTTCCGCGGAGTTAAGTGAGGTATGCAAGGAGCTGAAGAAGCTACGTAAGCTTGCTACAAGAGTGAGGGCTGTTAAGTTCTTGGGGCAGCACTTCATGGTTAGCTGCAGCCTGGGTGAGGAGGTAGCTAACTCTCTGAGTAAGCTCTGCCCAGGTAAGTGCCGCGGTGTTTTCGAGCTAGGCTCAGGTTTAGGTTCTCTTACGCTATACCTTCGTTACATCTCAGACTACGTAGTAGCATCAGAAATAGATCCAAGGTTCCTGGGCGCGCTAAGAAGCACCTTTCAGCAGTCTCTGGTAGATATCATAGCTTGCGATGGTGTACCCCTACTAGGAGCTTTAAGAGAGGGCTTTATCGTGGCTTCAAATACGCCCTACGTTATATCAGCTAAGGTTCTAGCGGCGGTGGTCCGCTCTAAAGCTATAGGTGCAGTTTTAGTACTCCAGAAGGATGTTGCCGAGAAGATCTCCGCCAAACCCGGTAGTAGGAACTACGGTAGGATCTCCGCATTCGTTCAGACGTTCATGGAGGTCACCCTAGGTGGCAGCTATCCACCTAAGGTCTTTATCCCGAGACCTAAGGTCTGGTCCTCCGTAGTAGTACTTAGGAGGTTAAGAGAGTGGGTAGATAGCTACAGGGGTTACGAAGACTTCCTTAAGTGCCTCTTCAGTCAAAGGAGAAGGGTTGTAGGTAAGAGGTTAAGGGACTGCCTAGGAGTAAAGCTAGACGTACTCTCTAGGGAACTGAGTGAGGACTTCTTAAGGAGAAGGGTTTTCGAGGTTGACCCAAAGACCCTACTAGAGCTCTACCTTAAACTCCACGGTGGGAGCTATTCGAAAACTCAGGATGACTCCTCCCACCTTGAAGTGTAGTAGTTCTTGAGCACTTACCGCTCCCCGCTCCTACTTGGAGTCACGCTCACCATCTGCAGGTCAGTCAAGGGATCGGGCGGTACTATCGCAGTACCCATAGGTACTAGGTTCTTAAAAACTCCATACAGTTCGCACCTCAAAAGGTGATGCTTATAGCTAGCGAAATGGAGCTCGAAGAGATCCCCTGGTTAGGATACCGGCTTCG
>Ga0209183_1000425_pt1 | contig 17537 bp, 18 predicted proteins | sample LHCtaG_2_FD_184120 | JGI IMG/M metagenome (GOLD analysis project Ga0209183, IMG submission 184120) | Hot spring microbial communities from Little Hot Creek, USA to study Microbial Dark Matter (Phase II) - LHC4sed_replicate (SPAdes)... | ecosystem: Environmental > Aquatic > Thermal springs > Hot... | reverse complement strand
AACGTCCTCCTTCCCGTCGTTGTTGATGTCGCCCACGACGCATACCGTCCGGTTAAGCTGCGGGTTCAAGCGCGCGATAACCCTGCGCGACATCTCGTAAGCGACGCCCTCGGGAGGGCGGACGCCAACCCACTCGGCGGCTTTGCTGAAGAAAGCGCGCTTGCTCGGCGTGTTGACGCGCCAGTTCACGGGTGGCGATTGGAAACCGTCCCGGTAGTTGTTGCGCCCTTGGTCGTAGTAGCCCCAGCTAGCGCCCTCGCCCAGCGCCGCTTCCATGTTTCGCAGGTCCGTACCGTCCTCGTTGAAGACGATGGGCTTAAGCGTTCCCCAAGACCGCAGCTTCCCCCTGATAACTCTCACCATCCTCCTGATGCTGTCGGGCGTCTGCCCGTTCCCGTGGAGGAGGACGAAGTCGACCTCGCGCAGAACCTCGTCGGGCGGTACGACGCCGCCGCAGAAGCTGGTTGAAACTAGCAGTTCCCCGCTGCTCGCCTCCTTCGCGAGGCGGACGAGCTCGACAACGCGAGGGGGCTTGATGATCCCGTGGTCGTAGCCGGGGTGGTCGCACTCGTTAGCGATCTCCAGCAGCACGTTCCGGTAGCGGTGGTGCATTAGCCAGTCGACCGCGTTCTCAGTCGCGCGCTTGACAGCCGCTTCGTCGCGCAGCCGCTGGTCCTGACCGAAGTAGAAAAGCCCTAGGATCACCACCATGCCCAGCTTCTGCGCTGCGTCCAGAACTCTCCTAAGCCTGTTCACCCAAGCGGGCTTGAGGTGACCGTGCTCGTCGAACCCGCTCACGATCCAAGGCTGGTTGCCCGTGAAGTAGCCCGCTCTCGGCCCGCCGCACTGCAGGTTCACCGTGAAGGCGATGACGCCGAAAGCCTTGTAGACTGGGAGCATCTCGATGAACTCGCTGGTGTTTCTCTCGGGGTCGAACTCGCTCCCGTCGGGGTAGCGCCACAGTTCGCGGGTTTCCGGGTTTTCGTCCTCGAAAAGCGCTTGAACCATCCGCGCGTTCAGCAGCATGCCTAGCGCTCTCGGATTGGCGTTAGGCACGTCGCTGTAGGTGGGTTTCCCGTCGAGGAGAAAGCTCTCGCCTTCAACGGACACAGCAACCATACAGTAGCAGCTTCAACCCGTCTCACTTAAGCTTTAGCGTCCCGAGCGGGAACCTTCAAGATCGAGGAGGAGGGTAAGCGACACGGCGGCGCCAATTGCAGCTCTACCCCCGGTGCGCGCGCAAGAAGGGGAGAAACGTTTTCCAGCCTCTTGAGTTGGGGTTGGGGTGGGTTTATGGCGGTTGTTGTACTCGTTGCGGGGCTCGTGCCCTACGACTCGGGTAAGACGTGGTTTACGCTCGGCTCTGCGCTAGCGGCTAAGGAGGAAGGGTTGGAGGTCGGCGTTTTCAAGCCGGTTGCGGCTCACAACCTCTGGTACAGCCCTAGGGCGTTGAGGAGGAGCTTAGAGCTGAAGCTGCTGATCGGGAACGACGTGCTGCTCTACCGCGAAAAGGGGTTGGTGGAGGACATAGGCGTGTCGAACCCCGTGGCCATAGCCACCGCTCCGCCCGACCCAAGCAGCTACGCTAGAGCTGAGGATTACATGCGGGATTTCGAGGACGTCGGGAGGATAGCCGTCCTGTCGAGAGTGTTCGAGTTCGAGGAGCGAGCTCACGCTCACTACGTTCACGCCGAGAACTTAGCTAGGATGGGCGAGCGGATCCGGCGGCTCGTAGAGAGGATGAGCAGCGCGCTGGGAGCGGAGCCTGGGAGTTACGCTAGCTTGTCCGAGTACCTGACCTCGAGCGCGGCTGTGCGCAACCTGAGCAGGTGCCTCCAGAAGCTCGAAGAGGGAAAGGATATCGTGTTCGTCGAAAGCTTCAACGACGCTGTTGCACCTTACGGTGCTCTGCTGGAGAGGATCGACAAGCTGGTGGTCGTCGCGCCCGGCAAAGCCTACGTTTACTGCGACGCGCGGAACGTTCGAAAGGCTGCTCGTAGGATCTTCGAGAGCTTGGGGTGGGCGGGTTTCCGCACCAGGTACATCTTCGACTCCCTGAAACCCGACTTGTCGGTGGAAACCGGGCTCGCTGCCGCGCCTTCTGCGCGCGAACCGCACAGGGAGGTTGTCAGGAGAATCGCAAGCGCCATGTAGCAGCTGTGCAGGCGCGAGCCGTGGCGATCGCGCGAAACCTTTTTGCTTGTCTTCAATCCCGCTTGAGCTCCTGGCGGAAAGCGCGCAGCCTTAAATACGCCCTCGCGCTCACGCCCTCGTGATAGGGGTTGTAGGCACCGGCTTGATGGGGTACCCCATCGCTAGGCGCCTTCTCGCAGCCGGCTACCCTATTGCCGTGTGGAACAGAACCCGCGAGCGCGCCCAACCTCTAGCTCGCGAGGGAGCAGCGGTGGCTGGCAGCTTAGCCGAGCTTGTCGAGATGTCGGAGCTCGTGCTGATCGCGGTAGCTGACGATGAAGCTTCTTCAAGCGTTCTCGAGCGGTTGACCTCTGTGAAGAAAGGGTTGGACGTGGTGAACCACAGCACGGTGACGCCTATGCACGCGAGGTGGGCGCACGGGCTGTGCAGGGAGCGTGGGTGCAGGTACTTGACGCTGACCGTGATGGGTGGGCCCACTGAGGCCGAGAAGGGCGAGCTGCTGGGTATGGCGGGCGGCGACCGCGAAGTTCTCGACAGGTGGAGCGAAGCGATCGGTAGGTACGTGAGAGAGGTGGTTTACGTCGGCACTGCGGAGGCGGCCGCGGCGCTCAAATTGGCGGTCAACAGCTTGTACTTCTCCTCTATGGTCGCGGTAGCTGAAGCGCTTCTGCTTGCCGAGAAGTGGGGGGTGGGTTACGAGAAATTCCGAGAGGTTGCCGACAAGCTGTGGATCAAGGTTCTGCTCGACAGGTACGCAGGCAGGCTGCTGTCCGAGAAGCAGCCTGTAAGGTTCAAGATGCGGTTGGCGGCGAAAGACATGCTGTACGCGGTGCTGGCTGGCTACAGCAAGGAGCAACCCCTACCGCACACAACGGCTATAGCCTTAACCCTCCTCGAGGCCGCGACGATAGGGGGTTTCGGCGATGAGGATTACACGAGAGTCTACCGCTTCCTGCGTCGCAGCCAGGAGACTCAGAGCGCGTAGCTGCTCTCGAGCGCGGCATCCGCAAAGCTGACCCTCCTCTTTCAAGCTACATCGTACACGAGCTTGAACTCACCGTTAAGATCGACTACTTCCCTGATGACTATTCTACCCACCTCGCCGGTCCGCTTCACGTGCGTGCCCGTGCAGGGTATCGCGTTCACACCCTCGATGACAACCAGCCTGTAGCTCTCCGCTTCACCCAGCCTCGACAGGTTGGGAGCGTACATCGCAGCCCTTTCGAGATCCTCTTTTTCGACGTAGACCACTTTGACGGGTAGGTCCGCAAAAACCACCTCGTTCGCAACTTTCTCGATCTCTCTGAGCTCGCCCTCGGTGGGTGCTCGCGCGTTGTAGACGACGTAAGGCACCGGCGGGCTATGGTACGCGTCCAGCGTCTCCACAACCCTTCCGTAGACAACCCTGACAGCGTGATCGAGAATGTGGCCAGCGGTGTGGAGCCTCATAGTCTTGTACCTGTTATCCCAATCGAGCACCAGCCTGACTGTAGCTCCCGCCTCCGGCATGCAACCTTCAAGGAGTCTTCCCCGGTGCACCACCACGCCGCTGGCGTTGAGGGCTTTTTCGACCTTGAAGCTGCCCCCTTCCCACACAGCCAAGCCCGTGTCGCTCCCTTGCCCGCCAGCCCTAGGGTGAAAAATGGTCTCGGAGAACACAGTATAGTACCTGCTGCTCTTTTCCTCAACGTAGCCTAGAACCGTCGAATCCGCCTCCCGCAAGTAGGAGTCCTCCTCGTAGAGCTTACGCGTAGGCGGGAAACGGCGAGCCCAAACGTTCACATCCACCATACGCTCACCGCGAACTGGCAAAGACCGCGGTTGCAAACAGAAAAATACCTTACTATGGTATAGCCTCGCGTCAGCTTCGTAGGGCGAAGGGCGAAAAACTTCGCGTACCTTTTAGGGTGCACACGCTCGCCACGCTTAAGTACCGATTTTATCCATGGGGTTCCAAAGACGCGAAATCGGTGGCTTTGGCTTGCCGATAATCGAGATCAAGGACCTTCATTTCACATATGCAGGGAAGAGAGAATCCGCGCTCAAGGGCATCAACCTGAACATCGAGGAAGGGGAGTTTGTTCTCGTCGCCGGTAGAAGCGGTAGCGGGAAGTCCACTTTGCTGAAATGCATCAACGGGCTAATACCGCACAGGTACATGGGAAGGTATTCCGGCGAGGTGCGGGTCAAAGGGCTGCGAGTGGCTGAGACCAAGCTCTCACAGCTTTCACAGGTTGTCGGAACTGTAATGCAGGAGGTGAGTAAGCAGCTTGTTCTACCAATAGTATCCGACGACGTGGCCTTTGGCCTCTGCAACCAGTGCTTGAGCTTAGAGGAAGTGAAACGTAGGGTGGAGCTGACGTTAGCGCGTATGGGGATCTCACACCTAAGAGACCGCGATATCAACGAGCTCAGTGGGGGAGAGAAACAGAGGGTAGCCATAGCTGGCGTTCTCGCGATGGACCCTCCTGTGATCTTAATGGACGAACCCTTAGCAAACCTCGACAGTGAAGGTGTGAGCCTGCTACAACAGCTGATCCGGCAGTTGAAAGGGGAGGGCAGAACGCTGATCGTCGCAGAGCACAGGGTAGAAGAAGTTCTCGAAGCTGGTGTTGACAGGGTAGTTGTTATGGAACAGGGCGAGATAGTCGAAGACACGCGGGATCCTCGTGCGCTAGCGAAGTTCGTCGGAAGACTTAAGCTACCAGCGGAGATGCTGGTTAGGAGCATTAAAGCGGAACCTACCGCTCCCGGAGGGGGCGCAACGACTCCAGCAGGCAGAGCGGCGGTAGAGTTCAGAGACGTTTGGTTCAGCTACGACGGGAAACCCGTGCTCCTAGGCGTAAACCTAGTGATTAGAGAAGGGGAAAGGGTAGCGCTTCTAGGCAACAACGGCGCAGGAAAAAGTACTATGGCGAAGCTTATGCTGGGCATCCTCAAGCCGACTAGGGGTGATGTGCTGGTTTACGGGGTGTCCACAACGAACAGAGAAGTTTACGAGCTAGCCCCTATTGTTGGCCTTGTATTCCAAGACCCTTTCGCTATGCTTTTCGCCAAGACGGTTAAGGAGGAGATATCCTTCGGCCCTCTGAATACAGGGGTTCCCAGAGACGAAATACCCTCAAGGGTCGTAGAGGCTGCAGAGATCTGCCGCGTGAAGCATCTTCTAGATCACTCCCCCTTCGCCTCCAGCCACGGAGAGAAAAAGAGGATCTGCGTGGCCTCGATTCTCTCAATGAGACCCAAAGTCCTAGTGCTAGACGAGCCTACAGCCGGTCAGGACTACGAAAGCTACACCTCGTTTATGGAGTTCGTCGATGAGCTGATCCGAAAAGATGTTGTTAAGACGCTGGTGCTGATAACTCACGACACGGATCTGGCGATCGAGTACACGGACAGGACTCTAGTTCTCTCGAACGGCAAAGTGATCGCGGACGGGCCCACACGCAGGCTTCTAGCGGATCCCGAAGTGCTAAGACGCGGGAAGATAAGGGAAACCAGCCTGATAAGAACTGGAAGAGCGCTCACGGGAGGTTTTGAGGTTATAAGGCTTAGAGAGCTGCAAGGAAGTAACAGCAAAACTTAAAACATCATTCTCGCAAGCCAAAACGTTATGGCCGACGAGACCAAAACCAGAAAACCCCTTGTATCTACTACCAGTCTCGTCGCTATGGGGGTCGGGACAGCTCTCTACGCGGCTTTCAACGTGTTCTTCAACATATTCCAGCTCCCTGGTACACAGTTGGTGACTCTTAGACCCAGCGTCTGCATACCGATGTTCTTCGGATTCGTCTACGGGCCGCTTGTAGGCTTTGTTTCAGGCTTCTTGGGCAACGTGATCAGCGACGCTATCAGTTGGGGCGGCTTCTGGTGGAATTGGGACGTCGGCAACGGGCTTCTAGGCTTAATTCCAGGTCTAGCGGTGTACTTCCTCTCGGAGGAGAGGAGGTTCTCCGGGACAGGTTATGTGGCAAGCGCGGTACTAGCCGTTATCGCCTCAGTAATTGGGATGGGCTTCGCTGCATTCACCGACTACATCTTCGGCTACGGGATTTCAACCCTCGAGGAAGCTATCTACGTACTGTTCTTACCCGCCGCGGTGACCGACGCTGTCAACGGTGCAATCCTCTCACCCCTCCTCATCTCAGCCTACGCAGCCGCGGTTAAAGGTAGAGCTAGGAGAGCCTAGATGACTGAGCGCTTCATCAGGTACATAGAGGGTACGAGCGTTGTCCACAAGCTGGACCCAAGGGCTAAATTCTTTTTCGTCTTCTCGATAATCGCTTCCGCATCAATCGCATACAACATAATCCTAGTCCTACCTCTGTTGGCAGTCTCGGCAGGGCTTTACCTAGCAGCTAAGCTACCTTGGGATAAGGTGAAAACAACGTGGAAGTTCGTGCTATTCATCATTCTTTTCCTCTCCCTGATGAACTACCTCTTTGTAGCTGTGCTATTCCACCAGCCACGCGGGCAACCAGATATCGAGCTAGCTTTCGATCCGGAGCTGTTCCTGATGGTGTTTACACCCGTTGTGAAGCTGCTGACTGTTGCCGTAGCAACAATAACTCTCGTGTACACAACACCTTACAACCTCTACGCCCCGGCTCTAGGCCAAATGGGGCTTAACTACAAGGCAGCCTACGTAATACAGCTGGGCTTAAGGTACATGCCGGAGTTCATAGAAGAAATGAGGAAGACGCTCGAAGCGCAAATGGCTCGCGGTTATAGACCCAGAGGTGGCAGGAACATTTTCGCCAGAATCCTATCACTCGCGCCACTAGTAGTACCTGTCACTGTCTCAGCCGCTCTCTCAACATACGACATAGCGGATGCCATGGAGCTACGAGGCTTCGGCGAGAGGTCTTGCCACACATGGTTCAGGAAGCTTCAGCTTAAAAAAGCCGATAAAGCCTTGATTCTAGCCTCATCGGCAACCCTTATCCTGTACTTCACCCTCTTTCTGACGCGCCTCCCCTAGCCATTCTCCACGAAAGCTCCCGAACCAGCTCTACCAGGTAACCATCCCACGAGGAGATACCGAGCTCCAATGCGAAAGCGATAGCTTTCTCAGCGTCAGCCTTCGGAATGCTTTCGTATAATACCGGATATTAGATGAATAATAGAGTTATCAGCAAAGCCCTAGCTACATTATGTACGCTCCCAGCGCGCGCCGCTTCGAGGAGCAGCTGGGCTAACGCGCGGTGATGTGGGAAAGATTATTAAATACCCATTCAAACGATATAATGGGAGAGATGAGCTACGTGGTAGTTGTTGACGATCGTGGGAGGATACTTTTACCGGCTGACGTGAGGAAAAGACTTGGGTTGAAGCGGGGGTCTAAGCTCGTTCTGAGGGTATTGGAGGATGATCGCCTGGAAGCGGTCCCGCTGGAGAAAGAGCTAGAGAAAGTCGCTGAGGCTTTTAGGAGGAAATTCGCAGGCTGGAGGGAGGAGGACCACGAGGCGACAGCTGCCCTGCTCGAGATGGTGAGCGGGAGTGGAGGTTATTGACACTGTATACCTAGTCGCTTTTCTCAACCCTGACGACCCAAGACACAAGGAGGCTGTGGAGCTCTTCAGCGACTTGGGTGCAAGCAAGCGAGTTTCTCAAGCCGCTCTCATCGAGCTAGACCTTCTAATGAAGACAAGAGGTTTCACCCTTGATGAGAGAAGGAACGCGTGGCTCGCGCTAACGCGAGTGATCCCCGAGAACGCTGTTGAACCACTAGCTCCGAAGGATTTCGCCGTAGCGGTAGAGCTGCACGAGTCGGAGGGGTTAGACTACTTCGATGCTTTGGTAGCTGCTCAGTGCGTAGTGAGGAACGCGAAACCGGTTACAACGGACACCGCTATCCTGAAAACCCTCGAAAAGCGTTAACGAGCTCACGGCTCACGTGCAGCTAACTTGGCCGAACCCAGCTCGCCGCAGTGCGTGGTCACAACCTACCTCTTGCGGTTTCGCGGGCACGCGCAGTTGACCAGACCGTTCACGGGTGCACGCTTCTCTAGTACACTTTAGCGGTAAAGTCTAGCTTGCTATCGAGCGAGCGTTTCTCTTACCCACTCATCTAGAGACTTCCACTCGCTGATGTGCGTGATACCAGCTCTCTTGGCGATGCGTAGGAACTTTTCCAAGAGTTCTCTCTTAGCCTCTCCAGAGACCCTGTTGGTGGCTAGCTTGACGTACCAGATGGGAAGGCGCGCCACTTGGACGCGCAGCTTCACTTCCTCGTTTTCCGCGAGCTTCTCAGCTTCGTCGAACAGCCTCTCCGCCTCCTCTAGGAACGTGTCGTTTAGGTAGGGTGCTGTAGGAGGATCGTAGATGCGCGCGTGGACGTTACCTTTCACCTGCTCGTGGAGGAGCTTTAGGTAGGAGTATATGGGCTCCGCTGCCTTGCCGTAGTAGGCGTTCAGGAACTCCCTAATGTGCTGCTCAACGTCGGTGTTCGGGTTCCAGAGGAGCTTCGCTAGGATGTAAGCTTTGAGCGGAGCCATCTCGCCGTTCCCTCCGGGCGAGTAGTTTCCCTCCTCGAACACGCCTTTGACACCATAGCTAGCGAAAAACCGGCGTTCTCCTGCAGCGAGAACAGGTTCGGGAACGGCTGCAGGTAGTGGGCGAAGTTGGTCGTGTAGTCCCAGATGTAGAGAGCTGGTGCAACCTCCGCCACGCCTCGAGGTCCTCTCTAAACCGCTTGTTCTCCTCCGAGGAGCATGTAGCGAGCGGGTGGCTGAAGCAGCACTCGATCGTGCAGAGCCTAACTATCACGTTGGGGCGGGGCTTCAGAGTTTTCAGGGGCTTCCTGCTGTACTGGTACGCCAGCGTTTCCACCTTCACGTGCGGGTACTCCTTTTCAAGAGCATCGGCTATCGCGTTGACAAACTTTATGATGAGGCGGAAGGGGAGCCCTCAGCGTCATCGAGCGCCTTGCAGCTCGGGCACTGGCACCAGTAGCCGGTATCGTTCTGCGAGACGTCGATCACGTTCGCCTCCGGGTGCTCCCATACCCACTGCTTGACCCGCTCGATAGCGAGCTTCACGACCTCAGGGTTCGAAAGACAGCGCTGCACGTAGCCGTGCACCCTCTTCCCCTCTATCATCGGGAAGTACTCGGGGTGCTCCCTGTAGAGCTCGCGGGGGATGAGCAAGTCCATACTGTGGACGAACGGGTAAAATACAACAGCCCTACCTCCGTGCTTCTCTGTCAGCTTGTAGTGGTGCCCGTTGAGCTTAAGCTTCGCCGCGAAGTCCGGGTCGCGAAGCACCTCCGTCCAGAACACTTCCTTGTACTCGAACGCTGGCAGCTGGGTCTCGTCCAACTCTGGTACTTCCAACGTGCTCTTCCTTGGGGCGTACTCCACCTGCGAGGCGAACCAGCGGAGGCCCAGCTTCTCTTCGAGGAACGTGTAAACACCGTATAAGGTCCCTCTAGGCTTCCCACCCGCGATGACGAGGTAGCTCCCGTGCGTCTTCAGCACGAACCCCTCCTCTTCCAGCTTGGGGAAGTCGATACCAAGGTTAAGCTTCCTCAAGTGCTCGTTATCACCCAAGATGATCTCGCGCTCTCCTATCTCGGCGTCATCGGTGACTATGGGTAGCTTCGCGCCGCTAATCCGCTCCAAGTACCGCTGCAGCTCCTCAGCAGCGTAGCGCTCAGAAGGGATAGCATTCTTCGCGACCACAATGATGTACTCGCTCTTCCCGCTCTCTACTAACACTATTTTGCTCACAAGTTTACTGTTGGCTTTTAACCAATAAACGTTCTCTGCTTCCAAAACAACGGGGACGGGCAAAAGCAACGGGAAGCGCCGAACCCAGCAACCTTGGGAGAGTGTGAAAAGGGGGAGCGAAGAGGCGCCTAAAGACGCACAAAGACAGGAACCGGCAGAGCGTTACGTCGGAAAGCCGTTCTCGAGTACGCTAGCTTCACTGCTTCAGCAGCGAGGCCTAAGCCATCCTCGGGAAGATCCTGGAGGAGATTGTCGAAGCCGTGAGTGCTTGCGCGGTAAGGATAAAGGTTGCACCCCTCAACGCTCTTGATAAGCTTGGCTGCCGATAGGGATTTAGTGGAAGCTAGGATAAGGGAGATTCACGACGCGATCAAGTTGTTGGAGGAGCTTGCGGCTAGAAAGTTTGAGGAGCTAACTATCCACGAGAGGCTATCCATTAGGTACCTGGTGATCCAGCTCGTGGAGGCTGCAGCTGGTGTATGCTTGCACCTGCTCGCCGAGGAGTACGACGAGAAAGCCGAGAGCTACCCAGGCTGCTTCAACAGGCTGGGGGAGCTCGGTCTCATTCCTCGGGACCTCGCCGCTAGGCTCGCCTCGGCAGCTAGGTTAAGGAACCTTCTCGTGCACAGGTACTGGGCGGTGGACGACGAGAAAGTGTACGGGAGCGTGAGGGAGGGCTTGGAGGATTTCAGGAGTTTCGCGAAGCTGGCTAGAAGGTTGCTGGAGGGGGGCGCTCGTGCGTGAGCTAGTTTACTACGAGCTACCTGTGGAGGAGAGGGAGAAAGTGCTCCGGGTCATCGCCGAAAGGTTGGCGAGAGAAGACAACGTGGTGTTCGCTTACGCGCACGGAAGCTTTGTGAGGAGGAGGTTCTTCAGGGACGTGGACGTTGCCGTGTGGCTGAGAGACCCCAGCGACCCCCTCCGCTACATCCTCGCCCTCTCCGCGGAGCTCGAGGCGGAGGTGAGGCTACCGGTGGACTTGCAGGTGCTCAACGAAGCCCCGCTCCCCTTCAAGTACCGCGTGATGACCGAAGGCAAGCTGCTGTTCTCTAGGGATGAGAAGCTGAGGAGGGAGCTTGCGAACGCTATCGCCAGGGAGTACATCGACTTCCAGTTCTTCTCCTCGCTCCACAGCCGCAGGAGCGGCCAGGACTAGCTTCGCAACGGTATACCGCGTGCGAGAAGCGCGCGAAACAGCGTGGCCTCAGCTCGATACGTGAGCGTTCGCTTACCCGCTGGCCGCGGTAAGCGTTCAAATCGATCTTCCGGGCAGCCCGCGCGCTGTTCAGAGCCTGGTAATCAGTCAAGGCTGGAAAAGTGCTCTTAGAAAGCTAGCATCCTTTGTAGCACGCTACGATCCCGCTTTCGCGAGCGTAGCTGGCTAGCCGCTCTAGCGCATGGTGAAAACGCGGAGATCCGCCAGCCTTATAGGTCGGGTTTTACTGGAAGCTGGGGTTGGTGGTGGTTAGACCGTACATGGTAAAGGTTAAGGGTGTAGACGATCTCGTAAATGTCGCGGTGGCGGCGCAGGTTCTGCTGGTGCACCGAGCGAGCGTTCACTCGAAGAGCATTCTTTTCGTGCCGTTTCCATCGTACGATTCCTTAGCCATCTACTACTGCGAGGCGGAGGGGGCTTTCAATGGTAAGTACTTCCTCTTCAACAGGTTTACAGGGGATGTGCAGGTGAGCGAGAGCTACGTTAACGATAGCAAGTTCGTCGTGGTACCGATAGTGGATGTAGTGGAGCAGGAGCTACTGCCTAAAAAGTTTACAGAAAAGTATAAGAAGAAAACTAAAAAGAAAAAGCCTCGCTCAAGCAGTAGCCCGCCGACACCCAGCGAAACTCCTTAAGCCCGCTTGAAGTCGGGTGCGCCTCTCGACTGAGCAGTAGTGGGTCTAAAACCGAAGCGGAGAATCTGCGCTTAAGCGTAGAGGTGGCAGTACACCCAGTGGTTTTCGCCTACTTTAACGGCAGGGGGGTCTTCGAGCTTGCACTTCTCAGTAGCTAACGGGCACCTCGGGTGCAGCCTGCAGCCGCTTGGCACGTTGAGCGGGTCGGGTATCTCACCTTTCAGCTTGACAATCTCGATCCAAGGTTTCCTTTCGTCCAGCGAAGGTACGGCTTGGAGTAGTGCTTTAGTGTATGGGTGGCGTGGGTCGTTGAAAACCGCCTCCGTGGGACCGTACTCCACGAGCTTTCCGAGGTACATGACAGCGAGGGAATCCGCGATAGCCCACGCAGAGGATAAATCGTGGGTGATGTAGAGCATCGAGAGGTTCATCTTCTCCCTCAATCCTTTCAGGAGCCCGAGGATCTGGGCTCTAGCCGAGACGTCGATGTTAGATATCGGCTCGTCCGCGATGAGGAGCCTGGGCTTGAGGACTACGGCTCTGGCGATGGCGACGCGCTGTCTCTGGCCGCCGCTGAGCTGGTGCGGGTACCTGTTGTAGAACTCCTCGGGCGGCGTTAAACCGACGGTGCGGAGCGCTTCGAGAGCCATCGCCCTCCTCTCCTCTGGCGCTCCGATACTGTTGACGTCGAGGGGGTACTTCACCTGGTCTCCCACCTTCATCCTCGGGTTCAAGCTAACCGAAGGATCCTGGAACACCATCTGGACGGCTCTCCTCAAGGCTTTGAGCTCCTTGCCCTTCAGCGTCGCTACGTCCCTACCCCAAAGGAGGACCCTGCCGCCTGTGGGCTTGACGAGCCCGACGACGGCTCTAGCTACCGTGGTCTTACCCGAGCCGCTCTCGCCGACGAGCGCGAGAACAGCGCCCTCGGGTACCGATAGCGTCACCCCGTCCACGGCTTTCAGATACCTCTGCTGACGCCGCAGCACATCCCCTAGCGTCCGGCGCAGCGGATAGTGCACCTTCAGGTCCTCGATCCTTAGGGCTTCAACCCCTGAGGTGGCACGCGACAAGCCGACCACCCTTCTCGACGAGGGACGGCTCTTCGAGCTTGCACTTCTCGGTAGCTAACGGGCACCTCGGGTGGAACCTGCAGCCGGGCGGCGGGTTGCGCATGTCGGGTGGCTCGCCTGGGATCGGCTTGACTTCCTTGCTCCCCCCGATTCTCGGCACCGAGCGCAGGAGCGCTTCGGTGTAGGGGTGCAGCGGGTTCGAGACTACTTCGCGCACGCCCCCCATCTCCGCCAGCTTCCCCGCGTAAAGGACGGCAACCCTGTCGGCGACCTCCGCAACGAGGCCCATGTTGTGCGTGATGAAGAGCATCGAAGTCTTGTACTCCCTCTTAACCTCCTTGACGAGGTCGATGATCTGCCTTTCCACGAGAGCATCGAGCGCTGTGGTTATCTCGTCGGCGATCACCAGCTTGGGCTTGAGGATGAGCGCCAAACCTATCGCGACACGCTGCCTCTGCCCTCCGCTGAGCTGGTGTGGGTAGTCGTTTAACCTCTCGCGGGGGACTCCCAGCCGCTCTAGGAGCTCGCCTGCCGCCTCGAGAGCCTCCTCCCTGCTCTTAGAAGCACCGTGCTCCATCATCAGCTCAACAAAGTGGTCGCCGATCCTCATGACGGGGTTGAGGCTCGAGTAGGGGTCTTGGAACACCATGCTCACCTCTCTGCCCCTGATCCTCCTCAGCTCCTCTTCGGGCAGGAGGGCGAGGTTCTTCCCGTTGAGGAGCACGGAGCCTTTGACCTCAGCGCTTCTCGGCAGCAGCCGGATGATCGCGAAGCCGAGCGTGCTCTTCCCCGATCCGCTCTCCCCGACTACGCCGAGCACTTCGCCCTCCTCCATTGAGAGGTTTAATCCGCTGAGCGCTTCGACTACGCCGTGCCTCGTGTGGTACTTCACCCAGAGATCCTGGACTCTCAGGAGGCTCATGCTTCCACCTTCCTCGGGTTCAAGAGCTCGTTTAGTGATTCCCCGACCAGCAGGAACCCTAGGACGCTGAGGATGATCATCAACCCGGGGAAAGCCCCGATCCACCAGTACCCCGCTAGGAAAAACTGCCTTCCCTTGTTTAGGTCGAAGCCCCAATCCGGCGTGGGTGGCTCTATGCCTAAACCCAGGAAGGTCAAGCCCGCTTCCGTGATGATCGCGTCCGCGAAGCTCACGGGTAGCAAGGCGACTATCTGCGGGATAACGTTCGGCAGGATATGCCGCGTGACGATGCTCAGGGAGCTTGCACCAGCCACTACAGCGGCTTCGACGAAAGGCGCCGACTTGAGCGAGAGGACCACGCCTCTCACCATCCTGTAGTACGAGGGAATGTAAACGATGGCTATAGCTAGGGAGATGTTCAGCACGCCCACGCCCAGCAGCGCGGCGACCGCTATCGCTAGGATGAGACCGGGGAACGCGTACATGCTATCCATCACCAGCGAGAGAGCCCTATCGAGGAAGCCCCCAATGTACCCAGAGAGGAGCCCGAGCACCGTGCCGAGGACGGCTGAGATCGCGGTGGAGAGGAAGGCGACCGTGAGGACGAAGCGGGCGCCGCTCACAACCCTCGCGAAAACGTCCCTCCCCAGCTGGTCGGTCCCCATAATGAAGACGTACTCTCTACCGCCGATCGCGAGCTTGGAGCCGGGCGGTAGGAGCGGCGGCACCTCGTACGCTTTCCCGTCGACGTGGATGATGTTGCTCACAGCCAGCCGGCCTACGAGGAACTCCCCAACCAGCGCGAGAAGCGCAAACGCGGTCACTAGGGCAGTGCCCAGAACAAGCCCCCACTCCGCGAAGCCCTTTGGCAGTCTCATCAGTACCTCACCCTCGGATCGACTAGGGAGTACGCTACGTCCACCACCAAGCTTACTATGGCGACTATTAGCGCGTAAATCGTGACAGTCCCCTGCACTATCGCGTAGTCCCTCTTTAGTACCCCTTCGTACACGAGAAGCCCCAACCCCTCCCAGTTGAACGTGGTCTCGGTCAGCACGGCGCCTCCGAGCAGCGCCGCAACCTGGAGACCCGCCATAGTGAGAAGGGGTATCAGCGCGTTCCTGAAGCCGTAGCGTGCCACCACCCTCCACTCCCTGATCCCCCTAGCCCTAGCTGCGCGCGTGTAGTCCTGCACCATAGCCTCACCCACCGAGAGGTAAGTGACGCGGGTGAAGACGCCGGAGATGTACACGCCTAAAGTGAGAGCTGGAAGCAGCATGTGGGCCACATAGTCCACTGCTATGTCGAGCCTCCAGTTGAGCAAGCTGTCAAGGAGGACGAAGCCGGTCTTGACTGGAAGAGAGTCGAGGAGAACCATGTTAATCGGGCTCAACCTACCCGTCGTCGGCAGGCCTGACGGTCTCGCTACGCCCACCTGCAGCAGCAAGCCTAGGTAGAAGACAGGGATGGAGTAGACGACGGAAGAGTACACGCGGGCGAACTGCGAGAACCAGCTCTCTTCGTACCTCGCCGAGAGAATTCCCATCAGAACGCCTATGCTCAAGGCGACGGCGGTCGCCGCGATCGCCAAGTCTACTGTTGCAGGCAGCCTTGCGGCTATGTAGTAGCCGACCGGAATCCTCTCTAGCGCTGTGACTCCCAGATCCAGCTTCACGAACACGCTGTAGAGGTAGTTTAAGTACTGCACGTGCAAGGGCTTGTCAAGGCCGAGCTCAGCCCTCCTGCGCGCCAGCACTTCCTCGGGGATGTTCTTGCCTTCAAGCATGGTTATCGGGTCTCCGGGCAGCACTCGCATGAGCACGAAAACTAACGTAAGGAGGACGAGGAGCATCAGAGGCGTGAGTGCTAATCGATAAAGAATGTGTTCCTTTAGGCCCATCCTTTAGGGCACCCTTTTAGGGTTAACCCTGTTCTTCGGCGTAGAGCAGGAAGTACCGGAAGATCTGCGAGTAGTCGAGCACTATACCTTTCACGTTCGGCTGAGCTACCGCGAACTGGCCTTCCTGCCACAGCGGGATTATAGGCGCGTCGTCCGCGACTATATCCTGAATCCTCTCTAGCGTCTGGATACGCTGCTCGGTCGGCTGCAGAACCTGCTCGTCGATCAGCCGATCTACCTCCGGGTTCGCGTAGTGCACGCGCAGCCAGGCGTTGGCGCCCGAGTGGTAGAAGGGCCTGACGTAGTTGTCGGAGTCAAGGAAATCGGGATACCAGCCGAGCAACCAGCAAGCGATCTTCTCCTCTCTCATGAGAGTGCGGTACGTGGCCCAATCCGCGCTCTTGAGCTCGACCTTGATGAGCCCACTCGCCTCGAGCTGCTGCTTCAGCAGCGCGGCGATATCCGGCTCCGCTGGCGTGTACCTAACTGGGGTGTACCAGAGCTCCATGCGGAGCGGGTTAGTCTCGCTGAAACCGGCCTCTATCAGCAGCTTTCTCGCAGCTTCGATGTCCGGCTTGCTCCCGTACCTCTCCTTGAAAGCGTCCTTGTGCCCGAGGAAGCCTATTGGCACCATGCTGTAGAGAGGCTGCGCGAACTTGCCCATGAACACGGTGTTGACGATCTGCTCCCTATCGATCAGGTAGGCGATCGCCTGCCGTACCCTCTTGTCGTTGAAGGGCTCCTTATTCAAGTTGAAGACCATGTATCTGATCGGTGCGATACCCGGTCCCGCGACCACCTGTAGGGTGCTCTTCTCCATTAAGTCCTTGATGTCTGCAGGCGATAGCGTTCTGAACGCGATGTCAACTTCTCCGTTCTCGACAGCCAGCCTGAGGGATTGAGCGTCTTTGTAGAACCTTATGATTATTCGAGGGGTCTTTGGCTTCTCACCGTAATAGTTCGGGTTCTCGACGAGCTCGATGTACTCGCCGGGTTTCCAGCTTCCGAGCTTGTATGGTCCTATCATGTCGAGGGTGCCGGGGGGCTCGACGACCTCCATAGGCGAGGTTTTCGGGTTCACAGGGAAGGCGACCCAAGTCGCAAGCAGCGACTTCACGTAAGTCTCCTCGAAAGGCGCTTTGAGGTACACTCTAACCGTGTCGTCGCCGACGGCTTCAGCTTTCTCTATCAGGTCGCCTATCAGGAAGGCGGGGTCTTGGTTTAGCGTGATTGTCCTGTTCCACGACCAGACTACAGCCTGCGCGGTCAGCGGCGTGCCGTCCTGGAACTTGGCATCGGTCCTTATCTTGATCTCCCAAACCATCCTATCGGAGCTGATCGTGTAGCTCACAGCTAGGGCGTTAACGAGCTCGGCGGTTTCCGGCTTGTACTTGAAGAGACCCTCCCCCATGTTCTGTATGATGTTAACACCGAGATAATCGTATGCTTCACACGGGTCGAGGGTTGACTGCACAGAGTCTGTTGTACCTATAATGAGAACTTCCTTTATTTTCGGGGCTGCAGGCGGAGCTGCAGGAGGAGTTTCGGGACTTGTTTGCCGAAATATCATGAACGCAGCTATAGCGATCACGGCTATCGCGGCCACCGCAGCCGCAATCAGCACCTTTGTGCTAGGATTCTTCATTGGGGCCAAGCTTCTGCTCAAGCTGTTTATAAACATTTCTTCTATAGAATTTGAAAAATGATTGAAAGACGCGCATAAAGTGAATTTTCTTTAACGTTGCAAAGCAGGTATCCACGGCTCTACTACAACATGGGGTTTCCTCTGAATGTCACGAGAGGAGCGGCTAGGGATGCTTCCCGTAGGACGCTAAGTTCTGTACTTGCAAAGCCTTGGAGTGCTAACGTACAGCGAATACTATTAGCGGATTGCAGACTAAGAACAC
>Ga0209183_1000422_pt1 | contig 17598 bp, 14 predicted proteins | sample LHCtaG_2_FD_184120 | JGI IMG/M metagenome (GOLD analysis project Ga0209183, IMG submission 184120) | Hot spring microbial communities from Little Hot Creek, USA to study Microbial Dark Matter (Phase II) - LHC4sed_replicate (SPAdes)... | ecosystem: Environmental > Aquatic > Thermal springs > Hot... | reverse complement strand
GGGAGAGTACGATCGAGTTCACACGCGACGGCTTAGTGAAGGCGATATACGGTATTAGATCACTAAACGAGATAGTAGACCTTAACTACGTTGAGAGGCTTAACGCCAGCCCTAAGACGGTGAGAGAGCTGGGTAAGGTACTAGACAAAAGGGTTGCCTACATACCGAGGATAGACCAGTGGTAACCAGCAGAGCGACCGCTTAGCCCACGCCTGTGCTTAAAGCTGTGGCACGAGCTTGTGTAGCTAATTCTGTTACGTAACTTGGAGGTATAATAGTACCGGTACTAAAGCTTTTGGGTGGCACTACGGCAGCTCTTCAAAGGCGAACTCTCTACGTTATAGTAGCTATAGTCGTTGTAGCTGTAATTGCAGGACTCGTAGCTAGTATAACCCTCAGAGTCCCACCCGCACCCGCGACGACTACACCACCCACGGTAACCTACCCTACACCAACTACAACACCGACCACCCCCGTAACGGTACCCCCGACTACCCCTACACCAACCCCCCCAGCGGTTACAACCCCTCCAACCCCTATGGAGAAGGTGATAAACCTCTACGGTAGCTGGCCTCCTCCTGAGAACTACATTACCAACCCGTTAGTTGGTACTATCGGTATGCTACACTACTACACCCACATGCCGCTGGTCTTCCTGATACCCGCTGAGAGGGCCCCGCTACCTGGGCTTACTGGAGATTACCCTAAGCTCCTACCACTACTAGCCGATAGCTGGATATTCAAGGTAGACCCCGTGAAGAACGTTACGGTAGCTGAGGTAAAGCTGAAGAGGACTGGCTGGAGTAGCGGTGACCCAGTAACAGCTGAGGACGTATTCATCAGCGTAGTCTACTACGGGTGCTTCTACAACTCCCTTACAGGCTACTACGAGGTAGTCGATGCATCGACTATAAGGAGGTACTTCAACGGGACCGGCATAAGGTTCGAGACCCTCACATCGTGGATGTGGTCCTGGTACGGCGTCTGGGCCTCCACCAGGTACTACAAGGTGGAGCCCCTCTGGTCAATATGCATGGAGCAGTACGGGCTACTGAAGAAGCGCTACTACCTATCGGTCACCGGTCAGCCTATACCTAAGGAGCTCACGGACAGGCTAACGCTACTTAACAGGTGGTTCAGAGGTAACCTAACCGAGGTAGCTAAGAAAGTCCCGCCGTCCCTAGCTAACGGACCGTTCTACCCAGCTAAGATAACGGAGTCCAACATAATCTGGGAGAAGAACCCGTACTTCTGGAACGCCCCTAACATAGCTATAGCTAGGTGGGTCATGGCTAGGACCCCGGAGACCGCCATAATCATAGAGGAGCTGGGTAGGGGTGCCGTTACGTGGGTGACCCTCTCAACACTTACTCCGGAGCTCATAGACGCTATAGCCTCTCTAAACCCGAACCTACTGATATACCCGCTAACCCACTACAGGATGGTCGGTATACTCTTTAACTTCCAGCGCTACCCGATGAACGATACCCACTTCCGCAGGGCCATAGCCTACCTAATAGACAGGGACAAGATACTGGCAGCCCTTCCATTCCAAGCTAAGGAGCCCATACTAAACATAGGCCTACCCGAGGAGTTCCTATGGCAGTGGATATCCGAGGAGGACCTCAAGTACTTCACTAAGTGGACCTACGACCCCAAGAAGGCTGAGGAGGAGCTACTAGCCGGGGGCTTCAGGAAGGACCCGCGTACAGGGAAGTGGCTACTGCCTAACGGGACCCCCGTATCAATTACGATAACCATAACATCGGACTACGCGATAGTTGCCGAGGCTATTGCCTCGGCCCTAAACAGCTTCGGCATATCGACCCAGATAAACGTAGTACCATCAGCTGTCTGGACTACATTAGTGCGGACCTACGCTACCTCGTACGCGGTGGAGAGGAACTACGACATAACTATATGGATATCCAGCCTCATGTACGCTACAGCCCACCCGTACTGGACCTGGTCCCACATACTAATGCTAGGGTGGGGTGCTGGAGGAGCTATAGCTTTCCCGAACTGGTGGAACATACCACACCCGTGGAAGGCCTGCACAAACGATGAGAACGTATCTAGGCTGTTCAGCATACTGTACGCTAACCCAGGTACGGACGTAGAGAAGTGTGCTGTTAAGGCCTTCGCCTGGATAGTCAATGAGTACACCCCGGTAATCCACCTATACGAGTACGGTGTCTGGGTGTTCATGAACACTAAGGAGATCAAGGGCTGGCCACCTCTAGAGGACCCCGTCTGGAGCGTAAGGCTGATGGACGCTGGCTACTACAGAGCTCTCCTACTCCTCTGTATATATTACATACGGTAGATAGATCAAGGGTAAGGAATATGGAGCTCAGGGCCCTTTTTCCCTTCGCTAAGATACTCGGCCGTAGGCTTGCCTACGCTTTAGTTACCATAATGATCGCCTCAACTGTGACCTTCGTAGCGATAAGGTCCATGCCGGGTGACGTACTCTACACACTGGCTGTTTCCCTAGCTGAGGAGCTTAGGATAACGATCGAGGAGGCTAGGAAGATAGTCTACTACATATACTACGGTATAGACGTTGAGAAGCCCGTCTACGTACAGTACTTCGAGTACGTACTAGGCCTACTACGCGGAAACCTAGGCTACTCCACATACTTCAAGAGACCTGTTACCTACGTCGTCGCTAGAGCCCTCGGCTGGACGGTGTTCACGCTGTCCATAGGGATATCCCTGTCCTTCGCTATTGGGGTGCTAACCGGGATGGTGGCCGGGTTCAAGAGAGGTAGCAAGCTGGACTCAACCCTATCAACCTCCCTCACTATACTCTCAGCCATACCCGGGTACGCTATAGCCCTCTTCCTCTACATAATACTCTCCGCGAGGCTCGGGCTGCTGCCCGCGAGGGGGGCCTACTCCCCGGACGTAGAGCCGGGCCTGAACCTAAGGTTCATAGTCGACGTGCTCTACCACGCAACCCTGCCGATACTGACCTACGTAGTCATAACCTTCAGCGGCTGGTCCCTCCTCATAAGGTCTAACGTCGCTAAGATCCTTGAGGAGGACTTCCTTAAGTACGCTGAGGCTAGGGGGATAAGTAGGAGGAGGATAATAACTACATACGTTGGTAGGAACTCCATACTACCCCTAGTCCCGCTTCTAGCCCTACGGATAGGTGGTATGGTGGGTGGCTCAACACTTATAGAGTCTATATTCGCCTACCCAGGTATGGGCTACTACCTCTCGATCGCCATGGGTATCAGAGACTACGGGCTCCTACAGGGGATATTCTTCATGATGACCGTAGCCACCATCGTTGGGGTCATAGTAGTCGAGATGGTGACCCCCTTCATAGACCCTAGAGTAAGGCGTGAGGTGGTAACTACGTGAGTACCGAAATGCGGGCTAAGTCGGGGCTCTACCTCTTTTACCTAGACGTTGTTAGGCCCGTACTGAAGAGTGGTAGAGGCCTCTTCGGCTTAGTAGTGGTAGTAGCTATGGTCTTTATGGCTACGGCCGGACCGTCAGTTATACCCCTAGATATCGAGATAAAGCCTTCGATGAGGTGGTGTCTACCGTCTCTAGAGCACCCACTAGGCTGCGACTACCTAGGTAGGGACCTCCTCTCCATGGTAGTCCACGGCTCTAGGGAGGTCTTTCTAGTACCCTTCATAGCTACCTTAGTAGGAGTCGTTGGCGGGATGAGCGTAGGGCTCCTGGCTGGATACATCGGTGGGAGGGCTAGGAGGGCTCTAACTGCAGTAACGGATATCTGGTTAACGATACCTTCATTCCCAGTAATATTCATACTCGCGTACGTCCTACCTAAGTCACCTCTAACTATAGCTCTGCTCCTAGCACTCTTCAGCTGGCCCGGCCTAGCTAGAGCTCTCGCTGCTGAGGTATCGTCGCTTAAATCCAGGGACTTCATAGAGGTCTGCATTAACTTAAGGTTAGGTAAGTTGCACGTACTCTTCAGGGAGATAGGGCCTCACCTCGTACCCTTCGTAGCGTACAACTTTGCAGCTCTCTTCGTAGCTAACATGACGTCCCTGATAGGTATAGTGCTACTTGGGGTCGCACCTCTAAACCCGACTAACTGGGGGTATCTACTTAACCAGATGATATTCACGTACAGAGGGCTACTCATACCTAGCGGGTCCATCATAATATTCATACTGGTCTCCGTATTCGTAGTAATCAAGCTAGGTGTAGTCTTCTTTGCGCAAGCTCTTGAGGAGGTGTTCAACCCAAGGCTGAGGGCCTATGAGTAGTAAGCTAAGTGTAGGAGTAGGTTCAGGGATTAAGCTAATGCTTAGGAACCTAAGGATGGAGTACCTCGTAAGGGAGGGGACCATCAAGGCTGTAAGTGGAGTTACCCTTCCCATAGAGGAGGGGAGGATAACAGCGATAGTCGGTGAGAGCGGCTCCGGGAAGACCTCACTTATCGAGACCTTCCTTAAGCTTCTACCTAGGAACGCTAGGATACGCGGTGGGGAGGCTCTACTAAGGCTTTCGAATGGCGAGGAGGTAGACCTGATAAAGGCTGATGAAAGTACTATGAGGAAGCTCCGCGGTAGGGTAGTAGGCTACGTCCCTCAGGGTGCTCAGAACTCCCTAAACCCTGTTCTAACCGTTGAGCAGCACTTTGTAGAGACTCTGAAGAACCACGGCCTCTGGGACTCCAAGAGCTCGGTGGGGGAGATACGCTCCGCACTCTCCCTAGTTAGGTTAGACCCCGATACGGTACTGAAGAAGTACCCCTTCGAGCTTAGTGGTGGGATGAAGCAGAGGGTGGTGATAGCTCTAACCATGATACTCAAGCCTGAGCTGGTAATCCTAGACGAGCCTACCTCCGCCTTAGACGTATTCTCCCAGAGGGTCCTACTGAACATACTCGATAGAATCTCGGAGCAGTACAGGAACACGATGATCCTAATAACACACGACATCCCCATAGTTGCAGAGTTAGCTAATAGGGTAGCCGTCCTCTACGCCGGTACCGTAGTCGAGGTCGGGGATACATACGAGGTATTCAAGGAGCCTCTACACCCATACACAGCGATGCTAATAGCCTCCATACCGTCAGTTGCGGACATATACCTCAAGAGGGTCCCGAGGCCGGTTCCGGGTGAACCTCCAAGCCTCCTCAACCCACCACTGGGATGTAAGTTCCACCCAAGGTGCCCTTACGCTACCGAGCTATGTAGGATCTCCGAACCTCCGCTGGAAGAGCTTAGGAAGGGCCGCTTAGCGAAGTGCTGGCTCTACAGTAGGGGTGGGAAGGCGTGAACTCCATAGCCTCAGCGAAGAGTGTAAGTAAGGTGTACGTGAAGGGGGTGCTTAGGAAGAGGTTTATTAAGGCTCTGCAAGCGGTCTCGCTCGAGGTTCCTGAGAAGGGTCTAGTAAGCTTGGTCGGTGAGAGCGGCTCCGGAAAGACCACCCTAGGTAAGATACTAGTAGGTCTCGTCATGCCTAGTAGTGGGGAGCTCTCGTGGATGGGTACTACGGTAGTCAAGGATGGGAGGATCGTCCGGAGGGACTTCTACCTAGCCAATAGGCATAGGTTCGTCTACGTCCACCAAGACCCCTACTCCTCGCTAAACCCCTCCAAGAGCGTTAAGAACATACTAGAGCCGGTGGTTAGGAAGTACAGGAAGCACCTAAGCGAAGCCGATAGGTTGAGGTACATCAAGGAGCTCCTCGAGGAGGTCGGTTTAGTACCGGCTGAGTACTTCATAGACAAGTACCCGCACCACCTATCTGGAGGGATGAGGCAGAGGCTCTCACTAGCTAGGGCTCTTATCGTAGACCCTCACCTAGTAGTTGCAGACGAGGTTGTTAGCATGGTCGACCCCTCCATACGGGTCTCACTGATAAATCTCCTGAAGGGTGTAGTTGAGAGCAGGGGGACCTCCGTAGTGTTCATATCGCACGACCTAGGTGCGGCAGTCTACGCAGCAGGGGATAACTCAGTTTACGTTATGTTTAAGGGGTTAGTGCTGGAGTTCGGCCCAGCCAGTGAGGTTATACGCAGACCTGAGCACCCCTATACCCGGGCGCTTATATCCAACGTCCCGGTCCCCCTAGCTCTAGCAGAGAGGAGGGTTAGAGGACTTGACGGAGTCGTGGAGGCCTCGGCTGAGAACCCCTCCGTGGCCAGCCCCTGCCCCTTCGCACCGATGTGCCCCTTAGTGGACTCAGAGTGCTCCTCCCTCAACCTAGGGGACTACGTGAGGGTAGGCCCTAACCACTACTCCCTCTGTGTAAGGGCTGGTAGGCTACCTAAGTGGAGGCCTAGCTGGCTCCCCACGACCTCAGGGTGACTTAGCTGAGGTTACACCCGGTAATACTCGTAGACGTCCTAGCGATATCGATAGTACTGTGCATCCTATCCATAGTAGCCCTAGCTCTCCTATCCCCCTCGGATAGAGAGTTCGTACCAGCTCTAATAGGGTTCGTAGTATCGGCAACTACAGCTGTAGTAGCTGTAGTAGGGCTCCGCAAGGCTCTAAGGTACTGAGGCTCCAGTTACGTAACTCCACAGTTAAAAGTAGTTAGGGCAACTTCCTCCCGGTGTAAGTATGAGGAGGCTCCTAGCTCTTGCCACAGTCTTAGTTGTGGTAGCCTCCCTACTATACTTATACTACCTTCTCTGGGTCTTCCCACCTACTAAACAGGAGATCACTACACCACTACCTACAACTACAGGTGAGCTTACTGCAATTACAACCCCTACCGCTACTTCACCGCCTACTACACCTACAACCACATTAACAACTCCAACTACCGTAGTACCTACTACTACGATACCTACAGTAGCGCTACTACCGGTTTCGTACAGGAAGAGGCCGTTCATCTGGGCGTGGATATACAGTACGAGGTCCAGCGATGTAGCTCACGTAGTCGAGCAGTACGGTGGGGTGGTAATCGACGTCCTCTCACCTGACTGGTACTACCTAGCTGAGGACCTTAGCATAGGCTCCTTCACTAATAGGGGGGCTGAGGATAGGGAGTTCCTCGAGCTTGCGAAAGCACGTGGAGTTAGAGTAGCACCCATGGTAGTATCGTCTAACGCTGATAGGGTTAAGAGGCTAATCACGGACCTCGAAGCTATAGAGCGCTTCGCTAACCAACTAGTAGACCTAGCTAGGAGGTACGGGTACGTAGGGTTTAACGTAGACTTCGAGGTAAGCCTACCGGCGTACAGAGCTGGGTTCGCTAACTTTGTAGATAGCGTAGCTAGGAAGCTCCACGAGGCGAACCTCATACTTACTGTAGCCGTACCAGCTAAGAGGATGGAGTTCGCGAGCTCCTACCTACAGACCTACGACTACGAGCTACTCGGTAGGACGGCTGTAGACTACGTAATGATCATGGCCTACGACTTCTACGAGGTAGCCGGACCTAAGCCGGTAGCCCCTCTGTGGTGGGTTAGGGAGTGCGTAGAGTACGCACTTAAGTTCATACCTAGGGAGAGGTTGGTCCTCGGAGTCCCGAATTACGGTAAGCTGTGGGATAGAGCCGGTAAGCTCCTTAAGTGGCTCCTCCTCCCGGAGTACCAGTCCATGAGGTCCCAGGGGGCTAGCTTCACCCTAGACCTAACCACTAGGGAGCTTAAGGCCGAGGTCCCGGAGGGTGTGGCCTACTACGTAGACGGCGAGACAGCCTACTACAGGGCGAAGCTAGCTCTCGAGTACTCCCTAGCTGGGGTCGCTGTGTGGAGGCTGGACTTAGGTGACCCAGCTCTCTGGAGCTTACTCAGGAACCTAAGGCTCGAGTGGGTAGGGCCTCCCGACTACCCTCTAGCTCAGTGGATCGAAGCCTACTCAGGGAACTACGCGAAGGCCGACAGAACCGACATAAGGTGGGTAGTTGTACACGTTGTAGAGGGCTCCGCTCAGTCGGCGATAAACTGGTTCCTAGACCCTAGAGCTAAGGTATCGGCTCACTACATAGTGTCCCTAGGTGGTACTGTCTACCAGATGGTTATGGAGAGGGACATAGCGTGGCACGCTGGTAACAAGCTCTACAACTCCCTATCCGTAGGGATAGAGCACGAGGGCTTTGTTAAGGCTAAGATGTTTACGGAGCACCAGTACAGAGCTTCAGCTAGGCTCCTCGCGTACCTAGCCTACAAGTACGGGATCCCGCTTACTAGGCCTACCGGGGTAGCACCGGCAGACGCCTCCGGGGGTGGTGTAATAGGGCACGACCAGGTCCCGGACCCGAACAACCCGAGCCTAGGTGGAGGTGCCTCGCATCACACAGACCCGGGACCTAACTGGGACTGGTCCACCTACATGGAGCTAGCCGGTAGGTACTACAGGGCCTTCATCGGTAGGTACTACGAGAGGGCCTTCATAGCCGTCTGGTGGGGGGTCTACTCCGATAGGTGGAGCTCGAACAGGGAGACCTGGCTTAAGCAGGTTGAGGAGGCTCTGGCTAAGCTAGCCTCCGCGGGGGTGGACGCCGTGTTCTTCCTGGCTAAGGACCCCTGGGGCTACGTTTACTACAACAGCTTCTACGCACCGATGAGCCCTAAGTACTCCTGGGACGTACTTAGGGACGTTGTAGAGCTAGCTAAGAGGTACGGTATCGAGGTCTACGTGTACATAAACGCCCTCTCGGAGGGTGAGACGGAGCCTAACTTCCTCCTCAAGGAGAGGCCCGACCTAGCGCTCTACGATAGCAGTGGGAAGATGCTTGGCTGGGTGGACCCCCACTGCGATGAGTACACCGAGAGGTTGCTGAACATAGTTCGGGAGATCTTAACGAATTACCCTGAGGTTAGGGGTGTACAGCTCGACAGGATTAGGGCTCCCCAGAGCGATGTATACGGGAGGTGCTCGGTAGATAAGTTTAGGGAGGTTTACGGTAAGGAGCCTGAGCAGGATAGAGCTCTCTACCAGAAGTTCTTAGTTGACGGGATAACAGAGGTAGTTAGGAGGGTTGCGGAGCTGGTGAGAAGTCTGAGGCCGGGTATCGAGGTCTCTGCTGCGGTCTTCCCAAGCCCTCAGGCGGTCTCAACAGTACTGCAGGACTGGCCTCGGTGGGTTAACGAGGGTATACTGGACTACGTAGCCACCATGTCCTACACCACGGACTTCACCGTATTTAAGAGCTACGTAAGCTCTCAGCTAAGCGCTGTCGTAGACCCCAGTAAGCTCTTAGTAGGTATAGGCGCTTGGAGGCTTCTAAACGTACAGCTGGCACTGCAGCTCAGCTATGTAGTGGAGGAGCTCAACCTCAGAGGGGCCGTACTCTTCAACGTAGACGGGCTACTTGACGGTAACCTCATAGACACAGTAGCTAGGTTAAGAATGTCGTACTACCCCAGCTAGACCTTACCAAGCGGTGAACGAACTAGCTCCCGCATAGGGAGCGCTTGGAGGTTTTACCCCTAGTCTACCCTCCGCTGGGTAGGGTCCTCAAGCTTGTAGACCTAGTGAAGTTCCCTTACTTGTAGACCCTTATGAGGGATGCCTCGAGTAGGTCTTCTAGTAGGGTTACAGCGGTGTCTAGCTCCGCTAGGAGTGGGAGGAGAGGTGGTGCTGAGGTAGTCATGAGCTTCTTCATCTCCTTCCTTAGCTTCGTAGTCCTCTCCAGTAGCTCGAAGGAGTCCTCGACAGGGCACTTACGGAGGTAGCACTCGAGGATCTCCCCACCCACATCCTTAACCTTAGCGAATAGCTCTGCGAAGTCCTTGGATAGGGGTAGTAGCTCCTCCATCCTATGCACTGACCTATCGATGCAGTCGGAGATATCCTCGAGGATCTTAGCTACCAGTATATTTAGGAGGCTCTCCACTATCGCCGCACTATCTAGCCCCTTCTTTAAGGTCTCCGTGATCACCTTCCTAATGGTTAGCCTAGTAGCTAGGTGTACCGAGACGTCCAGCTCACGCTCAACACTATGGACCCTCTCCCAGGTTCCCTGGGAGGGCTCCTCAAGACCCTTTGCAAAGAGGTCGAATACCTCTAGAACCCTCCTAGCCATATCCTCTAGAACCTCCTCAGGCTCTGCGTGAACCTCCTTAAACCGCACTACGGTACCGCCCTCAACACCCTCAACTGTAGCTAGCTCAGCCGGTAGAGGTAGGCCATCCCTAGGTAGGCCCCCACCTAGTACAACACCGCGTAAGTTAGCTGAGTATAAGGCTAGGATAAGCTTACCCAGAGCCCTAGCGCTAGTGGTAGATACCGCAATGCTCTTTAGAACCTCCAGACCGATCTCCCCTCTACCGGATACCCTTAGCGGGGTTACCGTAAGGGAGCCGTCCTCGTTTAGCACTACGTAGAGGGGGTCACCAGGCTTAACCCCGAGTAGCTCAACCCACCTCTTAGGTAGGACCACGGCGTAGGACCTCTTACCAACCTTCACCAACCTTCTAACCGCAGACCTCAGCTAAGCCACCCCAGTTACAGTACTACCGGGGGTAATGAGGACCCCACCGCAGGTACTGAGAAGGAATCGAAGGATTCTGTTACTTACCCCAGTACCTTAAATTCCAGTAGATGCAGTGGAACCGGGGTTTCACAGTGCTTCAAGCTCGTAGGCTGTACCTCCTACTTGCTGTAGTAGCTGTAGTACTAAGCCTTGTAGCGCCCTACACAAGCGTCTTAGTAGCTCAGGAGGTGGTCCTAAAGATAGGTATACCGGACCAGATCGATAGCTTTAACCCGTTCATAAGCCTCTTCGCTGCTGCAGGCTTCGTATGGGGGCAGTTCTACGATACCCTAATCTACATATCTGCTAACGGAACCTACATACCGTGGCTTGCTGAGTCCTACACCATAGACGAGAAGAACCTCATCATAACGTTTAAGCTTAGGCCGAACGCCTACTGGCACGACGGTACGCCGGTTACAGCGTACGACGTTGAGTTCACCTTCAACCTAGTGCTAGCGTCTAACTACTCCGATAAGCTCGATAAGTGGGGCTTAAGGAAGTACATAGAGTACGCTAAGGCGGTTGACGATAGGACCCTGGAGTTTAAGCTTAAGGAGTCCTTCGCCCCAGCGCTGTTCTACATAGGTACAGTAATACGCCCCCTACCTAGACACATATGGTCTAACGTAGACCCAACGACCTTTAAGAACATGGATAACCCCGTAGGCTGCGGTCCGTTTAAGTTCGTTAAGTACACTCCCGGGGTCTCCATAGAGCTCGTAGCGAACGATAGGTACTACCGGGGGAGGCCTAAGGTCGATAGGCTCATAATAGTACTCTACAAGAGCACTGACGCTATGATGCTAGACCTACTAGCTGGGAACATAGACGCTATATCGGCGACAACAGTAGCCCCAGAGCTCGTCCCAACGCTACTTAGGGACCCGAACATAAGGGTAGTTGAGCTTACGTACACAGCCTCCCTAAGGTGGATAGGCTTTAACCTAGACAAGTACCCGTTCACCTTAAGGGAGTTTAGAGAGGCTATAGCCTACGCCGTAGATAAGGAGGCCCTAGTAAGGACCGTCATGCTAGGCTACGGCTACCCAGCAGCTGATGGGTGGGTACAGCCTCTATTCGGTGTTTGGCACAACCCGAACGTTAGGTACAGGAAGCAGAACTTCACTAAAGCTACTGAGATCCTGGATAAGCTGGAGTTCGTAGACCGCGATGGGGATGGTATTAGGGAGACGCCTAACGGTACGAAGCTAAGCTTCAGCATACTAACTATATCGGGTTTAGCCGAGTTCGAGAGATCCGCAGAGCTCATAGCCGGGTGGCTGAGGAGGGTAGGTATTGACACCAGGATCGAGGCCCAAGCCCTTGGTACCGTTGACGAGAGGGAGGGCCGCGGCCAGTTCGACATAGGCTTCATGGGTATCGGCATGTCTATAACTACTGAGATAGACTACTACATATACGAGAGGTTCCACAGCTCCCAAGCACCCCCGATTGGTGAGTACGCTGGGAGGAACTGGTTCAGGTATAGGAACCCTGAGGTAGACCAGCTACTTGAGCAGCAGAGAAGGACCCTAGACCCGGAGAAGAGGCGTGAGATAGTGTGGAAGGTGCAGGAGATCATCTCTAGAGACCTACCGGTCCTAACCCTCTACATGAAGACAGCCCTCGTAGCGTATAGAACCGACAGGTTTACTGGCTGGATAGAGAAGGAAGGGCCTACGTCGAAGATGTCCCTACTGAACGTAGCACCTAAACGGCCGGAGGTAGTTACTATTGTAACTCAGATATTCCAGACGGTACCAGTAACCCAAGTTAGGGAGGTTACCCAGGTAGTTGGCGGTACGACCGTGGTGATGACCCAGACGCAGGTCGTGATAGGAACGGTGACTCAGCCGGTAACACAGCCCGTACCTACAGGGCTACCCATGGAGATGGTAGCAGCTATAGCCGTACTAGTAGTAGTGTTAGTAGCTGCAGTAGCCCTCCTAGCTATGAGGAGGAGGTAGGGGCCTACCCCGTGTTAAGGCAGTTTTTACTTAGCAGGTTCGCCCGGATGCTCGTAGTTTTCTTCGTGATCGTCATCCTCAACTTCATCCTACCGAGAGCTATGCCCGGGAACCCCGCGTCCATACTAGCTAACGAGTACAACCTCCCACCGGAGACTGTTAGGATACTCGTAAGCCTTTGGAAGCTGGATAGACCCCTTCACGAGCAGTTCGTAGCTTACCTACAGAGCCTCTTCACCGGTCAGTGGGGGTATAGCTACAAGTACTACCCGAGGACGGTCTACGAGCTGATCATGGAGAGGCTCCCCTGGACCCTACTCCTCCAGGGTGTAACCTCCATAACCGTCCCCGCCTTCGGCATGCTCATGGGTATCCTCGCTGGTTGGAAGCGGGGGACTAGGTGCGACGTCGCCGTAACCATGTCTGCGATAGTAGTGTACGCCATCCCCTACTACTGGCTAGCTCTAATGCTCCAGTACGCGCTAGGCTACCAGCTGAGGGTATTCCCCATAGCTCACGCGCTAACCCCTGGAGCTAGGTACGGTAGCTTCCTCGACTACGTAGCCGACGTACTGTGGCACCTAGCCCTACCGGTACTCGCAGTAACCCTGACAGCCTACGCCTCCTATACCCTCGTTACCAGGAACTCCATGGTTGACGTCCTAGAGGAGGACTTCATATTCGTTGCTAAGGCTAAGGGGCTACCGGAGAGGGTCATCATGAGGCACGCACTGAGGAACGCCCTACTACCCCCTCTAACGATGCTCGCCATAAGGTTAGGGCATATAGTGGGGGGAGCTATCATAACGGAGACCGTCTTCTCATACCCGGGTGTCGGGTACCTGATATACGAGTCGATCCTTTACAAGGACTACCCAGTTCTGAACGCAGCATTCTTCATGCTGTCCATAACCGTTATAGCTGCGAACTTCGCGGCAGACCTACTGTACGCGGTCGTAGACCCTAGGATCAGGTACGTGAGGAGGGGGTAGCATGGGGTCTGTACTTAGGGAGGTAAGGTACATACTCTTAGAGAGCAGGATGGGGTTGGTGGGCTTCACGATAATAGCGCTCTTCGCCCTAATGGCCCTACTAGCGGATTGGATAGCCCCCTACAACCCCTACGAGGTCGTCGGGGCACCGTACACACCGCCTAACGAGAAGTTCATCCTGGGGACCAACGACATAGGTCAGGACATTTTCAGCGAGTTCGTCTACGGTAGTAGGATCAGCCTGTACGTAGGGCTTACAGCACCGCTAATATCCTCAATCGTAGGTACGGTCCTCGGGCTTCTATCGGGCTACCTAGGGGGCTTCGTAGACGAGCTAGTAGTAGGGGCTGTAGATGTAATGCTCGCACTCCCATCCCTACCTCTGATAATCATCCTAGCAGCCTACCTAGGGCCCAGCCTAAACAACATAATCCTAGTTCTCGCGGTATTCGGCTGGCCGGGTTTCACTAGGATCGTTAGGTCCCAGGTACTTAGTCTAAGGGAGAGACCCTACGTTGAGGCTGCGAGAGCTACTGGTGCTGGGAGCCTTAGGATAATGTTCAAGCACATACTCCCCCACGTAGTACCTCTGGTAATAGCCCACGTAGTCCTAAGCGCTACCTCAGCAATACTAACTGAGGCAGGCCTAAGCTTCCTAGGGCTAGGGGACCCCGTAGCTAAGAGCTGGGGGCAGATACTTAGGAGAGCTCAAACAGGGCACGCACTACACCAAGGACTCTGGCTATGGGTCTTCGTACCAGGGCTTGCGATAGCCCTCCTAGGAGCCGGCTTCACCCTACTGGGTATGGCAATGGAGGAGAGGGTTAACCCAAGGCTTAGGCGTTCGAGGCTGTAAGGAGTAGCTACTAACAGCTCCCCAGTAACCGTGCGAGGAGTAGGCTCCAACCTAGAGCTCTTATATTTACTAGGGATCCGAGATTAGGTTCCCTACGAGGGGGTCTTAGTGTACGTCTGCGTAGTGTACTACAGTAAGTCCGGGAAGACGGAGAAGGTGGCTAAGTACGTAGCTGAGAGGATATCCTCACTAGGGTTTAACGTGAGTACCTTCTTCATCAGGCCCTCCAAGGACTACTTCGATAGGTTCCTACATCTCAACCCTAGGGTTATCTACGAGATACTCTCCGGTAGGACCGTGGAGATAGTCGGTGACGAGGGCTTCGACTCGGCTACCTGCGGAGCCTTAGTTATCGCTACCCCTGTATGGTACGGTACAGCAACACCGCCTATCCTCTCCTTCCTAAGTAAGTACTCCGGAAGGTGTAGCTCCCCGGCGTACGTCTTAACTACTTCAGACCTAAGGGTGGACTACGCATCGAAGCTAAAGGAGCTTGCAGAGAGGAAGGGCTTTAATGTCCGCGGCTACCTCTCTGTAGTTAGCCTAGAGAGCGACTTAGAAAGGGTTAACGATTTCGTAGATAGGGTAGCTGCAGACCTACGCAGTACCTCGTTAGGGTTTAGCTACCCGCGATATCTACGTCGCTTACCCATAGTGACGGCACTACGGCGTTCCCCACGACCTCAACATTGCTCCCGACCTCCTGGAGGTTCTCAGATAGTAGCCTGTAGATGTTACCGCCCATAACTACCCCCTTAACAGGCCTAACAGGTCTACCTCTCTCGATCAGTAGCCCGTGGGTAACGGTAGCCTTTACCTGCCCGGTTGTTGGGTCGCTCATCCAGGACCCTATTACCTCGTAGACTACTATCCCCCTCCTCACATCCTCCGCAAAGGACTCCGAGGAGCCCTTACCAGGCCTTACCATGAGGTTGGTGAAGCTCGGTACCGGCTGGGACGCAGGTCTCTGCCTAAACCCGTTCCCAGTTGGCTCGCTACCCATCCTACAGGCTGTGTAGTAGCTGTGGAGTAAGGTCTTGAAGACCCCTCTCCCCAGTACGCTCTTAGCTCTAGTAGCTACACCCTCGTCGTCGAACGGTACGTACACCCTTCCCTCAACCAGCCCGTCGTAGACTATGGATACTAGCTCGCTAGCTACTACCTCCCCAACCCTACCTTGGAGCACGCTCCCATCAGCTAGAACTCTATCACCCTCGGTTGCGTGGCCGAAGGCTTCGTGCAGCATTAGGCCGACCATTTCGTTATCCAGGACTACGTCGTACCTGCCGGGCTCCACCCTAGGGGCCCTAGCCAGCTCCGCAACCAGCCTAGCCCTCTTAGCTGCCCACTCCCTCCAGTCGAAGCTCCTTACGAACTCCCACCCGGCGACCCTGGACTCCTGATCCCGTAGGGACTCGTAGGCCCCTCAACGTGGGACACTAAGGCCACCGAGACCCCGACCATCCTAACCTCGTACTCAACGCTATCGCCGTGGCTGGATACGTAGTACCTCCTATCCCTCTCGTAGCCGAGCCTCAGCGTAGCGCTAACTATACCCCTACCTCCGACGACCCTCACCCTACACCCCCTGAACCTACAGAGGGACTCCACCAGCGAGGTAAGGGTCGGGAAGTCCATGTCGACCCCTACGACGGTGTCCCCGGCCCTACAGCTATGGACCTCAGCACGTTCTTCAGGCCTTCGGTGGTCCTAACCGTGAAGGCTACCTCGCCCGGGCTTACGCCCACCAGCTCCGCGAGCTCGGACCTAGCTCGGGACGCGTAGCCCTCGAGGACCTCCGATAGGGCTCTGTAGACCGTAGACGGGCGAGACCTGCGGAGGCGGTGTTTAGGTAAGCTCTGAACCTACTGATCGCTGGGAAGAGCTCCCGAACGCTATCCAGGTAGCTCACTGCAACACCTACGTAACTAGCTAGATATAGTAGACCCCTAGCTGGAGGCCTGGGTCCGGCCCTCTACAGTTCTAAGGCTGGTAGCTGCTATTCCTGTTGTAGCTACCAGCATAGCCGAGGATAGCGCGAAGGGGGCTACGGGTGCTAGCACTTCGTAGAGGAGGCCGCCTACGTAGGGCGCTGGCACGCTCACCAAGCTCCTAACGGCGTTTATAGATGCAAAGGCCTCTCCAACGCTACCCCTAAAGACCTTCGCTACGTAGACGCTGTAGCCGGGTATCCAGAACCCTATGCTAACTCCTACGAGGGCCATGGACAGTGCCGCCAAGAAATGGGGTACCGGGTTGATCAGGCATAGCGTTGCGGCGGCTGCGGTAGCCTCGGACACAGCTAGAGCTACGGAGCTTCCGAACCTATCGGTTAGCCTACCGGCTACTGGGGTCGCTAAGGCCTCGACTACGTTGGATACCGAGATCAGGGTCCCGATGGACAGCTCGTCGTAGCCCCTCTGAAGTAGGTAGGCTGAGAGCATAGGGTGCCAGAGGTTCCAGGCAGCCCTATCCAGGGACGTGAATAGGTAGGCTAAGGCTAGGTCCCTACCGGGCCTAAAGGCTCTCGTGTAGACCTCTAGGAGGTTAGACCCCCGCTTCCCCCTCGTGGTTTCCGGCTCTCGCGATAGCGTTAGGAAGGTCAGAGATCCTGCAGTAGCCACTAGGGCTAGGGCTAGGAAGGTGCTCGAGTACCCGTAGGAGCCTACTAGGTATCCACCTAGTACAGGCCCTACAGCTCTAGAGGTCGTGAACGTGAGTGTGGTAAGCCCCACAACAGTACCTAACCTACCCACGCTCACAGTCCTAGCTAGGAAGACCGTCCTAGCCGGCTGGGCGAAGTAGAAGGCTAAGCTAAAGAGGGTGTAGCTAGCGGTAAGCCCTACCAGGCCCCTAGAGAAGGCTAGGGCGGCTAGAGACGCGGCCGTAACGAACCCCGTGAGGGCCGTTATCAACCTACTGCTGTAGACCTCCAGTAGGTAGCCGACTGCGGGGGACGCTAAGGCGCCGGCTAGGCTAGACAGAGTAGCTACAGCACCGACATCGCCTAGGGAGTACCCGAGCCTACCCATGTAGGCAGGGAAGAAAGACCTAAACCCGCTCTCAGCAATACCCCTAAACACGTTGAGTAGAGCCGCGGCGAGTACGTTCCTAACCTCAGCACCACGCAGCTAGGGCACCTACAGTAGCGTTTAAGCTAGAGGCTATAAGCACTCCATACTCGACGTAGGGTAAGAACCTCTAGTAACCAAGTTAGCGGTACTACCCAAGGTCAAGGAGTTTAAAAAGCTATTTAGATTTCAATAAAAATTTTATTAGGTGTAAAATTTATTAACTTTAAAGCCAAAAACTATACGAGGTGGTATAGTGCATCCCCGCTCTGTTG
>Ga0209183_1000420_pt1 | contig 17612 bp, 13 predicted proteins | sample LHCtaG_2_FD_184120 | JGI IMG/M metagenome (GOLD analysis project Ga0209183, IMG submission 184120) | Hot spring microbial communities from Little Hot Creek, USA to study Microbial Dark Matter (Phase II) - LHC4sed_replicate (SPAdes)... | ecosystem: Environmental > Aquatic > Thermal springs > Hot... | reverse complement strand
TTGTTTAGCACTAACTTAGTTAACTTAACAAGGGCGTAACACGCGTGTTATTTTGCTTTGTTAACTTAGCATAGCCCTTAGCATATACTAAGGTTTTTAACAATGTAACAATAACAAAGCTTTGTTTTCGTGTTAAGAACTGTTGCAACACCATGCTTAACACACAGCGTTTAACAAATAACAAATAACAAAAACGCTTAACAAGCGCGTTTAACAAGCTTGTTACTTTGTTAAATTGTTACGTTTGTTATTTTGTTAATTGTTATGTATGTTATGTGTGTTATTGTTATTGTTAACTAACCCCGGCTCTCCTTGACTGTGTATGTGTTTATACAGAACGTTTTATAAATGCGTGAATTTATATGTGCTAAAACCTTAGCACCGACCTTAGCACTTACGCTTAGCACTTAGCAATGAGTGCTAAGTGCTAACTATCCCTTCCCTTTTTAACTGAAAGCGAGTAACTTTCAGTCCTATCCTGTAGATTCTCAGGAGGCAATTGCTCGGGAGTTCATAAGCTTTCATAAGTGAAGCCGAGATCGCCCTAATCAGAGCCCCTCCTAGAGCGTCAGAGGCGTTTGGGAGAGAGGAGGCAACCCACCTCTTCACCGATAACTCTGGGAAGGTAGCAACCCTCTGGAGCCGCCGGCGGGATTCGAACCCGCGACCCCCGGCTTACAAGGCCGGTGCTCTACCCGGCTGAGCTACGGCGGCTCTCCTCTTAATGTTTTCTTATAGGGTTTTATAATGTTTATTTGGTGGTGTGTTTGAGGGTTAAGTTGGTTGTTTCGTTAGGTCCTTCTTCTAGTTCTGCTGATGTTATTGTTTCTATGTTGCGTGAGGGGGTTTCTGGTTTTAGGATTAACTTAGCTCACGGTGTTTTGAGTGATTGGGTTGGGATGGTTAGGTCTGTTAGGGGGGCTGAGTCTCTTGTTGGGAGGCTTGCCTCGATCATCGTGGATATTAAGGGTCCTTCACTTAGGTTGGGTGAGTTTCCTGACGTGGTCAGCGTTCCTGCGGGGTCTTTAGTTGAGTTCTGTGTTTCAGGGTATTCTAGGGGGGAGGTCCCGAGAATCCCTTTCCCGCATGAGGGGGTCTTCAAGAAGGTTTCCGTCGGTGACTTGCTGGTCATGGATGACGGTAGGGCGAGATTCAGCGTGGTTGAGGTTTCCGGTGAGTGCTTTAAGGCGAGAGCCTTAACTCCCTGCGAGCTAAGGCAGAGGAAGAACGTGAGCTTCCCTGATAAAGAATTTGAAGGAAGCTACATGAGTGTTGAAGACGTGGAGGCTTTGAAGAATCTCTGTGCGGAGGGTGTAGACTACGTTGACGCAAGTCTCGTGAGGGGTGCGGGAGACGTTAAGGAGTTGAGGAATTACCTATCAAGCATCGGGTGTGACGCGCTGGTGATAGCTAAGATAGAAACGAAGAAAGCCGTGAGAAACCTAAGCGAGGTTATCGAGGCTTCAGACGCTGTCTTAGTAGCTAGGGGGGACCTAGGAATGAATTTCGGTCTCGAGGAAGTCCCCATACTACAGAAGAAGATAATTGAGGAATCTCACAAGATGGGGAAGCCCGTCATAGTAGCCACGCAACTCCTGGAATCCATGATCAACAACCCAGTACCTACGAGAGCTGAGGTATCGGACGTGGCGAACGCCGTGCTGGAAGGCGTTGACGCGTTAATGCTTACCGGAGAAACAGCGATAGGTAAATACCCGGTCGAGGCAGTGAGGTGGTTGAGGAAAATCGCTGAGAGAACTGAGTCTATGTATAAGCCAACAACCCGGAGAGATACCGAGTACGTGAGGAAATCGCTGAAGAGGAGGTACGCTAAGGGAGTCACGGAACTCGCTGAGGACCTTGACGGGGTTCTAGCGATATACTCTATCAAGGGAACGACAGTGTTCACGATAGCCTCACTACGTCCAAGAATACGTTGCTACGCCGGAGTCCCCGCTAAGGAGGTAGCTAGGAAACTCTCCATAGTCTGGGGAGTTGATGTCAGAGTAATCGAAGCAAGCAACTACATGGAAGGTCTTGAGAAACTATACTCAAGCCTGCTAAGTAGTGGCGACTTGAAGAAAGGAGATTTAGTAGTCTTAACTTACGGTTTAAGAGATAGAGAGCAAGTGATTAAGGTCAGGGTTGTGGAATGAAGCTTTAAAATCTAATACGTTAATAACTTAGCTCACGAGTTGAGGTAAATGCCTGAGAAACGTAAGAAAGAGGTAGGTAAGGTAATTAAGAAGAAGAGAGCCAGGGCAGTGGTACTTAAGATGAGGAGGCTCGACATAATAATAATCAGCGTCATAATAGCTCTGATCATCGCGGGAGTCTACATAACTTTCTACGGGATCCCCACGATGGGGGGTCCGGCCGTGAAGGAGGTCCCAGACCCCTTCGAAATACTTAAGAAGAACACGGAATCACTCTTCACTAAGAACTTAACTAACGCTACACTACTCATCAGATACCGTGTGAGAGGCACCTACGCTTTAGGCACCCCACTCACAATATCTGACACAGCTTACGTGACCGTTGCTTACGATAAGAACACCAGTAAGTGGCGCGCGTACTACGACGCAACCCCCTACATCTCAGTCATCTTGAGTAAGCTGGGCATTCAGTCTTTCGAGGAGAACGGCACCCTCCTACCGCCGAGGATAAGTGAGCCAAAGGAGATATTAGTTAATATTGAGGGTCTAAACAGGAAGAACGCTTCCTACACGTCCTCCTACGTGGGTGAGGAAGAGATCACCGTCACACTATCAACTCTGAACATAACTTCACCAACCCTAGAGAAACTTAAGACGACAACTAGCTCGAGACTAACTCAGGTCTATGAGTACGTGATAAGTTACGGGAGCGAGACGATAACCCTAACCTTATGGGTAGATAAGGAAACGAGAGTGCCGTTGAAGGCTGTTCTTTCCTCAAGTAGTGGCGAGCTCACTCTCACACTAACTGACGTAGCGTACACATAATTTCTGCAGCTTATTTTTAACGTCGTTAACGTTGAGTAGAGGGGTGTATTGAGTGGAGGGAAGAGGTCCTAGCATAAGGATGCCTCCGAAGATCACGGATCCGCGTAGGCAGGCGGCGTTAGAGAAGCTTAAGAACGTTAAGTACGTGGTAGCGATTACTTCCGGTAAGGGCGGTGTAGGCAAGTCCTTCATAGCTTCAAACCTCGCACTAACTCTGAGAATCCTTGGCTACGAGGTTGGTTTAATGGATATAGACTTCCACGGACCCTCAGCACCTAAGATGCTCGGTATCAGGGGTCAGAGACTGATAGCGTTATCCGGCGGTATACAGCCGGCTCAAGGACCCCTAGGACTTAAGGTGATGTCACTAGACTTCCTATTAGAAGACGATGACACACCGGTTATTTGGAGAGGACCCATAAAGACCACGGCCATATTTCAATTCATAACAGACGTTTCGTGGGGTGACCTAGACTTCCTAGTCATCGACATGCCTCCCGGGACGGGCGACGAAGCCATAACGGTAGCTCAGGAAATACCGAAGATAGACGGCGTCGTTTTCGTCACAATACCTTCAGAAGTCTCCGTACTAGTCGTCGGCAGGTCTATAATGTTCTACAAGCGCTTGGGTAAGAGACCTATCGGGGTCGTGGAGAACATGTCGGCGTTCTACTGCCCCGACACGGGGAAGACTTACAAGATATTCGGTAAGGGTTCGGGGAGGACACTCTCAGAGAAGTACGGCATACCACTACTAGCTGAAATACCTCTCGACCCAAGAATAAGTGAAGCTAACGATGAGGGCAGGCCCTACATACTAGCATACCCTGAAACACCGGTTACTAAATCATTCGAGGAAATGGCTAGGAAGATTGCGGAGATTCTTAAAACGCCTGAGAGTAACTCTAAAGAAAAAACTAGTTAGGTTTCTTTACGTCCGGTAAGCACTTTATTCCTGAACATCACGTAGTGTTGGTTTCCGTCATAATACTTGTTCACGACACCGCGACTCCTTAGAACCCTCTCCACATCCTCAGGTGTTAGAAGTAGTGGGTCGTGCTTGTCTGAAGCTATGACGTAGTTGCACGCGTAACCGAATGAGGGTATCCACGTCCAGTACTCTCTCACGATCCTGAAGACTTCCCTCAAGTTACTCACTATTTCCTCATATACTTTCGGGAAGAAGAATGAGTTGCCTGCCTGAGTAACTAATATCCCGTCACTCCTCATGAGCCTCCTCACCCTAGAGTAGAACTCAGCAGTGTACAGCAACCTACTTATCTCAGGCCCGTAAGGGTCTGTGAGGTCACTGATTACCACGTCGTAGTAGTCTTGGGGAGCTTCCTCAACGTACTTGAGTCCATCCATTATCAAGATCTTAGCTCTCGGGTCGTTGAAGGACCCCCTATGCATGACCCCCAAATACTTCTTAGCGAGCTCCACCAACTCACCGTCTATGTCTACCATGACGGCTTCGACAACCGTACTATGCTTTAAAACCTCCCTCAGCGTGGCGCCCTCACCACCACCTATTATTAAGACTCTAGCCGGGTTAGGGTGTGTAGTCATGGCTGGCTGTACTAGAGACTCATGATAGAGGAACTCGTCAGCCTCCGTAGACTGCACATACCCGTCTAGAATCAGCGCTCTCCCAAACTCCTCCAAGTCCACTATCTGAACCTCCTGATACTTGGTCTTAGTAGATACGTACACGTTACTGATCTTCATAATCATCGCGGTCGAGCTACTCACGCCCTGAATAACGTTTAGTCCTAGCCTAACCTCACTCACTGCATCACCCCAAGAATATACCTCAAACCACGTTTAAGCGTTAGCGTAAGGCGACGCCGTGAAACCTCGCCGGCGATCTACGTCAGCACCTAACGTGTTTTGAAGCGTGTCTTAGGATAGGGTCTGAAATGACGTAGACCTCCTCCTTCTTCTCGACGAACCCGTAATCCATGAGGTTCTTTAATAGTCTAGAAAGCTCGGAGTCATATATCCTAGTACCAAGTCTTAACTCTAGATACCTCCTTATCTGGGACCACGTAGCTCCCTCACTACCAATCACCTTAAGTATCTCTACGTACCGCTTAGTACCCATGACCTCAACGAAGTTACAGAACTCGTTAACAGCTATTCTGGAAGCTTCCTCAACCACCTCACCTATCACGGATTCATCAACCCCCCTACTCAAAACTCTTAGACCTAGGAACGAGAGCCACCCTATGATGCCGTCGAGCTTTTCCACAGCCATCGCAAGGAAATCCTCGCTCACTCGCACGCCGTGTTCCTCAAATCCTTTCCTAAGGAACTCTATAGCTAGATCCTTGCTGAGCGGGTTTAAGACGACTCTCTCCAGGTACCTCCCGTAGAGAGGGGAGGAAGCGTCATCTATTCTTAAGAACCTGTAGAGCAAGCCCACCTTAGATCCTGCGAAAACGAAAGACACGTTCCTTAAGTTATCGTAAGCGTATGCGAGAGAGGGGAGGATACTGTGTCCCCGCATCTTCACCAACTCTTGAACCTCATCCATGACCACAACCACCCTAGCGTTCTCTCCCTCAGCCCACTCATTCAGCGCTTCCAACACGGATGAGAATGAGGGTCTTGACTCACCCACAGAAAACTCGACACCAACCCCGAATAGCCTCACGCCCCGGACCCTCCTAAGATATTCCTTAACCTTCTCATGGAGCGACATAAAATTACTTAAGTCTCCTCTCAGCTCTTCCAAGAACATGTCGTACGTGATGTAGCTGGCCGACTCAAATTTCCTAATATCTAGGTATATTCTCGGTATGTCGTGGGTAGCGACCTTAATAAGTGACGTCTTCCCGACCCTTCTAGCGCCGAGTACGGCGATCATCGCACGTGAGGAGATAGCTCTCCTAAGGTTTTCCAGCTCCTTCTCCCTATCAAAGAGTTCCTCAGGTCTCTCCACAGGTCTCTCAGAGAATCCCATAACTACATACCTCTGTAGTTACTACATACCTCTGTAGTTTGGACTTAATAAGTCTTATAAAGAAGACCGCCTATTATAGGGTTAACATGAGTGTCTGGGACTTGCTCTCGTGGGTTTCGTGGGTTTCCGGGGTGGTTGCCTTAAGTAGCTTCTTGTTGGGGGTGGCGTTACTCACTCTAGGTAACCTTGAGAGAGGCAAGACCTTAATCAGCGGCGGCTTACTCGGCATGCTGGTTTTCTTTTTCGGCTGGGGTTTAATAACCGCTCTATACCCCGTACCACCACCAGTACCTCACTCTTGGGTTCTCTACGCTTTAAGCGGTCTCGCACTATTCATGGCTACTATATACTTATCTGTAGGCAGGTTTGAGGAAGGGTCTCAATACTTAATGGGGGCTCTCCTAATAGTAGGTTTGGGATTCTTCGCCGCTTCCGTCGCTAGCGGTATTGAGTTAGGACCTACAGGGTCCTTATCCGTCAGTCTATACCCTTCGTCAACCTACCTTCAGTCAGGCGAGACCCTGACGCTAGGGGTGAGTGTCTCTGGAGCTACGGGCTCTCCAGTCACCATAGAAATTGATTGGGGTGACGGGGTAACGGAACAGCACGTGGTAACCCCTGAAACGATACACACATACAACCACACATACGTAACGAGCAACACCTCCACCACTTTCCCGTTAAGCGTTAGAGCGACCGACCCTAACGGGCTTGAAGGCTATAATACCGTCTCGATAGCCGTAGTTAACTTAGGAGCTACGTGCAGCATACCTTGGCCCTTCGACTTCCTCTGCGGGCTGGTCTCGGCGGTGAAGGTGGTAATCCCCGGCCTAGACTTAGGGAAGCTTACGTCAGCCCCCACATTCCCCACCAGCCCCGATAACGAGTTATACCAGCTTTACCAATGGATTCTCGGGGTCTCCGCAAGTCTCTTAAGCCTCTTCCTAGCTTTCAGGGTTGTCTGGGGCTTCGTGTGGGGTGGTTTAGGGAGGGAATTAATAGAATCTATTAAGGAAGCTGTGGTAGTGCTCGCTCTCTCATTCCTGGCACCACACGTCTACAACGCCGCGATACACGTACTGAATCACGTGTCGCTCACTATGATAGCGGGTCTCGACGTAGGCCCCGTGCTAGCGCTAGTGTTCACGTACCCGCTGATAGGTGTGGTCCTCGGGTATTTCGTGCCGACACTCGCGATTGTGGGTGCCTTCATAATAATAGTCTTGATAACGACTTCAGCAGTCGTGTACGTCAGGTACTGGCTAATACTCACGTTAGTGACGACATCACCCCTAATAGCTATTTCCTGGATCCACCCAGCTCTCAGGAAGACCGCTACGCACGCCCTAAACCTCCTGGCAGGACTCGTTCTAGCAGGTCCTATAGCGGCGGTCTTCATAAGGATAATCTACGTGATGACCCCAGCTAAAGAGATAACGTTCTCCCTAGTATTCCCTATCTTGGTAGGCATAATACCTAACGTGTTAGGGGTTTTAGGAGCCGGTGCCTCAGCGAGTGTAGGACACGCGTTAACCAGTCTTACCTGGGTTCTCAGCGCTAGACTTACGCGCAGGCTAGACCAAACCACCACGTCAAGACAGTTAATGCAGTCAGTCCAGAACGTGACGCGAACCCCGCACGGCCCCGAAGTACTAGCTAGTCAAGCGTTAAGAACCCGCGTGCCGAGACCTAAGCTAACAACGTCGGTGGGGAGCGAGGACGCCCCTCATTAAGTAGCTTGATTAACCTCTATCTCATCCCCCACCTTAAAAATCCTCACCCTCTCCCTCACATAACTCGGTTGTTTCTGGTAGAGTGTGTGGAGTTTCTCAAAGCATTCTTCTCGGGTCCAGCTGTGCACCTCCTTAAAATCCTTAGTGCTTGACTTAACCCAGTTCCTCACTACCTGCTCTCTATGAGTCTCTAACTCATTACATGACTCGATCTCGACAGCCACGGCCTCCGCGTACAGCGGTCTCCAAGAACCTCTATCAACAGGCATCACCACTAGGTCAGGCTTCTCGCCGCCTGGCTCGTTCCTCACCAGCGACACGTAGTAACCCTCCGACAAATACTTTAGTAGAACCTTCTTAGCCAGCCTCAACCCCTCATCACTGGGAGCCACCGCTTCTAAGCCGTTGAAGAGTCCCTTAACGTACTTAACGACACGCTTATTACCCCTCCTCTCAACCACCACGAACCCCAGAGCAGCGAGCTCACCAACCACATCCTCAACTTCTTTCCTAGGCGCGCCAAGCCTCGTAGCTAAGTCAATCACGGAAGTCTCACCAGTCTTATAGACCTCGTACAGTGCTTGAAGACGTAGGGGTCTCGGAACCTCAACATACTTGAGGATCGGGTTAAGCATGCTCTTAAGATCTGACACGCCGGGCTCCCCGGGATCGTAAGCGTTCGTGCACACATCCCTCCTCCTAGGCACGTGGGGGGAGTAATCTATCAACACTGTCGTCGGGGGAGGTTGTTGCTCACCCGTCCCAGCAACCACCTTCACCACAGCCCTACCGACGGTCAAGCTAGTTAAGGCTTGGGAGAGAGACTTCGTGAACCCGGCGTCCATCAAGGACAGCTTCTTAACGTCGTGACCCCCCAACATGAAGACTATCTTCACAGCACAATTCGTTAAAACTGACTGAAGTAGGTTGCGCGGTAATTGACCCGTGTGCTGATGTGCTATGATCAGGTGGAGGCCGTACTTGCGCGCCTCACTAAGTATTGTGTCCATTATCGGTAAGTCGGACACGAACTGAAACTCATCAATTATTAGGAAGACAGGGGTTCTCTCAGCGCCTAGCCTAGCACGCGCCAAGACCTCAAACCATGACTTCATGACGACCGTTGAGGCGATCAGCCTAGCCAGACTCTCACCAAGGTCTGATTTAGGGGTCGCGAACAGCGTGACGCTCCCGGGCTTCATGACATCATCAAACCTGATCGTCGTCTTCGAAGTCAGTTTCAAGAGTAGCTTGTCTCTAGCGTAGGGCTCCAACCTGCTTAAAGCACTTATGAATGTTTGGTCATGCATCCTCCTAAGAGCTGATAACTGCTTACCCCACTCAGGATCACTCACGTCTAGGTCCAGCTCCCCCTCATAGAGAGCTAAGATAACGTCATGTAGGTTACCCATGGTCGGTGAGTCAGACCTAGAATAGAGTGCTCTGAGAACTACCTGAAGCAAGTACTTAACGTTCACGGCAGTCTCCATGAGCTTCAGAACCTCCCTGAAAACCCCCAGCAATATGTCGACAGCTATAGTCACTGCGTGACTCCTATCCTCCGCTTTAGGCAGATCCAGCGGGTTAATACCGAAAGGAGACTTAATTGGGTGGAGGTACGTGCTCTCAGGAATCTCCTCAGCTAACTCCCTAGCCATATCGCCGTGCGGGTCAATAACGACTAAAGCAACATCACCTAACTCAGCTAGCTTATGAGTGAGTAATTTCAGCAGGGTGGTCTTACCGGAGCCTGTCTGACCGATTATGTACGCGTGCCTGTAGAGATCCTCGACATCAAGCCTGAATTCAGACCCGTCCTCCAGAGAACCAATCCTGAAACTCCTGGAACTACCCCGCCTAGGGGGGATGGGAGGTAGCGGGAACTCCCTGGTAAACCCTACCTTATGTAGTGAGGGGTCAGGCAATCTAACGATCTCATCAATTAGTTCCTCATTAAGCAACACCCTACCCCTAAGACCGAGAAGCTTATCCCAGAAACCCACGTGCGGAGGTCTTAGCAAGACCATCAACTCCTCAGGATCCGCGACCTCGCGAGTAACCCACCTGAGATTAAGCGTTGATGACTCCCTCACCAACCCACACAGCTTCCTCAACTCTTCTTTATCACTCGCTAACGCGAGAACCTTACCTAAGAGTAGCTTAGGTATCTTTTTCTGCATCGCGGACGCACGCAACCTCAACACCGGGTCATCCCGCTCCAGCGCTTTCTTGTAGGTAGTCGCGACCCTCCTTAAGAGGAGGGGGGCTAACCCAGGATCCTTACTAACTGAAACACATACACCCCCGGGAAAACCGAGGGAGTTAACTAATCCCGGCAGATCCGAGATAATCAGGTCCGAGAACCAGATATCATCACCTCGCTTAAGCCTGAACTCAGCAACCCGCACAATACCGCCGAAGAGCTTGAGGAAATCGTCGTAACTCTTCTCACGAACACCGAAAAACACTCTCAGCGTGGTCGGGTGGACAGGTGTTTCAAGAAAAACGAGGAGTCTATCCCCCCTATTCACTAAGCAGTAGGTGTGGGAGTGGCCGAGAAACCTTAACTCGAGCTCACGAGTACCTATCCTCGGAATTAACTCGACGAGCGTGTTGAGACCCACACATAAAGAGCGACACCCTTAAATTAAGCCCTCGCAAACCCTGAGGAAACGTCCTTAAGTCGTTAAAAAGAGGTGGATAGATATGTTGGTGACGTAAGCGTGGGTCACGTGCCGGGAACTCTCTCGATGCAGACAATACCGATTACCGTAACACCTACTCCCCCGCCAGGGATAGGGGGTGCTGTGAGCACTATGCTCTCATGGCTTTACTGGATAGCTTGGGTTGCCGTAGTTGGTGCGGGGCTCTTCGGAGGCTTCAAGATAGCTACTGGGGACTACGAGGGCGGTAAGAAATACTTAGGCGGCGCCATAGCTGGCGCCATAATATTGGCGTTCTTATGGGCCCTCATAGGAGGGCTTCTCGGGAGTTAATGAGGCAACAGTTATTAAAGGCCTCCTAACCCTGAAAGTCAAGACCAAAACACTTTTTTCGTTACTTAACCTACCCACCCCATCCACGAACACCCTTAATTTCCCTGCGAACCTAGCGCTCCTCCCCACCCTAGTCTTAGAGGTTGTGATCGGTACGTCCAGTAACGCGCTCCTCCCGATCAAGACGGCTTCCTCAGGCTTGAAGTGATGCCTGTACTCGTAGAGAGCTACTGAGGTTACGGAGTCTTTCAGGGGGACGCTCAAGTCTAGGTCTATAGTGAGTCTGCCCGTACTTGGATCTAGGGAGGAGATCCTCGCGGAGTCTTTAGATGCTTCTAGTCTGAAGAGCGTGGCTACCTTCTCAGCGTACGTGATCGCCTTCCTCCTAGCGACAAGCCTACTCAACCTCTCCACCTTACTGAACCTCCCGCCACCCGAGTAGTGATTCATGTAGGTCCTGAGGACTTCGGGCACGTAGAAAGACTGTGGTGAGGGCTCCCAGGTAGGGGCTCTAGTGAAGTACTTCCCGCAGGAAGAACACCTAAAGAGTTTCTTACCCCTAGCAGAACCCCACCCAACGACCCTCTCAGAGAAGCAGAACGGGCATAAGACGTACGTCATGAGTCCTGAGAGAGCGTCAGCACACTTAACGTACTGCCTGAAAGCGCCGTGAAATCTCCCTAGCGAGACCTTATCACGGAATACCTCCCTAACCAAATCAAAAGTCCTGTAACCCCTGACTAAGAGGACTGCTAGAGCCGACTCCTCTGACCTGCCGAGAGAGCATAAATCACACTCACCAACCACGAACCTAAGTAGGCTCACTGCCCCATACATGTGGAGCTTAGAGAAAAGCCTCTCAACACCCTCCACGTTACCTAAGCTCACGAGCTCGTGATCCTTGAGCCAGAAGCCTGAGTCGTACTCCGGCATCTTACGTCATATGTAAGACGTAAAACGAAAATAAAAACACTTAAGAAAACCAGCGCGTGAGACTCAACCACCGCGCGTGAAACACTAAAACTCATTTAGTGTTGATTAGGGTTCTCATGATACGTCTTTGGATTTAAAAACACTTAACTCAACCAAACAACCACGCAGGGACTCACTTAATAGGTAGTGACGCCGCGAAAATTAGTGCGGCGAGCGCTGGGCACGCAGTCGAGGTATTCTTACCTAACGAAATCTTGGAAACAGTGTATCCTAGAGCGAGTACCGAGACGTAGGAGATTAGTAAGACGCTCGTCGACGGGGTTGCCTCATAGCTTAAGGATATCGTTGAGGCCATCAAGAAAGGAGTTAAGACTACTATGAAGCACATTATCGTTAAAGCACTAACGTAGTATCTTAAAGTCCTCCTAACCTCGTAGAAGAAATTAACGAATAAGTCGAAGACTTCCGGCTCGCAGTCACCCAGTTTTTTAAGAAACGCTAGCGCGTCACTCAAGTATAGTGCTAGCCAAGACCTCACACGCTTCCTCACGACCTCCCTCAACTCCTCATCTTCGTAGAGATAGAAGGACCTGAAAACCCTTACGTGATTAGAAGCTCTGCTAACCACCCTACCCCCGACGGCGGTGCTCACAGCCATTAACTGCAGGATCATTGGGAACACCCCGATAACTAAGGAAGCCGTCGAAGTGGTTTGAAGAAGCTTAACGAATCCTCTCAGGTCCTCGCTGACTAGGTAGTGTAGTGGGAGGATGAGTAGGAGAGTCCCCGCCACGTAAGAAGCCCTGAAAACCCTGAGTGTCCCCTCATCAATCACTACCTGAAGACCTACCGGGTAGTCCGGGAATAGTGAACTCGTTAGGAACCCTGCTAAGACTAAGGCAGGCACTACGAAACCAGTCAGCTCATCACCAATCAAGAAAGTCATGCTGACCGAGACGAGAGGTCCCATGGTTAGCGCCACGCAGGTAATTAACCCGGCGTTAATCCTGAAATTAATTGATTTAGCTACTTGAGAATATATTGTTTTAACGTAGTCAGCCGCCGCATCCCTGAGCTGAGTTAACGCGGTACCGGAATTAAGTGCTAGCGAGTACTCGAGGAGGAAATACTTAGTCTTACCTGAGGTTATCTTAGAGAGCGTGGTCAGCGCCCCCACAATACCTAAGACTTCGGCTAGCTTAACGAATCTCTCACTAAGGAATTTGAAAGACTTGAATGTCTTCGAGGAACTCGCGAACCTCAGGAATTCCGCGAACTCAAGACCTGTCTTGCTCGCTGCCGCCGCAACCAGCGTGGCGAACGGTAATTCATCGTCGAGTCTCTTATTAATCGTGGTTATTGACGTGAGTGTTTCCAGAACCCTGTACGTTAGGAGAACGAAGATTAGAGCACTTAATGAGGTGGTTAACGCGGGGTCAGCCCCCAACACCCCGACGTAGTGGAGTACTGCCGGTACTAAGGATATCGGGGCTAGTATGAGGGCTTGTTTCAGCTCCCTCTCAGCGTTAGCGTATTTCTCGATTCTTGGATCAACTAATGCCACGTACCTCCGATATTTCCTGAGTATCTTATCGAGCATCTTCAAGCACTCCGGTGTTGAGTCCTACCTCAGACTTACTCCTCAACTCACTCAGCCTCCTGACTCTGGAGAAGAGTTCCCGCGGGGTGATCTCCGCGCCGTCCCTACCCCTATCCCAGACCTTATTAATGATGACCTCATCTCTTGAGGGGTCGTATACTAACTCACTCAACTCTCTCAAGACTCTCCTAGGTCTCTCGGAGAAGCTCATGATCGCCACGAAGTTGAACATGCCTATCTGAGAGTTATTCAGGTTTATGGGGTGACTCCTGAGCCTGGCAACGACCTCCTCAGAACTCCCGCCGTGGAATGAGGTAAGCCCTCCTAAACCAGCTAACAGGGATTGCGCGAGGACTTGAGCTTCAGACCCTCTAGTCTCCCCCACTACGAGGAGCTTAGTTGTTGAGGATCTTAGAGCGGCCTTAGCTAAGTCAAATAAATCCACCCTCACAGAACCTAGCTCGAACACGACGTACCTACTCCAGCTACTGTTGGGTGGAGGGTCTATCTCGCCAGTATCCTCGATAACCACCACCTTCCAGTCCGTCGGGACGTACGAGTATAGGAGAGACTTAATCAGTGTTGTCTTGCCGGAGCCCGGGGGACCCGCAACTATCAACGAGCCTCTTGAGAGGATTAAGAACTTGAGTAGCTCAGCCACAGCCTTAGGCATGACGCCCTGCCTCACCAAGACGTCCGCGTGCGGGGGTGTTGAAGACCTCTTCCTAACGATTATCTCAGGTCTCCTAACCGAGACTATGTGTGATACTAGGTGTACCCTGTGACCGCCGTCACTCAAGGGCATTTGAGTATCTACTATCGGGTTGCTCGTTGATACGTACGTGTAGCACTTAGAAGCTATGACTTGCTGCAACTCAACCACCTCCTCTAAGGTGCTTAAGTAAATGTTTGTTCGTATGAAATCTAGCCGCGGGTTAAGATCCTCAACTAACTTATGCCTAACCCACACAGGACCCGGGCCCTCAACACTCACGTCAGTAACGTAAGGATCGTCAAGCAATAACTGTAGCTTCCCATAACCAGTCAAAGTCTTGAAGACGTAGGCAGCCGCCGGAACCTCCTCACGAGGGACACCCAGAACTAAGGCGAGGACGTCGCCCAAGTCATTCCCCTTCTTAATGAGGAGTATCAGTTCCTCAAGTTTTGACTCGATTAAGGTGAGTAGACCTCTTGAAACGCCTTCCAAGCTTGCTTGATAGAGAATACTTGATTCATCACTCACCAACCTAACGACGTAAGCACCGACCCGATACTCAGCAATAACCCTACCAGCGACTAGCTCAGCCACATCACTTAAGGAAACCCTTCCACGCCCCTCAAAACCAGTCTTAACGTTACTCAACACGAGTTTCTTGAGGATACGAAAGCGTTCGCGGAACACCGCAGGACCCGCGAGAAATCATGAGGTGCTTAAAAGATTATCTCACGGAACGCAGGAGAGAATTACGGAAGCGTTGGTTTCAGGGTCTACTAAAAACACGAACACCTCACTCAACCCATCAAATACTCCCAGCGTTAAGTACGTCGTGTTTCCCGGCCTCAAGAATTGAGGCGGGTCCACCCTCAAAACCTGACTCGGCAAGACCCCCAAACCCCATACCAGGAACCCTCTATCGTGTGAGTTTCTTAAAACTAGCGTGACCTCCCCCTCCCTCAAGAAGCATTCCAGGGTAACAACACCTACTACTAAGTAGGTTTGCTGAGGTGTGGTGAAGTTGCTTAGTGGGTTACTCGCTAAGGTAGCTAAGACCAGTAAGAAGAGTAGTGAGAGAATCACGTATTTCCTCATAAAAACACCTACTGAGCTGGGGGACCTACTCCCTAGGTCTTGATTATCCGCCACTAGCCTTAATTACTTGGGTAGTGCCGGTAGCTACGTCTGAAACTCTGACGTGTACGGCGACCGGGACTGAGGCAGGTCTATTCACGGTTAGGTAGATCATGACCTCAGACTTGCCCGGGATGATTACTGAGAGCGCTGGGTTCAGGATAGCCGTGACCCCGCCGACCCCGGTTATCGTGCCGAGAGAGTTCGTGGCTGTCGCTATCCCGGCAACCCTGGCGCCGTCGGTGAGCGTTATGTCAACACCCTCCAGCCTGAGATCCCTCGGCAGCAGGTTCTGGACAGTCAAGTATAAGACTAAGGTATTGCCGGCTACAGCACTACTATATCTAGCGATAGCTACCTCAGTAGTAGGCATCTTAGCCATAGTGCTATCCAGCCAAGCCTTAATACCGAAAGCAGCCACCACCGCAATCAATATCAGTATCAGAGCAACAACAACCTCACTAACACCCCTAACCCAGAAACCACGAGACCTAACCACTTAATCACCTCACTAAGAAGAAAAAAGTCTTTATAAGGAACTCACGTAAGCGAGGGTAAGAAGCGGGTTAAGCAGTCTTAAGTCTTGAAAAAGGTTATGAGGTTATGCTCTCCTAGGTCTCACGCTACGTAAGACGAAGAACGCAGTAATTAAGAGTATTGGGATAACGACCCACACAGGCTCCGGTATGGGGATAGGGTTCTGGAGCTCCGGATAATCACTACTCACCACATACGCAACCAACTCATCCCCGTCTAAAGCTATGATAACTATGTTACCCGGGGTATCCCGACCGCCTCCCAAGACCTGGACGTGGAGCGGTGTGTTATCGATACCTACGTCCATACCCACAGGAAGCACCCAAGGCTCAAGAACATCCCCAACCGAATTATAGAAAGCTACGAAGAGATTCCTCTTCGTGACGTTAACTTCGTAGACCCCGTAAGGAATGATGAACTTCCTGGAACCAGGATCGTAAGCAATCTTAACGAAGGTAGCGCTCCTATCAGCAAGCGTTAAGATGCCTGACTTAGAGCCGTTCGTACCAACAACACTTAAGTTAGCCCAGCCAAGAGCGTTCCAAGCAACAAGCCAGTGAGTCACATTACTCGCGACCCAAGGATAGAAAGTAGTGGGAGTACTAACACTAACCAAAGTATCTCCAGTAACTCCCGGCGTCGTTTGTGCGAGGTCTATCACGCCGTAGGCTAACGAGGTCTCGGTCTCGTTGTAAACAGTTAACAAGTATTGACCGCTAGTTAAGAGCTTAGTATACATGGGGTAAGCATTGTAGTACGAGTAACCGTCACCATATGTCGTTGTGCTAGGACCCTGATCACCGGGTCTGCAATCAACGCAGTGAGGGCTGGGTATGACTAAGTGGTAGGTCGCGTTAACGATGCCGTAAATCCCGGCCATGTCATGAGCTGTTGTCCCGCCAAGATTGTAGCCTCTCGCGATTATGTAAAATCTTCCCATGACTTCATCAAACATCAAGCCACCTAATACGTCAACACCTATTCTGGGTCCAGGGGACCCGCTATAGATTCCTACAAGAACGTACCTCCCCGTATATGAAGGCACTGAGTTAAGTAAGTTGATAGTATATCTCCCCGCTGTTGATGACTGGGAGCTGTAGCCCACTATCCACCACTTACTACCGTCTTGATGTACGTAGTAAGTAGCTGTTGGGTGGTACTGGTAGCTCGCATGATATATGTGTGTAGGTGTTGTAGGCTCTAGATCAGGGTTTATGGGTACGTAGCTATATAGAGTCGTGTAAGATCTAGTAGTAGTGCCTACTCTTCTACTATGATTGCTCCAGACTACTAGGAATCCGGACTCGTTTGCTGCTATATCTAGCATTCCTCTAAATACGTTCGCGTACCTGCTTTGTGTTGGGTCTGAGTTGTATTTGTCTGGACCGTACCTGTAAGTCCTAACTACGTTGCCGGACGCATTTAGGATAACTACATTTAGTGAGTAGTTCCCTGCAGAGCCTTCTGAGAAAGCGATCCCTAAGTAGTTTTTGTCTGGCGTGATAGCGACTTTAACACCCCATGAAGTTCCATAGTTTATGAACCCACTATAAAGAACTACTCTAGTTATTGTGGGTAGTTTTTCTTTCTCTTTCTCGTACGTTATGTAGAGGCTCCACTTGCTTGGGTCGAAATCGTTGTCTCTGTCGTCTATTACCGCGTACCCGTTCTCGACCATCCACTTATTTACGTTTAGTAATGTAGTATCATTTGTTCTCACGTAGACTACAGCAATTACTCTCCCGTAGTCGTCTACCCCGTAAGTCTTGTCTATGTCCAAATAGACTACTCCTCCATGCTGGGCGAGCAGGTTTTCCAGCGTCTCTCTAGCTTCTGCGCCTCCTGGAGGATCAAGTTCCGGCGCATCGATATCCGCGAACCTAACAACTGTTCTATATTCATTCGCTACGTAAACGGGCGGGGATATACGTATCGTATCCCCGTCGATAACCTCGGTCACCGCTACTCTTGCGTGCGGGAAGTCGTCGTGTATTCCTACCCCGCCGGAAGCTCTG
>Ga0209183_1000419_pt1 | contig 17625 bp, 17 predicted proteins | sample LHCtaG_2_FD_184120 | JGI IMG/M metagenome (GOLD analysis project Ga0209183, IMG submission 184120) | Hot spring microbial communities from Little Hot Creek, USA to study Microbial Dark Matter (Phase II) - LHC4sed_replicate (SPAdes)... | ecosystem: Environmental > Aquatic > Thermal springs > Hot... | reverse complement strand
GAGTAGGAGCCGGACTGGGATGGCCTACAGAGTCTGTGTTGAATGGTGTAAGCGGGAGGGGATACGCACAATAGCCGACCTTAAAGGCAGAGTTTTGTCTCAAAGGGATTATGAACGATTGTGGTATGAGCGATGCGAGAAAATGCAGCAGAACTTAGAAAAGAAAAGGGAGAAGCAGGCCAATTCTCTTTAAATCAGAATTTCCATTAGGTTGTTTAAAATAATTGAAAGAAGCGAATCTTCGGCTTGAACCAAAATAAGAGAGATGGAAACTTATGGAAGAAAGAAGAAGGTTCGGTGGAAGGTTCCCGCCAAAACCAGTTAAGTTATACAAGGAATACGAAGTGGACGTAACAGAAACAAAGAAGAAGACCATGTCAAAATAAAGATAACAAAGCCTTTAAAGCCACTTAAAAATGTAAGATGGTAGTAGGGGCTGTTGAGCTTTATATGAGGTTGTATCCAGTTAAGACGGGATTTATTCAGGTTGGCGGCAACGTTGTTGACGTGGCTTTAAGGGCTTTATCTGGGCAGAATTTGTCATTGGAAGATGGTGACGTTTTGGTTTTTGCATCCAAGATCGTTGCGTCCATGCAAGGTCGAATTGTTAAACTAGATCTTAAGCCTTCTAAGAAGGCGCTGGAACTTGCTGAAAAGTTTTATATAAAGGGAGAGATTGCGGAGCTGATACTGCGGGAGGCAGATGCGGTTTACGGAGGGGTTGAGAAAGCCGTTTTAACGCTGAAAAATCACGTTTTAACGGTTAACGCTGGAATAGATTACAAGAACGCGCCTTTAAACCATGTGGCTCTGTGGCCTGAAAACATCAAGGAGACGGCCAAACAGTTGAGGGAGGAAATTTTCCAAAAAACCGGGAGAAACGTCGCGGTCATGATAGTTGACAGTGGCTTGATGCCGCTGCGGAGGGGGACGGTGGGCTTAGCCTTGGCTGTTGCCGGCTTCAAGCCTATAGTAGACTTTCGGGGGCAAAGGGACTTGTACGGGAAAGAGATAATAATCACACAGCATGCTGTTGCCCAAGACTTGGCTTCCGCCGCCCACCTGTTAATGGGTGAGTCTACAGAGGAAACCCCCATAGTGCTTGTTAGGGGGGCTCCGGTTGAGTTTGACGGAGGCGTCTACGGCCCAGAAGACTTGGCCTTACCGCCCAGCGAATGTGTTTTCATGAAGGCTTTTCAACGATTCCTTTAAACGTTTGGGTCAGACAGGCGGCCTTTAGGGCTTTAAAGACTGCGACTCCGATGATAGTTGAGCCAAACGCTATGAGTGTCCGCTCCGCTGGGTAGAGAAACATCGTCGCTATCCATATACCTCTCCAAGCGTCCAAATCGAAAACTGGTAGGTAAAGGACTTCAAAGACTAGGGAGCCTGCAATTTGACCGGCTAAGGTTGAAACTAGGGAGGATGTCAGAAACTTAATTGCAATACTTAGGTTGCCCTTGTGCTTGGCAAGCCATATTAAAGCTGAAAACCCCATTATTTGAAACCACATGTATAGTGGGAAAAGCCAAACAGGCCCAACCAACGGATAGAACCCAAAAGAGAGAAGCAAAACCCCGTAAGTGAAGAGGCAAAGCCTCCACTTTCCCTGTTGGATTAAGCCGGCTAAAAACCCTGCAACTACGCCGGAAACAAGGCTGAACGGTGCGAGGACTCCGGTGAAAAACACTATCAAGCCGCCGGTCAAGGTGGATGCTGTGCCTATCAGCGGTCCAAACAAGATGCCGACTGCCGGTGCAAGCATTGCCGCCAAGGTAATGAAGTTTTGAGAGCCGACAATTCGAAAAACCGGGATGAGACATGTGATTGCGTATAAACCTGAAAAGCATATTGTAAGGGCTATTTGTTTCGATACAGTTGAACGTTGACTTCCGGAAGTGTCGGTCTCCATGCTCTCACTCAGATATTTTCACATGTAAGTTGCTTTTGAAAATGGACATTATAATCAATTTTATGGTCTAGCCAAAATGGGAAATATTGTAAGATTGAGGATCCCGGCTTTCACGTTTTGCAGTTTATTCTTCCGCGGCTTCCGTAACCACTTCGGCTTCGGCGAACCTTCGGCTTATCCTTGTTATCTTTATTTTGACGTGGTCGCCTGGCTTCGTGTTTGGTATGAAGGTTACTAGTCCCTGGATGCGGGCTATACCCTCTCCTCTTCGACTTGTTTCTGTTACGTCCACTTCGTATTCTTTGCCGAGCTCAACTGGTTTCGGTCGGAAACGTTTCGGCCCCGCTTTTCCGAGGTTCCTTTTTCCGCCGAACCTTCTTCTTTTTTCCATACTTTTCACCTCTTTCCCTGTTTAAAATGTTCCGCGAGTCTATTCAACTGTCAGTTTTCCGTATTTCCCAACGTTAAGCTGTATTTCACCCTTGAAGCTTGTCACGTAGCCGTTTTCCACTTTGACTGTGTCGTTAACGTTCACCTTGTCTATTTGCTCGTTCCAAAGCGTCAGTTTCACAGTTCCAGTTTCATCCGCTATTATCGCTGTTGCCACCCTATGGGTCGTGTCTTTGAACCTTGAGACAACTTCCCTAGGAGGGGTTTTATCCACAACTTTGGCTTCGATGTTTACCCGTTTCATGCCGTTTCGCAGTTCCTTAATTTTCACCCTTTTCACCTACCTTTTTAGGATATTCTTTCAGCGATAGCGAATTTTCCACTCACAGATGTGATGCGCACTTTGACTCGTTCGCCCACTTTGCTGTTTGGAACGAAAATCAAGTAACCTTGGATGCGGGCTATGCCATCTCCCCTGCTTCCAATGTCGTCTATGACAACTTCTAGTTCCTGATTTTCCTTCACGGGCACTGTTTGGAAAAGTGGTTTATCCGAGATGAAGCGTCTGCTTTCAAACCTTCTTGGTTTCCGTTCAACGTATTTCCTTTTCTCTGGGAGCCTTCTTGGCATACTGTTTTTTCGTCCTTATCGCGGAACAGCCTCAAGCCAAAAACCAAGTGTCTTTTGGAGGCACCCGGTTTTAGGTTGAGGCTTGTCAGAACAAACAACATTCACGCATATAAATCTTGCTAAGTAAACGGTATATTACAGTTGCATGTTATCTACTCTTTAATATGCAAGTTAAACGGCTAGGACGATGAGCAACTTTGCTAGAAACGCTTCAAACTAAACCGTTAATTCAGTTAGTGGACGTCTGCAAAGAATACAGAGTTGGAGCTATATCAACATTAGCCCTGAAAAAAGTGAACTTCCAAATACACCGCGGAGACCTCATCGCCATAATGGGGCCTTCAGGCTCTGGAAAAACAACCCTCCTAAACATGATGGGGCTCTTGGACAGACCTACAAAGGGAAAAATTCTCTTCGACGGCATTGATGTTTCAAGGCTTGACGACAAGGCTTTAGCAGATTTACGCAACAGAAAACTTGGCTTTGTATTCCAAACATTCAACCTCATTAACCGGTTAACAGTTTTCGAAAATATAGAGTTGCCCCTTATACCGAGGGGTATACCGCGTGACGTTAGAGCGAAAATGGTTTTGGAGGCTTTAACAAAGGCTGGCGGCGAGGCAACATGGCTTCCCAAAAAGCCAAACCAGCTTTCCGGAGGGCAGCAGCAACGAGTCGCTATAGCCAGAGCCATCGTTGGAAAACCACTAGTGCTGCTTGCTGACGAGCCAACCGGCAACCTGGACAGGGTGTCGGCCAAAATAGTGGTAGAAACTTTTCTAAACCTTAACAAGGCCGGGCACACCGTGGTGGTTGTCACCCACAACCCGGAAGTGGCAAATTGCATGGATAAAATATATGTCATAAGAGATGGAGAGATTATGGGCGTGTTCCCCTCCAACAAGGCAGAATCCCTTATAAGCAAGGAGTAAAACACGCATGGAAGGTGAGAAAATGAAAAAATGTTTAACCATCATGCTGGTGTTCACGATTACATTTCAGCTCCTTGTCTTCACGAACCTGGCTAACGGGGGATCTGCAGAAGACTTTCAAGTAGTCTACGTTAACGTTAGGTCCTCCGCTGACACGGCTGAAATATACCCGGGAAGCAAAAGAGTGAACCTGAAGATCGAGGCTGTTTATCAAAACAGCACTCCAGCTGACAACGTGGTTGGATGGCTAAACACCACAGCTGTTGGGGGCATAGATTTCAGCGCTGGAAGCGGTTCATGTTCCCCTGCAAGGCTCCTTAATGGAAGCGTCGCCGACAATGTGAGCATAAACACTTACATAACATTTGAGTATTTGCTCGACGTTTCAAAGGATGTTCGTCCAGGTTCATACAATTTGACATTAAAAATAGCTTATAAAAAGGGTGGGGTCCCGTGGGAGGAATTTAAAAACATCACGTTAAATGTTTGGGATTATCCGCCCATCTCTTTGAGGGTTGTTGACGCTTATTTTTCGCCATCCTCTTATCCGGGCTCTGTGGACACAAAACTTTATATTATATTGGAGAATAGTGGTGATAGCACCATAACTTCGGCATATTTCAATCTCACACGCTTAGACGGGTTTGTTGTAAAGAACCCACGGGCTAGCACTGGACTTGTCAATAGAGGTGACCGTTTCACCTTAGTTTTCACGGGTATATCAATACCACCCAACGCAAGTATCACAACCTACAATGCGACCATTTATGCGGACTGCAGTGCCAGAACAGCGGACGGTGTGGTCTACAACAAAACCACAAATTTGACAGTTCCGGTGAAGGTTGAAACCCCTCCCCCTGAGCAGCCTATCATGTTGGCGGCTGTTAACACGCTATACAATGGAGAGGCGGTGCCGCTTCTACCTTCGGCAAGGGGTATCGTTCTGCGGGTCTACCTCATTAATAGGCTTCCAGAGGCCATAAATGCCATGAATGTAAGCGTTGCACTTCCGGGAGAGGTGACGCTTAGGGCTGTTTCTGGGACGTATATCAATGGCATGGCTCTGGGTGGAACATGTTTCATTGACTTGACGGTTGATGTTGACCCCAAAACTGACTGGGGGAAGCAGTATAACGGTATGCTGAAAATAACCTATTTCAAAATAATTTCTGGAGCTTCTTTCCCAATGAACCAGACGATTTCTTTCCCAATAAACGTGGAAAGCCACCACAGCTACGTTTCAGAGCTGATGCTCATGGAGGCCTATTGGGGTTATCCAGACCCGACACCGGTTTACTCTACTTCACGTTATGTACCCTTAACGTTAAGATTCACAAACATGGGACGCTACCCTGTTTGTGGGGTTGTGGTTAACGCTTCTTCAGCGGAGCTTAAACCAATAAAAGACGTTGAGGCTTGTGCTACAACGGTTGCAAGTGGCGGTTCGTGTACGGCTGTTCTTTACTTTGACATAAATGCGATAGCGGCAACGGTTCCGGTTAACGTCCACGCGAACTACTTATTCACAGAGTTTGGAGCCCACATAGAGGTTAGCAGAGAGTTCACAGCCATCTTGCCCATTGAAAGTTATCCCGCCTCCGAGAGCATAGTTTCTCTTGTGAGCGCTGGCTGGCAAAACAACTGGAACGTTTTTCCAAACACAAGCAACGCCACGTATCAAGTGACACTGGCAAATAGGGCACCCCACTCGTTAGCTGGAATAAGCCTAAAACTTAAACTGCCAAATGGAATGACTTCTAAGGGGCGTAGTGAAGCCACAGCATACGTTGAAGGACCGGTCAGAAGCTTAGCCACCTTCACGGCTTCATTCACAATATCAGTGGACAACATGCCACCGGGAGGCTACGACGCAAACTTAATGGTCGATTGCATACTGCTTTCTGGCGGTCCCGGAGTTAGAAGGGTTGAAGAGCTTCCCTTGCAGATATCCGTTAACGATGAGAGTTCAGCCATTGAAACTGTGGAAGCCAGATGGTACGAGGGCACCGTTGGGCCCTACACCTATGGCGCTCACCTCATAATCATTGTGAGAAATGTTTACGTGGACGGTTTGAGGGGCGCTGTGCTTGAGCTTGAACTGCCGGAGGGCTTCCGAAACGCCTTAGACAACTCCACAAGCGTCAAGACTCCACCATTATCTGTACAGCTTCCTCAGCAACTCCAAGCAGTCAGCCTCGCGGAAGTTCTAAACGCGTTTCTAAGCGCGCAGTATGCTAGCCCAGCACAGGTTTACGGCCGAGGCGACATCCTAACTTTTATGGCCAGCCTAAACATCTTCGACGTTGAAATTGGCGAACACACGTTCCATGGAAGGCTTTCATACATAGACGCTTGGGGCGGGAATAGACGAATCGCCATAACAGTTCCGGTTGCCGTCCTCGGCAAGGCAGGCTATGTTGAAGTGGCCCTTAACCCAAGCTTAGGTGTGAAAAGCCGATACGTGAACACTACGCTCACCCTGGTGAACCATGGAAGCACACCCATGCACGACGTCTACATAGTGGTTTCACCATACCAGACAAACCCCATCCTCATAGCCTCCCCGGCGGTGAACTATGTCCAGAAGGTGAATCCGGGCGGAAGATGTGAGCTCCTATTAACCTTAGCATACAACCCCCTAGGCTTTTACGCTCAAATGGGGCCAGCATCCTACATGACATATGGGCCCGTTCCTTTGATGGTTTCAGTCTTCTACAGGGATGCAAGCGGGTCCTACAGAACCTTCAACAACTCTGTAACGGTTGTCGTGGACCCCTTCATAGAACTTGTAATCAGAGGCCTCAAGGCATCAGGGACAAACGCATCCTCAACGGTGTCCGGAACCCTTGTCAACTATGGCTCATCAACAGCCTACAGGGTTGAAGTGGAGGTGAAAATTGGAGACACCGTGGCTTCTGAAACAATAGGCGACGTAGGCCCAGGCGAAGAGGTGGCTTTTCGAGTAGACATAAATAAGTACAACGCCACGGCGCTTTTAACAGTACGGTACTACAACATCTTCAATGAAATAGAGTTGAAAGAAACATGTATAACCATAACGAGGCGGGAGGAGGCAGCCCCTCAGACGGCGAAAACGCAGGAGCTGCCCATTGAAAAATGGGTTATTGTTGCTGGAGTGATGGCCTTTTTAATAGCGGCAGCCTTGCTAATTTATAGGATGATGAAGAAGACCAAGATTGTGGAAAGCATGCCCCCGGAGTGACGGTGGAACGCTGAAATGCTTGTCGACTTTGTCCGTCTGTCGCTTAAAGCCCTGAGCGAAAGAAGAATTCGGGCAGCTTTGACGATAACGGGCGTAGCCATCGGCCCCTTAGTCCTAGTCATGATGAGCTCTGTGGTTGGAAGCTACTCCAACTATATAGAGGAAAGGATAACCTCCCTGGGGCAGAATGCCATTGCCATTTTTCCAACAGAAAACTATCGGCTTGACCAAGAGGACCTAAACTATATTCGAACGCTCGAAGCGGTTAGACGGGTTGAGCCTTTCTATAACACTCAGGGAATCGCGAAGAGGGGGACTGAAGAGGTTAAAATAGCCATATTCGCCGTGGATTACAGCCTCCTTTTCGAAGCCATAGGAAGCCTAGAAATAGATGAGGGCTCTATCCCACCGGAGACCGAGATAATAAGCTCAGTTGTTGGAAGGAAGGTAGCCTACAAAAATTACGAGAAGTATTTTGGACTAGGCGACGTTGTCACGGTGACCGTTCCAAAGATTGAGGAAGGTAAGATAACTGGCAAGAAAACCGTTAACCTAGTAGTTGGAGCCATCCTCAAAGAGTATGGGGGTGCCTTGATAGTTGACCCTGACTCAACCATCTTTATATGCTTGGAAGCTGGCAAGAGGCTTTTGGGCATGAGCACTTGGTCTGGAATCCTTGTTCTCGCAGACAGCCCGGCCAACGTTAAGCCCTTAGTCTCCATTCTACGGCAGCATTACGAGGATAAAGCTCAAATAATAGCTTTCAGCTCCATAGCTGAAGCCGTTTCCAGCGTAACCGGAGCAATAAACTTCATAAACTTTTCAACCTCGCTTTCAGCCTTCGCCGTGGCCATCGCTGGCGTGGCGGCGACCATGATCACTTCGGTTATGGAGCGCACAAGGGAAATAGGCGTCATGAAAGCCATAGGCTACACTAACGGGCAGATTCTGCTCCTAATTTTAATGGAATCCATAGCTATGAGCCTTGTCGGTGGAGTGGCAGGCATATCCCTAGGCGTGGTGGGCGCATACCTACTATCTTCAAGGGGTTTCAGAATAGGCGGGATAGGTGAAAGCGGCATAGTTTTGCAGCTAAGCCCCCTCATAACACCAGCCCTAATAACCCAGACACTGCTCTTAACCATTCTGATAGGTTTAGTTGGGGGTGTCCTACCAGCCTATAGAGCCTCAAAAATACCGCCCGTGGTCGCTTTAAGGTACGAGTGACGAACCGCTAGATCTGCATGAGGAAACTTTCTAGGAAGATGGCGATAAGGTAAGCTATTAAAGCCATAAGAAAGCTTGTTGTCCATGGAAGCTCAGCTGCTAAACGGACAGCTATGGCGCATAAAACAACAGTCCAAACAAGCGTGATTATCTGTGCAACGCTATAAACCCTATTAACAAGCCAAGTTTCCTCCAAGATTTTTTTGTAGGCGGTTTCAGCTTCGCCCTTCACTCCCCCCATGTATCCCAATGAATATTCAAGCTTGGGCAGAGCTGAGAAGGCCGCTGTGTTAATTAACGCTTGTACAAACATGGTTATTAACGCGAAACCAGCGAGGATCAAGACAACCCGCCAGACAGCTTTAGCCTTAAAAAGCCTTGTAAGAACGTAAATCATCCCGCCTAGGAAAAACCATCTCAAAGTGAACTGCATAAACGAGTTGGCAGCGTAAAGTGCTAGGGCCGTAGCTGCCCCTTCAGCATAGGGCTTGTAAACACCGCCGAAGAAAAGTCCATCTACGAGAACCTTGATATCCGCGGGCTGGTTCCACGTCATCTCCAACATTAAGCTCGTGATGTTTCCCCAATTGACTTCGCCATCCCACCCTTCTCTAAGAGGTATTGTCAAATTGTTCCAGACGTTTGGGGTGGCGTTTGAGAACTCGCTATTTATGTTCCGGTAAGAGCTTCCGCTTCCAGAGTAAACCCGTAAAGACACGTTTATGGGATTATCGTTCGGGCTTGTCCACTTCACCCTCAAATAGAGCTTGGCGTAGCCGCCTTGAGAACAGTTCACGCTAATGTTTTGAAGCTGCATGGTTATTTTGTTGCTTTGGCTAACCCAAAACATTATGCTTCTATTTCCATAATAGTTGCCAGCAATATGGTCTGTCAAGTTTTCGTCGCATTCGGCGCCGTTCAAAGGCCGCCAGAAAGTCTTGCTTTCCGTCCACAAATCCCTTTTTTCAGGCGGAGGCGCCGTCGCCTCGATGTAGGTTTTTGTGATGAGCACGTAGAATGAGCCCACGTTTGCCGCGATGAAGAGAACCATTATCAATAGGGGTCCAAGATACCTTGGTTTTTGGATTAACTCCTTGAAGGCTTCACGGGGAGCATATATAACCTTGAAGATTCCATAGGCGAACAAAGTGGTGTGGCTCCAGCATATTTTATTCAAGCTGTTTATTAAAGGGTTTGCTACATGCCAAGCTTAAGCCGCCTATACGTGTTGTAGTCCACGTACTCAAGGAACGGGTTCTCCGCCTGATATCTAACCGTCATCTTTTGGCGCTGCCTCTTCTCGACTATTTGGCTTGTTGTTATGAAAGAGTAGGCGTCGCTTCCAGCTCCAGAACCGTAGCTAACAACAAGTATACGCTCCTCAGGTTTTGCAACGTCGAGAACCGCTGCCAAGCCCACAGGCGACGAACCAGAATATGTGTTGCCGAATTTTGCCACCTGTAGGGAGGGCATATACTGTTCTTCCTTGAAGCCGAGTTCTTTGGCTATTCTAAGGGGGAAAGCTATGTTGGGTTGGTGGGCTACGAAATAGTTTACGTCGCTTGGCTGAAGCCTCAACCTTTCCATGAGCTTCTTCGCAGCCTTTCTAATATGCTTAAAATAGGCTGGGTCTCCGGTGAACCTTCCACCATGCATTGGATACGGCTCCCCGTCTCTCCGCCAGAAGTCTGGAGTATCAGAAGTACACGAATACCAACCTTCTAACTCGGCTATAACGTCGGTTTTCCCGAAAATGTAGGCGCAACCCCCGTACCCAACGAAGAAATCCAGCTCCCCGCCCGGGCTATCCCTCGGAGCTGCCTGAGAGTTGTCTGCGCCTATGACCATAGCGTATGGAACACCCATCCTTGAGTAGCTTACAAGGGACGCTGCGTCCTTAAACATGCTTGTAGCAGCCTTGCACGCGAACTCCGTATCAACAGCGTCTACACCCTGAACATCTTCGTCCTCCTCGCCGAGCTTCAAGACTTGGGCAACCTTTGAGGCTATGGGTTTAACGGCGTAGGGGTTTGATTCTGAACCCACGTAGACTTTGCCGATAAGCGTGCTGTCCACCCCTGAATGGATTAGGGCAAGTTTTCCGGCTTCAACAGCCGCCGTTATGGCGTCTTCGTCTATGAAGGGGACAGCCCTTTCCATGGTGCCCTCCCTTATCCTAAACCTTGAGGTGTAAACGCCATAGCCCACTATACCCGGCACACCGTACTCCTTGCTGGGTTTAACCGGTTTATACTCTTGGTGCGGGTAGTATTCGTCGGCGAAAGTAAAAGCCAACGAAATAGTTGGGATTATTTCGCTTCTATCAACAGAGTAACGCCTCCTAAACCTGGGCACAACCTCCCTGCCTTCAAAGCTTGAAGGATCAACGTTTTCATCGTCCCTTATAATCTTGTCCGTGAGTCTTCCTGGAACTCTGACTTTGCCGTTGTGGAAAGATACTATGCCATAAACGTAACTTCCAAGCTTTGTAAACTTGTTCGTCGGCTCGGTGATGAGAGTGCAAAGCTCAAGCCTCCCTTTCTCGTAGAAGAAGTCTATATTCTCCATTTTGCCGAAGCTTTTTCTACCACAGTTGCCGCAGTAATCCCTAAGCTCAAAGTATTCCTTACCACAAAGCTGGCAGCGTCTACCTCTTAACCTGTCGCCAAGGTATGAAACCCGCCTTTCTATGGGTTCGCTGCTCATCTAGCTCCCTCCACCCCTAAAATGTTGACGTGACTTTTTGTGCCGAAACCCTCCAATTCGAGAACACACCCATACCGGAGAGGTTTATCGTCTAAAACTTGGCGGGCGCCAGCCTCACCCCTCAACTGCTTGAAAACTTCGTAGATCTGGGCGCCGCCTGTGGCGCCAAGCGGGTTTCCATCAGCCTTCAACCCACCGTTCGTGTTCACGTAAAGCTTCTTTTCGCCTATGCGGTAATAACCCCTATAATCTTGGCAGCTTTCGTAAATGGTTTTCCAGGCGGTTCCACGCGGGCAGAAGCCTAAATCTTCTAGGGAAACCATCTCCATAACCGTTGATTGATCGTAAAGCTCTAAAACTTGTATGTCCCAGAGACTTATCCCAGCCATTTTCAAGGCTTTTTCTACAGCTAAACGGCTTGCAATAAAGCCCGTTAAGTCCTCCCTAGCCGGGTAACTTAAATAGTCTGTGGCTGAGGCGGAGCCGAGCACGTAGACGGGTTTATCCGTCAACCTTTTGGCTGTTTCCTCGTTGGCTAAGATAACTGCCGTGGCGCCGTCAGATATAGGTGCAAAATCATAGAGCCCCAAGGGTCTTCTGGCGGCTTTTCTGGCTTCCAACACTTGTTCCACTGTTATTTTCCTCTGGAACTGGGCGTACTCATTTTTCAAAGCGTTTAAATGGTTTTTGACGGAAACCTGTGCGAGGGCTATGTTGAGCTTTTCAAGGTTTTCGCCCGTTATACCATAACGTTTAACGTAGGCTCTGAGCATAAGCTCATGGTTTGCTTCAGGAGTGCATCCCGCATAATAGCTCCACGGATCTTCTAAAAGCATGAGGTCGTCGCGGATTTTGTCCCAGCGGTCTGTCATCTTCTCTATGCCGCCCACAAGAACCAAGCTGTATTTTCCGGCTTGAATAGCGTTACAAGCGTTGGTGAAAGCCGAGCTGAAGGAGCGTGCAACGTCCATTGGCACATGGAGTTCGGTGAACTCTGACAGGAAGCCTTCCTCAAGTCCAAGCTTGTTTGTTATGGGCAGAAAGTAGTCTGATAAGTAGCAAGCTTCTAAATCCTTGCGTTCCACTCCAACCTCTCCGGAGGCCTTAAGCCAAGCTTCCTCAATTAAGCGTTCAGGCTGCTTCTCGTAATGCTCACCGAACTTCGTTCTCCCAGCAGCAACAATCACTGGACGGTTTCCCACGGTCTCGGCACCTTTTCAGCAATAACCTACAAAGCCTTTTAAGTGTTTGCCAATTCAAAGTTTCCAGTTAAGAATAAGATTCAAGGAAATGTTGAAAACAATGCGGAATACCTTCAACCTAAAATGTTTCAGTTTCCAATAGAATTTTTGCAAATTCTTGAAGACTTCTAACCCTAAACTCGGCAGGAACACATTTACAAATGTTCTGCCTATCAAGAAGGTACGCGTTAACACCAGCCCTTCTTGGTGATTCAAAGTCGTCCTGCACGCGGTCGCCAATGTGAACCATTTCAGACGGCGCCACGCCTATGGCCTTACAAACCCTTCTATAGGCTTCGGGATTCCTCTTCAACAACCCAAAATCCGAAGTTGTTGAAAAAACATGGATGAAATAGCGAATTAATGGCTGAGCCAAGACTTCAACGAAAAGCCTGTTTGAATTGGTGACCATGATTAGCCGAAAATATTGGCTAAGCCTCTCCAAAACGGTCAGGGCGTCCGGGAAAGGACGCACAAGCCCCGCGTAAGAGGTTATCAAGTCCCGCGGGTTGCCAGGCAGTCCTAGACGCTTAAACCAATAGCAAATGTCATACCATTCAACACGGTCCTCGCCAACCCGCTCATATTCACCTAAAACCACCCTTTTAGCCTCGTCAAGGCTTAAACCAACCTTCAAAGCGTAAAGCCTAGGCAAACCCTCATTCCAAACCATGTCGCTGAACGCCATATCCACAAGAGTGCCCTCAAGGTCGAAGGAAACAACGCGAATCAGCAATCATGCACCCGCCATTAAACGACAAAGCGACGGATTAAAAGCCTTCGGGGCAGACTTGAACCCAACCCCATGTACCACATCACTTATTTTCCATTGGAGGTACCTTCGACGGTTTGCAATGGTTTGAGTTAAAGTTTTCTTACAGTCAACCGTGTTCGTGCTAAGCCCATGTGGCACCCTACTCGTAGAGGAGAACTACTATGTACTATTCGACGTAGATTTGCCCGACGCCGGGGTAATTGTACTACTTTCCATGCGTGATCTCGCTGTGGTTTTTATACCACGAGACAGCGTCGGTCGGGGGCTCAACGTATACAAGCCCTTCAGCACATAATATGGCGTTAGAGACGTGGTCGAACCTTGTGCCGTCGGCTTTCTTCGCAAAGATTCCGACGATGCCCGTTTCCCAGCCATTGAGCTTTGCGTGGAAAGTAAGCATTACTGCAAAGTCCCCGCAAACGAGGTTCGGCCAAATGTAACCTATCTCGTCTGTTGAGTCCTCGTTTAACCACGCTTTGAGCTCATCTATCGTTAGGATCGTCTCGTTTGTCAGCGGATCGTAAAGGGCCGAGTAAAGCTTGACGTAGGAGTTGCTCAAGGCTATGTAGCTTGCGTTCAAAGCCAAATATTGCCCGAGGAGCTCGCTGTGCGATGCGTTTAGGGCCAAATAGTTTGCCAGCAACCCGTTGTAAGTTTCTTGTAAAGCTGAATAGTTCTCGGAGAGGCTCTGGTACATTGCATTGAGCTGGTTGTAAGATGCGTTAAGGCTTTGGTATGACAGACTTAGCTGGTTGTAGGACGCCTGAAGCAATTCATACGTCGAGACCAGTTGCCAGTAAGACATGTTGAGGTTCCGGTAAGCAGAGTTGAGCTGGCTGTAGGATGCATTGAGTTGACGGTAAGCGTCCCTCCAAGACACCGTATTTTGTTTCGAGCGCTAAATGCTCCTGTAGAAGCCCGGCGTAAGTTCGTTCAGCCAAGCTACGATTCCTCGAGCGTCGAATAATTTTGTATTAGGCTATTTAACTCACCACGTATGGGCCTCGCTTTCAACTTTAAGCGCGTCCTTCCCGTTCGGCATGTTTCATACACTCTGAAAGTTGGACATTTAATGTCGAAAAGTAGATGGTGGAGTACGTCAAGGGAGGACACGAACTCAGCAACACCTTTAATACTTTTCACTTATACATGGAATCTCAATACATAATAATTTTGGAGCCCGACAATTATCTATTAAGCAACAGTTATGTCGAATATTCTAGTACTTGTCTTATCATCCGTCATAGATAAAGACAACAAACTACTTGCTATCTTTGCATTGCAGTGGGCCAAGTTTTAGAGTAATGTTTACTTAAAAGCCAGAGGAAATATGCTTCATCAATTGTTTCCGTTGATAGTACGTAGCCTCTTACGAATTCGACATGTTCCCAAATGAGCTTTTCAGCCACACCCCTTGTAAGCTTGCCGAGTTCTAATAGGGCCTCCATAACCTCTAAAGGTTTAAAGCGATAAAATCTTTCAACACACCTAACAGCTGCTTCATGACCCATCATTTTAATACGGTTAGCCAGCTTCCATCCTCCCAAACCCGTCAAACAAACGGTTTTACCTTCGGCCCTGTAAATCACATACTCAGCTTCATGGGCGAGTGCATCGTATTGGAGGCTCTCTTTCAAAACTTTAATCCACTCGTCAACATCTACTTTGCCGGTAGCACTTGCTCTGAACGTCAAATTTGCAATTTTGGAGGCTGCATCTATTTGAAGATGGTAGTTGTCCACATCCTTATAACAAAAAACCTTAACGGTTCTATTCAATCTGCCAAGGGCTTCGAGAATCGGGTCGTTCAGGTAAAACCATGTTCCAACGGGCTCGGGAACCAATTTTTCAGACTCGATGGTTCTACGTAAACTTTCAAGACTTTGCATGCCAAGAACATAACTCGAAACTAGCGATTGGAGATTTCTTGGAAAATTTAGAAAAATTGTGTCATAACGTGAACTAACCAATAGATCGGCGGCTTTCCTCGCTGAGGACTGCAAGCCTGGAACAATGAGAACCTCAATCATACAATGAACATACTCTTCAAATTTAGTGATGTAAGTGTTGCTATAATATTGCCTATGAGGATAATGTTTAATCCTTTGGCTTGATTTTTAACTTTAGACTTAAGGGTGGGCCCTCTTGGGTAGAAAACTTATTGCTGCCCTCACTATAATTCTTATCTTAAGTCTTTCCCTAAACGTGTTTTTGACCCTTGTTGTTTTACGTTATCAGGAGAGGATTCGATCGCTTGAAGGGGCTGCCCAGACTAGTGGCAACGTTGCTTCAGCCTCACTTGAGGGATGGAGTTGGATTAACGTGGTTGCTGTTTCCCAGACAAACAGGGGGGTTGTCCTTAGGATCTATGCAAAGATTGAGAATGGCTCCGGAAGGATTTACATGGCTACAACTCCCAAAGTGGGCATAGATCTCCAATCATCCGCCGAAACAGCTTATATGGTTGCGGGGGGACTTTGCCATTTCAACATCCAAACTCACGATTTATTCATAGTAGTTGTTGCAAACTTCACGGTTGACGTCGTAGACGGTCCTTCTGCCGGAGCTGCAATAGCAGTTCTTATTGCAGGCATCATGATGGGGAAATCCCTAAACAACTCGGTAATAATGACCGGAACCATTGAACCCGACGGAACCATCGGAAAAGTCGGAGGAATAGTAGAAAAGGCCGCAGCAGCTGCCCAAGCTGGAGCAAAATTATTCATTGTGCCAAAGGGACAAATCACAACCACAATCTACGTTGAACACAAAATACAGATAGGCCCACTTATATTCATAACAAGAGAACCCCAAACCATAAACCTCCAAGAATACCTAGCAAATCAAGGCTACATCATTAAAATAGCCGAAGCATCAACAATCCAGGAAGCGATAAACTACTTCATTACGTAAGCCTTAGTTGTTGGATCTTCAACTGTGCATTAAATATATTAATTACAATTACAAAATCAAGTTTAAAAGGATGTGCCGATAAATTTTGCTTCAAAAATCGTAAACTTGCTGGGGTGGAATTTGTGATCCTTGGTCACCTTGAGCTTCTCAAGAGACTTCAAAGCGACTTGGTGGTAAATCCTCTAGACATAGACCAAGTGAGGGAGAATGGGATAGACCTTAGCATAGGTGACCAGTTAACAATAGAGCCGAAGGCATTTGCTCTTGCAAAAACTAGGGAATGGGTGGAGTTTCCAATAGACTTGGTGGGTTTTTGTAATTTGCGAAGTACGTATGCAAGGAAAGGCCTTCTCATACCACCAACAGTCGTCGACGCTGGATTCAAGGGAAAATTAGTCATCGAAATAGCCAATCTCTCCAATCAACCATACACCTTCAAGCAGGGCGAAAGATTCCTACACTTGATAGTGGCGAAATGTCAGGAAGCAAAACCATACAGCGGAAAATATCAATATCAAACTTAAAATGCATTTTGCATTTATTTTTTGTTGAGTCCTATGAGCTGTGGCAAAAGTTCCACAGTCTATTTGCCCTCTGAAGCCAAGCATAGCCTTTCACCTGTTTCGCTTCCGTCATCCACGACGCCTAAATCTATACAAGCCCTTTATAACGAAAACAGGCCTTGACAAAAGGTTCGCCCTTGAAGTTAGAAACGTGAAATGGTTTGATAAAGCCTACATTGAATGGGCATCTACGCTCAATATAACATGGGTAAGTGTTGACTCGCCAGACTTCCCCCTCGAAGTATTCAATACAAACGGAATAGTTTGCGAGAGAATGCATGGCAGAACAGCCTGGTATTCTTTAACAACGGTTATGCAATGCTTGAAAACGCGAGAAGAATGCTGCAAATATTGAGGATTGGTCCCTCCCTAATTGTTGAAACTTGAAAGGGTATGATTTATCATTTATCGGTCTTTGACTAGTATGGGCAATATCACTGGAAACCACCAGAAAAACGGCCAGACAATCAAGCGCTCCTCAGCCGTCTCCGGCTAACCTTTTAGCCAGCGGCCTCGCTTTGAAGCGTGGAAATACCTTAAAGTTGTTTATAACTCCGTTGTTATAACTTCGTAGCTTACATCCACATCTTTAAACCTGCTTTTGACATGTTCGATAATTTCTAAAACCTGGTCTTTTCTACATCTAATGATGACAATTGCATCGAATACCATTTACCAACCCACAAGTTTGTTTGACTGTTAGGAAATCTAGAAACTTTCAATAATTTTCAATTACTCCTGGAAGTTATTTGATTCATAGATGGATTTTATATTTCCTCTAAGTTAGAGTTTATTATGCTGTCTGGCGCACTAATACGACTCTCAAACGACTTTGATTAAAAAACTTGATGGATTGAAATGGAAACGAGAAGAGCGGGACAGACCATAAAAGGCACCGATTTCAACTGCTGAGGCAGCTTTGGCAATTTATGAATCTGTCAAAAACAACTGATACTCGAGGAGATCGAGGGAAAATATAGAATGGAACATCGATTCGGTTGATGTAGAGTGGGCAAATATGTATGTAATTACAGGACTTGTAGTAGTTGACGGCCTAGAAAATCGTAAATTTGTAAAGGAACATAATAAATAAAGGATGAAAGTCTATTGTGG
>Ga0209183_1000418_pt1 | contig 17629 bp, 16 predicted proteins | sample LHCtaG_2_FD_184120 | JGI IMG/M metagenome (GOLD analysis project Ga0209183, IMG submission 184120) | Hot spring microbial communities from Little Hot Creek, USA to study Microbial Dark Matter (Phase II) - LHC4sed_replicate (SPAdes)... | ecosystem: Environmental > Aquatic > Thermal springs > Hot... | reverse complement strand
TCTTAGCTATATCCATGAATCCTGGAATCAGTCTAGTAGCTTTATCAATGATCTCTCTCCTAACATCCTTGACCCTCTTCTCTGATATCTTGACATCGCTTCCAACATCAACGCCAATCATGTTAGCTCTTTGAGCTCTCCGAAGAGTCCTATACAACATATTCTCTCTCATTAATAGTGGGAACCTGTCAACTAGGTAATACATTTGGATTTTTTACTTAAATTGTATAAGTGGAGTTGTTCTTGTTGGGGGTTGTGTGGTTACTTGATTTTTCAGGGAGAAGGTTGACGAAAGGGAGGGGTAAAAACGCAAGCCCGTACAACCATCCCAAAATTAACCGTTTAAATACGGAGGCTCAAAGAGAAAACCTTAAGTAAAAGTTGAGAGGTTCTGCATGAAAGCCCAAAGCCTAAAAAACTGTTCAAGCCCCCACTATATATTTACATAGTTTTAAAATAGAAATACTTACGAAAATGTAGATTGCATGAAACTACATGGATAGAGAAGTTACATTAGAAGAGTTTATAGAAGCATGGAAAGAACATGAGATAAAAGAAGCGAGAAAGGGATTCATATCCCACTTACTTGCTTATATCGTAGTTAACGCCTTCCTCATCTTCGTTAATCTATGGACTTCATTTGGAGTTATCTGGTTTATATGGCCTCTAGCAGGATGGGCCATAGGTTTAGCCTTTCATGGATACTTTAGTAGACCTAGTCAAGTAATAAGTAACTTAGAGAAGAAACAATCATACATTTTACTGATGGCCTCAAAGAAAAAGACTACTAAATGAAGAACACTCAAAAAATACTGATGTTTTATAATAATATCAGGAAAGATTGACCTAAACGTAAAGAAGATAATAGTGATTGTAAACTGAAAGGTTAATTCTTTGGATTTAACGTCTAGGACCGAACGCCTGACAATTTTCCCTTTTTTTATTCTTCTAGGGTGACACTAGTAAATCTATTATAACTGCATCAGCAGTATTTTAGCCGTCTTCGAAAATGTCTAGCATCAAGATTAGATTTGTTGAGTAAAAGAAGCTTGTAAAATAATTTGAGGAATCAGTTATCCTATAGCCCATATTCTTCATGTATTGCTTTTACTGCTTCATTCCCATCTTCTTCTTTTACTACGAAGGAGATGTTTAATTCAGATGAACCTTGTGCGATCATCCGAATGTTTACCCCCCTCTTTGCTACAGCTCCAAAAACTTTACTTGCTACTCCAGGCGTCCCCCTCATACCTTCTCCAACTACTGCGATAACATTTACATCATCTTCAGACTCTATATCTTCAACTAAGCCTGTTCCTAGAAGAGCTGTTTCAAGTCTACTTAAAGCTCTAGTTAATGCATCTCTCTTAATGACTATGGATACGCTAGACTCTGAGACACTCTGAGAGATCATCATGACGTTTATGTTCTCTCTGGCTAGTGTTTCAAGTATCTTGGCCACCGTCCCTGGTTTACCAACCATGCTTGCACCTCTAACACTGATCATAGCAGCATCCTTGACGAGGAGTACTGCCTTGACTATCATATCACTCTTCTCAGGTTTTGCAACTATTAACGTTCCTGGATGAGATGGATTAAATGTATTCTTTATTCTAACCTTGATACCTGATTTCATAGCGGGTTCAAGTGCTCTTGGATGAAGACCTTTAGCACCGAATATCGCCATCTCTATTGCTTCGTTAAACGATAACGTTGACAAGACTCGAGCATTCTTAACTATTTTAGGGTCAGCTGTCATTAATCCATCTACATCACTCCAAAGCCATACCTCATCTACATCAAGACAAGACCCAAGTATTGTTGCAGTATAATCGCTTCCCCCTCTACCTAGAGTTGTTACAACACCTTCTTCATTAACTGCGATGTATCCTGTTATTATAGGGGTTATCCCTCTATCCAGTAGTGAGCCAATTCTTCTTCTAACTTCCAGCTTAGTGATCTCCATGAGTGGGTTTGCTTCACCAAAATTTGAGTCAGTTATTATCCCTGCATCTCCACCATCTAAGTATTTACAGTTAACATTTAGTTCTGTTAAAGCTCCCCACATTATCCTCGTTGATAATCTTTCCCCAAATGAGACTACGTAATCTCTAGACCTCGGAGTAGCTTCTCTAAGATACAATATGCTGAGAACCGCTCTTCTTAGATCTTCTGTCAATTCTTTAATAATGCTTTTAACATCTCTTTTAACTGCTTCATCAACTATAGCATCATCTATTGCTCTAAAATGTTTTTCAGATAGATTATTCAAGGTAATTTCAACATCTCTTATTCTTCCTCTTGAAGCCATATCAACCAGCGTAAATAATGTATCTGTTACTCCAGCCATAGCCGAACATACTACGATAATCTCATTATTTTCTACGTATTCTTTTACAAGTTTTGCAGCATTCTTTATTCTCTCTCCATCTCCAAGAGAAGTACCTCCAAACTTCATCACGTATCTCATTTAAAGCTTCACCTCTACTAGCTTTTTCTTAATTTCTATTAAATCTCTTAAGATAGCAGTAGCAGTCTCTCTTCCTCCTGCGCCTCTTCCAAGTATTACATGTACACCAGAGTTCATAGTCGTGAAGGAAACAGCATTCAGCGAATATCTTATCGCTAGAGGATCCTCTCTCTTAATTCTAGTAGGTTTAACTTCTAATCCACCGTCTACTCTACCTATCAACCTATATGTTTCTCCAGATTGAGTAACTTCATCTATCTCCTTCTTTCTTAGTTCTTCTATCCCTTTTATACGGACATCGTTTATAGTCGTCTTGATTCCTAACACTTCATTTGCAAGTATTACTAGTTTAGCGGCAGTATCAAATCCTCTAATATCTAAGCTTGGATCCTTCTCAGCATAACCTCTTTCTTGAGCTTCACGTAATGCTGCTTCAAATTCTAAACCATCCTCCATTCTTGATATGATATAGTTCGTTGTTCCATTTAGTACACCCTCTATCTTGATTATCTCGTCACCCCTAGCACATTGTCTTGCAAACTCTATTACTGGCAATCCTCCACCTACCGAGCCGCTGAATCTAAAGACAGCCCCTTTATGTTTTGCGAGCTCTTTTAACGCTGGGAGTGCTAATGCTAGTGGGCCCTTATTAACTGTAACAACATGAATTCTTAATGCTAAGGCTTTCCTAATATACGTATAGCTTGGCTCGCCATCTTTTAGATTTGTTGGAGTTGCATCTACTAAAACGTCTACGTCTAATTCATCCAGCAAGTCTAATACGTTTAGACCAGGTCTACCATAATCATTATGAGATGAAATCGAACCACTTTTCTTCTTTGTTTTTATCATCTCTTCAAGGTCGAGGCCCTTCTCACATACTGCAGCTCCTCCACTATCAATTATCCCTATAATGCGTATGTTTAATCCTTCTTCTCTCCTCAATTCTTCAGAACGTTCTATTAGTATTTCAGCAAGACTCCTACCTACTACTCCGAATCCTGCTAGAAGTACCCTCAGCTTCCATCACCTCTATATGTGGAGGGATTTTTATTCGAGGGTTTTTGAAGAGCAGAATTAGAACTAGGTTTGATAACCCCCTCTCATTACACCTTCGAGTATTCCTCATCTAGATAGGATTATTTAAGTATTCCCGTAAAGAAAGATTATTTTACTACTATTGATAGGATGCTTTAAGAATGTTTCAAAACATCTTCTTGGGTTTTCTCTCAGGGTTAATTCAAGGAGTTGCTGAATGGCTTCCAGTTAGTAGTAAGACGATGCTATTCTTCATATTCTATCTATGCAGCTTATCTCCATCAGATTCATATTTGTTAAGTTTACTGCTCAATGGATCAACTGTAATAGCGGCTTCTATCTATTTTAGAAGAGAACTACTAAGAATGCTAAACCTACCTAACAGAATAGATGATGCAAGCCTTAAACTGCTCATATTTTTAATAATTTCTACACTTGTTACAGGCATCCTTGGAGTACTTCTCTCTACACTCTCAATTAATCTACTTAGTAGGCTACATTCAAGTGATGCATTAATTTTCATAGGCTTCATGTTATTTGTAACAGCTCTCCTGAATTGGTGGAGGATGAAGATAAAAACCATAAAAAAGAGTATAAACGATGTAAATGTCTACGATGCATTAATAGCTGGAATAGCTCAGTCTTTTTCTATCCTTCCAGGAGTTAGTAGAAGCGGCGTAACTATGTTAGCTCTCCTTCTAAGAGGATATGACGTTAAGGACTCTCTAATTATCTCATTCTTAATGAGTATACCAGCGACATTGGGTGGAAGCATATATGCGTACATAATATCTCCAAAAATATTCGAATTTTTAGGGTTAACTGAAGTATTATTCTCATTCAGCGTAGCTACTATTATCTCCTTAGCTACAATAAACATGTTATTAAGATTATCTCAAAAATTCAAATCACACATATTTTTATCAGGATTATCCATTATAACTATCATTCATGGATTGATACTATCTAGCTGACTCCATGTGACGGGGAATAAAATAGGCCGTTAAATTAAAAATAGTATTAACCAAAGGGATGTCTAAGAAGAAGAGTGTAATCTTTTTGTAGAAATTGGAAAAGCTGTCAGTCGGTAAGCCTGAGAGAACAATATGTTCCTACGTAGCTACTTCAACTCATCGACCAAGCTCATCATAAACTATTTTGAAATAATTATTTTCATATTCACATTAAAGTTATTAAAATGATAATGTTGATGAAACTTCGCCCCTTTAATATTCTCTCAGGATTTTTCTTCCGCTAACTCTATTAAACTTCTAAGTATTTTTGCATGCTTTCTTTCATCTGCTTCCACGGATTCGAGTAGGACTTTGAGGAGTTTATGTGGAAGATATGTTTTTACTTCATCTAGACTATGAATATGTGCAACTTCTTCTTTCTCTAGTAATGATTGCAAGATATTCTTTTTAGGTATTTCTATCTTTATTTCTTCACCTCTCTCAAGTATAGAAATAGTAGACATCAATACATCTGCATGCTTAATACTATCACTTGCAATCTGCCTGAAAATCATTCTTGTAATTTCATTATCTAACTTAGAAGCAGTCTCCATGAATTTCTCAGCAGCTTCATGTTCGGCCTGCGCTCTTTCTCGTAATGTTCGTATAAGCTTATTCTTAGCTTGGTCTAAACTGTATCTTATTTCTCCTCTCTTTTTTTCCTCAATTATGGATGAAAGAGTCAACGCAAGATCATATATTTCCGCTTCTGATACTCTTCCACCTTTAGAGACAACCTTCTCTACTACTTCATTAATAAGTTTACTAACTCTTGGTTCTTCAAGAAGCTTTAACAACCTTCCTCTTCTACCACTCATATAATGTGTTACAGCTGCTGGACTTACGTTAAGTATTTGAGAAGCTCTCCTCCTATTATAATTATATTTTTCTATGAGTATCTTTATAATCTTCGCTCTAATCGCGGGAACTAACTGTTCAGACCGTAGAGACATCCCCTATATTTTATTGTTTTTACGAAGTTAAAAAGTTGTCTAGTCATGTGTTTTACAGTGTATATGATATTCTTTTACGCTGAAAATTCTTAAATATCGATACTTCAAGATATAAGCTTGGTAGGAAGACTAATGGATTACGATGCTGGGAGTAAACCACTTAACGTTTTTCCACTTTCAACTGTTGATGAAGGGAAAACAGTCAGGATAGTTAAGATAGTTGGGGGGAAAGGATTGGTTAGAAGATTATATGAGATCGGACTTTTACCTGGAGCTGAGATACAAGTATTAAGAAATGATAAACATGGTCCGGTTATTATAAGGAATAGTGTTAGCGGGACTTTCTCTTTAGGCTTTGGACTCGCTAGAAAGATAATGGTTGAGGTGATGTGATGGCTTGTCATGAGGCACTATCAAGTACTAAGATCAAAGTTAAACAGCGATCAGTCATAGTAGGCATTATTGGGAATCCTAATGTTGGAAAATCAGCTTTATTTAATAAATTAACTAAAGGAAGAGCATGGGTTGCTAATTGGCCAGGCGTAACAGTAGAGAAGAAAATTGGTAAGGTCAATTTGGGAGAAGCTAGCGTCAAGATAGTTGATCTACCTGGAATATATGGTTTAACTGCTCACAGTGAAGATGAAATTATTGCGAGAAAATTCTTACTTCAGGAGAAACCAGAAATAGTAATTCAAGTAGCTAATGCTGTAAATTTAGAGAGAAATCTCTATCTTACGATCCAGCTACTTGAGATGAATCTTAAGCTGATCATAGCATTAAATATGGTTGATTTAGCAGAAAAAGAAGGAGTAGAGATAGACATTCATGGATTAATAAATGAGTTGAAGATACCAATTATACCGATTGTCGCTATCAAGGGAGTTGGGATAGAACAACTGGTAGAAACAATGATAGAACAAATAGGTAAACCAGCCGCGTCTTTTAAGCTCGATTATGGAGAGGAGATAGAAGAAGCTATAGAAAAAATCAGTAAAATCATAGATTCGTCTATGAGAAAACTGGATTTAGGGGTAGATTCAAGATGGTTAGCGATTCGATTGTTAGAAGATGATAATGATGTAATAGAACAGCTTAAAAGTCGTGGGCTAGAAAACGTCATTAGAGAATCAAAGCACATCAAAGATGAGCTGGAAGCTAGATTTAACAAGAGCGTTGAAGTACTAATGATTGAGAAGAGATACCACTACATACTTTCTTTATCTAGGAAGTATATTAAGAGGAGGCCAGATAGGGAGAGCCTCACCTTCTTTACTAATAAGCTTGATAAGGTTTTGACACATCCAATCATAGGTCTAATGATATTCGTATCTATACTCTATCTACTGTTTAAACTATCTTTTGATGTCGTGACCCCCCTAACTGGATTAATTGAAGTATTCTTCTCCCACTATGTCTATAATCTCTTCAAGACTTCAGTCTTACCGGAGATTATTTCATCTCTACTTGCTGATGCGGTTTTAAATGGTGTCGGCATTGTTTTAATATTTATCCCGAATCTCCTATTCTTATTTCTAGGTATATCATTTCTTGAAGATACTGGATACCTAGCTAGAGTTGCATTTTTATTTGATAAATGGACGAATAAACTAGGTTTAAGTGGTCGAGCTGTAGTTCCATTATTAATCGGTCTTGGATGTAATGTTCCTGCAATAATGTCGACTAGGACCCTCGGAGCTGATAGAGATAGGAGATTAGCAGTCTTGATGATTCCATTCATGTCATGTAGTGCTAGGCTTCCGATATATTTATTATTTACTCTTGTATTCTTCAAGGAAAACCAGATTATGATAATCTTAAGCATGTATTTCATAGGTGTAGTCACCGCGATTATTACAGCAATTCTATTCAATAATTTGCTTTTCAAAGGTCAAACAGTTGGATATGTTATGAATATGCCTCCCTATCTTGTTCCCTCAGCTATGAGTGTCTTGGTTAAGAGTTGGGAGAGAGTAAAATCGTTTTTGATTAGAGCAGGAACCATAATTGTATTGTTAATGGTCGTTATATGGGTTCTCAGCATTACTGGTCCAGAAGGATATCTTGGAGCAGAAGCTTTAAGCGATCCTGAGCTTCTATCACGTAGCTGGATAGCCTCTTTCAGTAAGCTTCTAGAACCATTGTTTAAACCACTCAACTGGGATTGGAGAATAATAGCATCATTAATGTTCGGATTCATAGCTAAGGAAGTTGTTGTATCTTCGCTGGCAGTTCTATACGGGGCAGGTGAGCAAGGCCTACCATCAGTTCTTCTAAGCTCTTTCACCCCGCTTACTGCATACTCTCTAATGGCGTTTACTCTGCTCTACACACCATGCATGGCAACAGCAGCGGCAATCAGAACTGAGATAGGCTTAAAATATACTCTAATCATAGTATCCTACCAATTAATTATAGCGTATACCATAACATATGTAATTCTATTGATTGGAGAAGTGATAATATGAAGATGATGACTAGATATACATTACTTCTAGGTACAGCATACATGGTATCCTCACTCATATATCTAATAGAAATTATGGCTAGAGTAGAGATAAGTGTCCCCCAGCTTCTCCCCTCAGATGTGGGAATGGTATTCTATTTTATGACAGTAGGAGTTTTATATAATTATGCATTTATCAAGTCAAGGGAAGAAGTATCAAATGCCTCGCTCTTCATTGCTTTATTAATGTCGATAGCGATAATGCTAGTCCAAGTGGTAAACTTCATAATAAGCTCCATAGATTTATTAACTTCAAGCACTCGAGCAGAAATAATCCATAACATTATGAGGATAGAAGTAATTCTAGGAATATTATCCATTCCACTCTTACTTAAGATGAGGAAGGTTATCTATGAATAATCAGGACATCTTATTGAGGATATTAAGACTCCTCGACTCAAGATGTATAGACTTGGAAACAATAAAAGATAGGCTTAAAATGAGCAAAGAAGAACTAGACACAAGCCTAATCATACTTGAAACCCATAGATATATCGAAAAGATTAATTATAGAATTGATTGTGGAACATGCCCATTCTACGGTAAGTGTGATATTAGAAGCCCAAACCTCTATAGAATAACAGAAAAAGGTTTAAGATTACTCATGAGAGAAACAAAATTCAAACAACAATTTTAGATCTCTAAAAACAAAACTATTGAAACAAGCTATAAGATACTAGATGATAATATTATCTTCTACATTGGAAGTGACGCCCCCTGAATATCTTTCTCAGGGTATGCGGGGGGTGGGATTTGAACCCACGAACCCCTACGGGATTCCCCTACATTTCTGATCAGGGTCCTAAGCCCTGCGCCTTTGACCAGACTTGGCTACCCCCGCTCTCTACATTATTTTGCTAGCTAATTTTTATCTTTTAACTACCCCACTCTATCTAACCAATTAGAAGGGGGATAAGAACTACCTTTATGGTGGTAGAGACCCTCTTCTACCTTGAGGCAGGAGGGCTAGGAGACTGTAGATATATAGCTCTCGGAAGTGTAGTGAGCTACTGGCTAAAGATATTTATAATATAGGGAGATGCGCTTAGCTAACTACTTTTACATAAAACTATCGGAGAAATTGGCGTAAGGTATGGAGGTTACTGTAGGAGGTGGGTGCATGCATCAAAATCATCAGGTGTAAGCTGCTGATCATGATAAATAGAATAGAATATGGTTCGTAGAAACATCTTAAAGACTGGCAGGAGTATCAAGAGTGGTATGGAAGATTCGTTTTTATTATGCCACATCTATGAACTATCAATGTTAAGAAGGTCATAGATATTTTTGGCTATTGCTCATGCTGAGACGGGGGTCGATTTGATGAAGGAGAAGATATCGCCTGGAAAAGAATTATTAGTAGTGAATACAAAGTAAATATATAAAAATTCTCTATTATAGAAATCTTTGACGATGAAGCTGTTAAAAGCTTATGTTATGATTACGAGACCTCCCAATGGTATCTTGATGTTTGTAGGGATATTAGCAGGTGTTGCCATCTCATATTCTAAGATAATCCGTTTTGAAAACCTCGTCTACTCATTTATTGTTGCATACACTTTGAATGGTAGCTCAATGGTTCTAAATGATTATTTTGATAGGGATGTTGACAGAGTTAATGCCCCCCATAGACCGATACCATCCGGTTTAATTAAACCTTCACAGGCAGTTATTTATTCATTCATACTAGGATTAATAGGCATAATCTTCTCAAGTTTAATCACAATCTACTGCATGATAATAGCCATAATATCTTACATAGCTGCATTCTTATACAATTCAAGTTTAAAGAAGACAGGTTTGATAGGAAATTTTATTGTAAGCTTAATCGTTGCAGCACCCTTCATATTCGGTGCAACAATGAGTGACGGATACGTATCTAATAGAATAATAGTGTTTATCGTCCCTGTTATATTATCGAATACTGGACGGGAAGTAATTAAAGGAATTGCTGATGTTGAAGGAGACATATTTAGACAGGTGAATTCTATTGCTAGAGTTAAAGGAGCGAGTAAAGCTGCATTAGTAGGTTCTATTCTATACCTCCTAGCTGTTCTATTTAGTCCAGTACCCTACATCCTAGGATGCGTTTCTGAATATTATCTACCAATAGTCTTGATAGCGGACGTAGGGTTCATTATTTCTACACGTAAAATAATGAAGAGACCAGACAAGGAGAATGCTATCAAAGTTAAGACTGAGACATTACTCTGGATGTTTATAGCACTTATCGCATATATACTTGGAGGCATATTATGATCTCGGTATATCTTCCTTCTCGAATATGTAGTAGCAACTATCATTTCTTAAATCTTTTAGAACCTCAGTTATAATATAACCTCTTGGAAGATAATGTTCAAATATTCTTCTGGTTACTTCTCTCCATTCAATCGCGATGGATAAGTCCTTCTTCTTCATTGATTCAATATCCATCGGGATTTCTAAACAGAATTTCCCAACATTCAAGTTTAACTTATAGTCTAGTATTCTCTTAAACGGTCCGTCATGAACGATTACATTACTCTTTTCTAAATTGTCTAAGTAGGCATTATCTACCTTATCTTTCAATTTTCTAGAAAGTTTTTCTTCAACTTCTTTAGAATCTAGTTTCCACTTAATGAGAAGTCTATCCGATTCTAGACCTCTATTCTGCGGGTCTCTCATTAATCCATAAAAGTTTCTCATATACTCTCTCCCTATACCTCCTAGCTTATGTATGCTCGTATATGCTTCAAATGGGTTTAATGGGTCAATAAGCCATACAGCTTGGTTTATGTTTTCCTCTAGTAAGTGTTTTCTTAACGCTATTCTCAGCTCAGTAGGTAGTTCGGTATCACTATATTCAGGTAAAACTCGACAGAAGTGTATGTAGTGGAATAATTCTCCATTCTTAAATGAATTGTATCCACATAACAAGCCTACAGGTCTATTATTCTGGTCATATGCAACTAGAACTATTCCACCCATTTCTTGAAATGCAATAAGAACATGATATGGTATTATGTCTCCTCTCCCCAAGAATACTGTTTGAAATGCTTCTAGTTGCTTAAATGATTCACGGTTAGTTACTCTGACGATGCTAATGTTCTGCCCCATGATATCCTAACATGATCTATAAGTCTCAGATATTAAGACTTTATCACAATGGATTATGTAGAATAATTATCGATTTAAAGACTTGACTCTTTATGACTTGGATAAAGTATTTTTAAGGCTGATGTATCTATAAGCTTGATACAGATGGAATTACCTAAGATACTTGGTGGAGAAGCTGTGAGAAAAAAGCCTTTCCCTAAGTGGCCCATATTTGATGAAAGAGAGAAGGAATTCTTATTTCAAGCACTAGAAAATGGAAAATGGGGGGTTGGAGGAAAACTCCAAGAGGAATTTGAAAAGAAGTTCGCAGATTTTCAAGATGCTAAACATGCCTTACTATGTTCTTCTGGAACTACAGCATTAAAGATTGCTTTAAAAGCTTTAGGTATTTCAGCTGGAGATGAAGTAATAGTTCCTGCATACACATTTATAGGAACAGCTATTGCAGCTCTTGACTTACACGCAAAAATAATATACGCAGATATAAGTTTAGAAACATACACGATAGATGCCGAAAGCGTAAAGAATAAAATTACTGAGAAAACAAAAGCGATCATTCCAGTACATTTTGCAGGTAGACCGGCAGATATGGATGCTGTAAGAGAATTCGCTGAAGAAAAAAATCTCTCAATACTTGAAGACGCTGCACAAGCACATGGAGCTGAATGGAAGAATAGGAGAGTGGGCGCTATAGGAGATGCAGGAGCATTCAGCTTCCAATCTTCTAAAAATATTACTGCAGGTGAAGGGGGAGCAATAACTACAGATGATGATAGACTAGCATCTACTGCATGGTCTCTGAGAAATGTCGGTAGACCTAGAGATGGGCCTTGGTATGAACATAGAATATATGGATGGAACTACAGGATTACAGAATGGCAGGCAGCCATATTGTTAGCACAGCTTGAACGAGCTCCTAAATTAATGGAGAAGAGAGATTCTTCGGCAAGGTATCTTGATAAGCTGTTAATGGAGGTAGATGGGGTTGAACCGTTACCAAACGACCCGAGAGTATCTAGACATGCATACCATCTATATGTCTTCAGATACGACCCAACAGAGTTTAATGGCTTAGAAAAAGAATTGTTTATCCAAGCTTTAAGAGAGGAAGGGATACCATGTAATGCAGGATACAGACCATTATATAATTACAGCTTCCTACCAAGATCGAACCCTCTACCAAACACAGAGAAAGCAGCATACATTGAGGCAGTATGGATACCTCAACCAGTATTATTAGCTGAAAAAGAAGACCTAGAAGATATCATAATAGGGATAGAGAAAATAAAGAAATATTCTAAAAAGATTAAAGAAGAATGTAAAACCTTTGTAGGGAACTAGCTAACCATAAAGGACAACCTAATTTAAACTCAACACATCTTCAGAAAAAACAGCATCATTGAAACATAAAATTTATGTAGAGAACAGTAAAAAAGTAAATATGAAAAAGAAAAGAGCTTAACACTAATGCATGCGGGGGTAGCCAAGCCTGGTCAAAGGCGCAGGACTGAGGCTCCTGTCCCGTAGGGGTTCGTGGGTTCAAATCCCACCCCCCGCATTGCAAGCTTTCCTCTCTCTTAGACGTCCACTTAGTAGTTTTCCATGGAGACATATTAAACAAATATTCTTTTCAAAAGCTCTGAATGTGTAATCTTATTAGGAAATATTTTAAGCAACTATGCAGTAACCATCTCATTAATGATTTAAAAGAGAAAAACCTATAAATTAAGTGAAAAAATTTTTGTAGAGGTTGGGGCCGGTAGTCTAGAGGCTATGACGCCGCCCTTACAGAGGATTGTCAAGGAGACGGCGGAGGTCGTGGGTTCGATTCCCACCCGGCCCATCTTTCTTTCTACATTCTATCTACTGATGTAATAAGGGCATTATGTTATTGTTAATTGTTATCTATTTTAGCGGTAGGGCTACAGGTTTATTTGTTCTGATTGATTCTATTGCTGCGAGGACTAGTTCTAATGCTTTCTTCCCATCCTCACCAGTGACTTCTGGTGTTTTATCTTCAGTTACTGCTTTAAGGAAACTTTCTGCTTCACTAATATATCCTTCATAGAACCTGTTTCTCCAACTCTGGAATGTTTCTGTAACTGCTTTCTTATCACTTTTAGAGATAAGTAGGGTAGTGCCTTTAACTTCTCCAACCATGATCAAACCATCTGTCCCGAGAATTTCTATTCTTGCATCATATCCATAGCCTACTGGGCATCCACCATCCACTATACCTAAACCATTATTCTCGAATCTAAGCATACTTATATAAACATCGTGATACTCTCTGTATTCCTCCTTGAGTTCTGGGCGGATTAATGCATCAGCGACAGCGAAAACGCTCACAGCCTCACTGCCCATAAGCCATCTAACAGAATCAAAATCATGACTACTTACCTCGGCTATCATTCCTATACCTGTCTTAGGGTCTAAAGCCCATCTAGGTGGAAGACCTGGTCCTCTAGTTAAGCTCTTTACCAGTATTGGTTTTCCAATAACTCCATCAAGAATTAGTGATTTTGTTTTCTTTATCTCTGGGTCGAATCTCCTCATAAAACCTATCTGTAATTTTATGTTATTCTTTCTAGCTGCTGAGATCATTTTCTCTGCCTCTTCAAGGCTTAAAGCCATAGGTTTCTCACAGAAAACATGTACTCCAGCTTCTGCCGCTTCTATTGTTAATGGACAGTGAGTAAATGTTGGAGTAGTTATAAAGGCAGCCTCAATCTCTTCGCTCCTTAATGCATCTCTAAAAGTCTGGTAGTAGTGAACTCCTCCAACCTTCTGCGAAAGTTGTTTAGCTAGATTTAAGTCTTGGTCTACTATAGCTACTAATTCTGCTAAAGAGATTCTATATGAAAGATTTAATGCATGTACTTCTCCTGCTCTGCCTGCACCAACCACGCATACTTTAACTCTTTTACTCATCTTATTTTGGGATGAATAAACTAATTATAAAAGATTAACCTAGACTGGGTTAATCTTTTACCGAGGCTTAATAGTTGAAGGAGGTCTGAAGATGCTGAAAAAGCTACCATAGCGATCCCACTATTTCTGAGTGAACTCTAAATCATTATAAGATGCATATACTGTCCACCAAGTCTACAAAAACTATTCCTAGTCCATCATCTCTAGACAATATAATGTAGAAGAATCTTATAATCAAAATTTTGCAGCTTCTCACACTAAGTAAGTAATACTGAAGATATGTGATTTTTAACTATCCTTCACAATATTGCATAATCACTATTCTATTTAATATAAATGAGAAGGTTTTAATTCTATCGGCTAGGTAATATTCTTTCTTAAGTTTTTATTGTTATGTATAGGTTTCTTGCCGCTATAGTTGATGAATAATCTTCTATCAACTTAATCTTCCAGCTTGTCTATCTCATTGTAGAGTCTCGCCTTCCTTTACCTCAAATATTCAAAGAGTCTCTAAACGGAATCCTTCCTACAACTCTCTGATGCAAATATATCTACTAATCTAAACCTATTCAGTATATTATTGATAGCATAAACTTCTATTAACGATTACTATCGGCTGGAAAGATTAGAATAAATATATTTACATGATGTATTACGGGTCAGCTGGAAAGTGGACGGGCTTATTCCCAAAGCTAGCTGACAAGATAATCGTTGGGGAGATAGATGGCAGCATAGAAGAAATAAATGTAGATAGAAGAAGCCTTTAAGACATAATACCACATAAGAAGAAATACTGGACAACTATTTGTATCGGAGAATAAATTGTGGACTAGGCCTGCATAACAATGTTATAACACTTTTTTCTTGTAGGCACAACACATAATAACATCGTTTACGATTAGTAATCCGTGAGAATATGAGAAGAATGAGTGAAGAAAATCTGAGAAATGCTTTTGCAGGTGAAAGCCAAGCATATATGAAGTATGTAATCTTCGCTGAGGAAGCTGAGGAGGAAGGATTTAAAAATATAGCCCGGCTATTTAGAGCAATAGCTTACGCTGAGCAAGTCCATGCAAAAAATCATCTTCAAGCATTAGGATTGATCCGTTTAACGTCTGATAACATAAAAAATGCGATAGAAGGCGAAAGATACGAAGTTGAAGAAATGTATCCGTCATATAATGCCATAGCTAAACTACAAAATGAGAAAGAAGCTGAAAGAACAACAAACTGGGCATTACAAGCAGAGAAAATACACTTAACCATGTATCAAAAAGCATTAAAGATGGTGGAAGAAAAGAAAGACCTAGAAATAGGTGAAATATATATCTGTGAAAGATGTGGTTATACGGTTGAGGGAGAACTACCTGAAAAATGTCCAATATGCGGTACTCCAAAAGAAAGATTCAAGAAATTTTAGCGATTCGCCCCCTTAATAGTAAACTAATAATGAAGTAAGTTGAACGAAAAAATAAACTCTTTTTCTTAGAATCTTTCAACTGCAACAATAGACATTCCTCCATCTACTGCAATTCTCTGACCTGTAACATAAGCAGAATCATCGCTCGCAAAGTATAAAGCTGCAGCAGCTATATCTTGAGGTTTCGCTAATCTCCCTAGGGGCGAACGTTGTGCCATCCTTTTTCTATCTTCCTCAGTAGTTGCAGCATATAGTAAGTCTGTTTCAGTCGGTCCAGGGCAGATAACGTTAACTCTAATATTGTATGGTGCTAAATCTATAGCCATAGCCAGAGTTAGAGAAAGTATTGCTCCCTTCAATGCGCTGTAAGCAGCATGCCCAGGCTCCCCAGTTATAGCAGCTTTTGAAGATATGTTGATTATAGATCCTTTCCTAGCTTTCATCATATAGGGTATAACGGTCTGGGACGGTATGACTGTTCCGAGAACATTTATCTTGAATTGTTTCTCCCAGTATTCTAGAGGCTCTTCATGGAATGGTTTACCTAGATGGATTGCTGCATTATTTACCAAGATATCTATTCTCCCATAGCTATCAACTACCTTCTCCACACCTTTCTTTACAGATTCAACATCACTTACATCTACTTTCAGAGCAATAACATCAGCATCTCTTACTTCATCTTTTATCTTTTTTACAGCATCTTCTGCTTTAGCTATATCTATATCAAATATAGCTACTTTTGCACCTTCTTTAGCGAATCTTAGAGCTATAGCAAACCCTATCCCTCTTGCCCCTCCAGTAACGATAGCTACTCTATCCTTTAGCTTCATGTATCCTTCTTTCTATACCGTTATAAATAAATCTTTCACTCCGAAAGTTCCGAAAACACTGTAAAACCTACGTCATGAGTAATACTTAACAGACTGAATGGAAATGGTTAAAATTGAGCCAATAGCTGTTCAGTACCTCAGATTTAAACTAAATGAGTTAGATAATCGATTTTCTACTATCTATTACTATTATCCGTCCTGTTATGAATGAAGACTCATCAGATGCCGGGAATACTGCAGCATTAGCTATATCAATTGGTTCAGCAACTCTCTTTAATGAGGCTATACTTCATCTCTTCTCGATTATTTGTTGAATTTCCTCGATACTCCTTCCTCTGATATTCATATCTGTTAAGACAAGGCTTGGAGCAATAGCGTTAAAATTTATTCGTATTCTCCGAGCTCAAATGCTAGTCTTCTGATTAAAGTCATGACTGCTGCTTTGGTTATAGCGTATAATGTTGTTTGAGCTGAAGCTGTCCCTATTGCTGCCGTACTTGAAATATTTATCATCTTGCCGTAACGTCTCTTAATCATATGTTTTACAGCTTCACGTATACAGTATATTGTGCCTTTTAACATTTAGCCTTAACATTGCATCAAGCTTTTCTTCATTAAAAACTGAATATTGAGCTATGATAAAATATTCCAGCATTATTAATCAGAATACCTATTCTAGAAAATTTATTCATAACTTCTTAAACATTTTTTTCTACTTCTTGCTTATTTGATACATGAGCTTTAATCATTATAGCTTCTCCTTCTATGGGTTCAATCTCTTTAATAATTTCCTTAGCTTTTTCCTTAGAAGAAAAATAGTTAACACAGACCTCAGCGCCCTCTTAAGCAAAAGCTAAAGCTATCTCTCTACCAATACCTCTAGAACTGCCTGTCACAACTGCTTCTCTATCCCTAAGCCTCTGTCTCATTTCAACAAAATTTTAAAATGATATGATAAAATTTTAGATGAAGTAGTTCAAAGCAATTAACGCTCTGATTTTCAATTCTAATAGTTTTGCGATATCCATAAAACAAGTTTAACTCAAAGGTAAAGTTACACTAGTTTTCAGGTAAGCTTAATGTAGGGGAGAAGAATATAGTTATGATGAGGGTATGGGGATGCTTTCTCTATTAGTTAAGTTGACTGTATAAGTCATACAATATATTGAGAGAAAACATTATTTAAATAATCTTTGTTTAACTTTGGTATAAATTGTTCTATTTTAAAATCGATAGTGTCCAAATAAGCATTTTTATCTACTTCCTGTCTTGATTGTTTGGTGGTATAGTGTGTATAGGTTGAGGAGTAGATTTAGGTTCTTTACCCCCTGTATATGGTTTCTTACGCTAAGCTTATAGTGGAATACAT
>Ga0209183_1000417_pt1 | contig 17734 bp, 15 predicted proteins | sample LHCtaG_2_FD_184120 | JGI IMG/M metagenome (GOLD analysis project Ga0209183, IMG submission 184120) | Hot spring microbial communities from Little Hot Creek, USA to study Microbial Dark Matter (Phase II) - LHC4sed_replicate (SPAdes)... | ecosystem: Environmental > Aquatic > Thermal springs > Hot... | reverse complement strand
CTAGATGGTTTAAGGATGCTTTGGAGAGTAGGATGTTGTTTAGGAGATCAGGATTGTTGAGTTTGACTCTAGGGAGCTTTTAGAGTAGCTGGAGAAGTATGGTCTGGGGAATATGATAGTGGATTTCTGGCTTGTTATGGAAGACCTTAGAAGACTTGGAAGAATACTATAGTATCATGATTATGAGAGGAAGAAGATAGTAGTCTTGAAAGTCTCCAACATAGCTAGCCGCACACCACCACATATTCAATCTCCTATTTTCTGTAGCCCTTTTTCTATACCCTTATCTAGTGATTCATTATGTCTAGCTGCTGTTTTGAAAGTTGAGAATTAATTTACCTCATTTAGAGCCAGACACTATATTTAGATCATCCCCCTCGACTTAATAATCTCAACAATCTTAGAAGCGGCTTCTTCAGGGGTGCCTTTAATGAATTCTGCTCTTCTCTCTATGGATGGGATATACATCTCAGATATCTGTATCCATGAACCTTCAATTCCTACGTCTGACTCGCTTAAACCTAAGTCATCTATGGAGAGAATCTTGATCTCTTTCTTCATGGCTTTCCTAATCCCCATGATAGATACATATCTAGGCTCGTTAATGCCTGTCTGAATAGTTATGAGAGCAGGAAGCTCGACCTCGACAACTTCTTCCAGCCCGCCTTCTAGCTCTCTATTAACGATGACTGAGTGATCTTTAAACTCAATCTTTTTAGCAAGTGTTACATGTGGTATATCTAAAAGTTCAGCAAGAGCTGGACCGATGAATCCGTATCCATCATCACTTGACTGAGCACCTGTTAGGATGAGGTCGAAAGGCATCTCTTTTATAGTTTTTGAGAGAATCTTTGCTATTATGTATGGGTCTGAAGTATTTATTCTCTTATCGGTTATTCTTACTGCTTTATCTGCACCCTTTGCTAAGCATTTTCTCAATGTACTATCTGCATCTTCACTTCCAACTGTTATTACTGTTACATTGCCTCCAAGCCTCTCTTTTATCCTTATAGCTTCTTCAACAGCATAATCATCCCACTCATTTATATCGAACACTAAACCACTCTTCTCAATATCTCTCCCGGTCTTATCGATCTTTAACTCGACTTCAGCCGTCTCGGGAACATGCTTAACACAGACAACAATCTCCATAAAACCACCTACCATAAAACTATCTTATCATAGTATATTGATGAGGGTATTAAATATAAGTTTTAGATGTGTTCGGATGGATAAACAGCGCATATTCGTAAACATTATAAATTTTCCTAGACAGAGTAGCTAGAGGTTAGGTGACGGTTGATGTTGAGAGTAGTTGATTTCCATGTACATCCTATTCCAAGAATAATAAGTGAGAAAGAATTACTAAGAGAAGTTGAACTTGCAGGTATAGATGTAGCTGTTTTGCTGGCACTAGACGTAGACTCCCATTATCTCGAAGATAAACGTACGTTAATCAGGTTTCTTGAAGAATGTATAGAGTATAATAACCTGAATTGCCTAGGCTGCCTAGAAACTATCAAGGATATCCTTCGAACATGTTTTACAAGTAATGAGTATATTGCAAAGCTAGTTAAGAATAATCCGAACAAGTTTATCGGGGTGGGCTCTATAAACCCATCCAAAAACATGTCATACGTTAAGGAGAAGTTGAAAGAGATCGATAAACTCGGCATGGCTGGGGTTAAGCTTATCCCAACAATCCAATTCTTTAATCCTTTAAAAGAGAAGAGTAAATTAGAGAAAATCTTTGAGTTTTGTGAGGAGAAACAGAAGATAATCATCTTCCATACAGGGTGTGATCCATCCATCTGGGAAGAACCAGCCCTCTCTCAGAATGCTAACCCGGCCATGCTTGAATATTATGCTAGCAAATTTAAGAAAGTGCCAATAATATTAGCTCACATGGGCTCATATAGCCGGAGATATCCAGGGATCTGGTTTGATGAAGCGCTTGGATTAGGTAAAAAATATAGTAATGTTTGGTTTGATATCTCGGCTGTCCCATACTTGTTAACTGAGGAGAGATATGTAGAAAAGATATCTAGAGAGTTAGGTTGGGATAGAGTATTATTCGGGTCTGATTATCCAGTAGTTGGAGGTTATAGCATAACGGGTATGCTGAACATCATCCTGGATTCCAACTTGCTCTCAGAAAATAATTTAGAGAGGGTGTTGCATCTAAATGCTTTAAAGCTTCTAGGACTATGATGATGCTTGAGCCCGCTTCAGTTCTTCTTCTCTTAAGACTCTTCTCAAGACTTTTCCAACCATGCTCATAGGTAGTTCTTTCCTAAACTCAACTTCTCTAATTGCCTTATATGGTGCAACTCTTTCATTCACAAACTTCATAATCTCTTCTTCCGTAGCCGTAGCATCCTCCCTCAATACTATGAACGCTTTCGGGATCTCACCTGATAATGGGTCGGGTTTACCGACTACAGCTGCAAGCTTAACAGCTGGATGCTCATACAGTATATCTTCAAGCTCTCTTGGATAAACACTGTAGCCCTTATACTTAATTAGGTCTTTCTTTCTATCTGTTATGTAGAAGTATCCATCTTCATCCATCTTCCCAAGGTCTCCTGTATACAACCATCCATCTCGTAAGACTTCACCGGTTTCTTCAAGTCTCTTCCAATACCCTTTCATAACCTGTGGGCCCTTAACCACCAATTCTCCAACCTCGCCTACCTGCATCTCTCTTGTACCAGTTTCTACGTCAACTATCTTTGCATCAGTATCTGGCCACGGAATGCCTATACTACCTATCTTCACAGTCTTCATGGTTGGATCTAGAGGATTACAATGAGTTACAGGAGAAGCCTCTGTTAACCCGTATCCCTCAACAAGTACTGCACCTGTCATCTCCATGAACTTCTTCTGAACCTCTGGGGGTAATGGAGCGGCGCCCGAGATACAGAACTTCACAGACCTGAGATTATACTTCTTCGCTTCAGGATGGTCGACTATTAAAGCATACATTGTTGGAACGCCTGGGAATAATGTTACTTTATACTTCTGTATTGATTTTAGTACTTCGACTACATCGAATCTCGGAAGTAGGACCATTGTTGCTCCAGCATATATTGTAAAATTCATAGCCACCGTCATACCATATATGTGGAAGAACGGTAGAACGGATAAACCTGTATCTTCACCTCTCTTTGCTTGAAGCCATGCAGAGCAGCCGACAGCATTAGATACCAAGTTCATATGTGTTAGCATAGCTCCTTTGGGGAGACCTGTAGTTCCACCAGTATACTGTAGGACTGCTAAGTCTTCTTCAGGGTTAATCGTAACGCTGGGAGGCTGCTCAGGGGTCTTCTCGACCAGCTCCTTAAAAAAGTACACGTTTGGCTGGGGTGGGACTTCAGCGGTAGGTATCTTCTTCAAGAGTTTTCCTAAGAAAGCCTTAAGGCCTGGCATATATTCTCCAAGTCTAGCTACTATTGCAAACTTTACCTTCGTCTTCTCCCAGATCTTCTTAAACCTCGGGAATAATGCATCAAGCAGCACGATAGCTTTAGCTTCAGAATCCGAGAGCTGGAATTCTAGCTCCCTCTCTACAAACAATGGACTTATACCCGTAACTACCGCACCAATCTTCAAAGCTCCATAATATGCGACTACAAACTGCGGCATATTAGGTAGATGTAATCCAACGACGTCACCCTTCCTTATACCTAGATTATACAGGGCAGTAGCAAACCTATTCACTAAGCTACCCAATTCTCTATAAGTCATCTTTTTACCTAGAAAGATCATTGCAGGCTTATCTGGGAAGTCTTGAACACTTCTCTCTAGTAAAGCATGTAGAGGGACTTTTGGATAATCTATTCTTTTAGGGACACCCTCAGGCCAATTCTTAAACCACGGTCTCTCAAAAATACCCGACTCATTCTTCATAGACGTAACCTCATATCTAAGATTCATTAAGAAGGGGATAAAAATCTTTAGACCGCATCTACCTAAACTAAAATTAGGCTTTATATTCTTTTGGTAACCCTTTTACTAAAAGGATATGGGAACCTCATCGTGAAGAACATCCCCACTCTATACTATTTAATCTTTAGACATCAGTGGCCTCGGTCTACACAATTTATGAGGAATTAACTAATATATATCTCGAGGCAGAAATGGTATTTTGTAGCCATGGTTTATTCTTTCTCAACTATGTTAGTTTACCGCTTAACTAAGGGGTTCTTATCAAAGAGTTCAACGATAGGGATGTCTTTAGGCTTAACCCCATATAGAGAAAATTATGCATTACTTCCTCCTGGGACTAGCTTAATAATGTATATCGTCTTGATACCTTTTGCCTTAATATTTCTATATGGCTTGTATATTAGGTTTAGAATCTACGGGTTTAATGCTTTACTTACTTTATCTAAGGATTTTAGAAGCTGGTTTACGCAATCGTTGAGGTATTCTATCCTACAGAGGAGAATAGTTAGAGATATAATCGCTGGGATAATGCATTTAACGACTAGCTATGGAATACTTGTATTATTTACCGGCACTCTTCTGGTATTCATAGATAGTGATTTTCTGGAACCCTTTAACCAGAAGCTACTTCATGGAACATTTTATCTGATCTTTGAGTTCATCCTCGATATATTTGGTCTATTCTTAATCTTTGGCATAATACTCCAGCTTATTAGGAGACATTGTGGAGTTAAGAGGCTTAAACCTAGACTAGAATACTACATATATCTTTGGGGGTTGTTATTCATCGGAGTATCGGGTTTTCTTCTTGAATCTATCCGTATATCAGTAACTCAACCACCATGGAGTAGCTACTCATTCATGGGAAACATGATCTCGGAAATTATAATGAATTCAGGTATACCATCAGAAGTCCTTAAGAATCTCTATAATGTCTTGTGGTGGTCTCATGCCATTACAGCTTTTGGATTGATTGCAGCCCTACCATATACTAATCTCCGCCACACTATCGTCTCCTTCATCTATACCGGTCTTACACACTCTGCACCACGTCTCCCACAACTAGCGAAAACACCATTCAAGCTAAGTGAAGTAGACTTATCATCTACTGAAGAATTCAAGATTGGGTTCAGAAAGATTAGTGATCTTGATTGGCTTCAGAAGATGGGACTTGATGCATGCACGGATTGTGGAAGATGCGAAGCTATCTGCCCAGCATATTCTTCGGGGACCCTCCTCTCCCCGAGAAATTTAGTCCAGAAGCTTATGAAGACAATGTGGAAGCACAGATTAAGATTGGAGAGAGACCTCATAGAATCTAAAGACTTAGGTTATGATGAGATTTATGCATGCACAACTTGCGGAGGATGCGTTGAGCAGTGCCCAGTAGTAATCAGTCCACTTGAATACATTATCGAGTCTAGGAGAGCATTCATAATAGATGGTAGAATGGAGAAGAAAGCTATTGAAACCTTGAATAATTTATCTAGGGTTGAGAACCCCTATGGTTTACCGAAGATCGAGAGAGAAACATTAGTAAAAGAATTGAGAGAACTCGGAGCTAAGACTGTTGATGAGCACCCGAACCCAGAGTATATTTACTGGATAGGATGTTTAGCAACGTATGACCCGAGGATTAGAAATGTTGCGAGAAAAATGGTTGAGATTCTAAGTAGAGCAGGGGTAGACTTCGCTATACTCGGTACACTAGAGAGATGTACAGGTGAACCTGCTAGGAGGATGGGTGAAGAAGGATTATTCCAAGAACTAGCTCTCAAGAATATTGAAACATTAAAGAGTATAAATGCCAAGAAGCTGATAGTTCACTGCCCACACTGCTACCAGATATTCAAAAATGAGTATAGAGAGCTTGGACTAGAAATAGAAGTTATACATCACTCAGTCTTACTTAGAAACCTTATGTCTCAAGGTAAGATAAAACCAAAAATAAGCGTGGACACTCTGATAACATTTCATGATTCATGCTATATTGCACGCTTCAATAATATAATTAATGAACCTAGAGAGCTACTGAGCAGTCTAAAGTTTAAAGAAATGGAGAGGAGGGGAAAAGATACTTTCTGCTGTGGAGCAGGTGGTGGAAACTACTGGAGTGAAGTTAAGAGAGTTAAAAGAGAGAGTCTACAAAGATTAGAAGAAGCTATGAAAATAAATGCTGAAGTTATAATTGTAGAATGTCCGTATTGCATAGCTATGCTTGAAGATGCTGTAAGAGTAATGGGGCTAGAAGAAAAAATAAAGATACTAGACGTATCAGAAGTTTTCTAAAACGATATATTACATCCAAGGATCCAAATGGATGGCTGATCTTACACAGACGCATGACATCTTATCTTGTTAAAGGTACCCATGATAGTTCAGCTAGATCATACTGCATTCTAGCGATCATAGAGACCTGCTCATATATGTTGAGTTCTCTAGAAGTTAAACGGCTGAGTGTTAACTCCATCTTGATCTTATTTATCCTCTCAAGTAAACCATGTAGTAGCTCAGTCTCGTTATTGAAGAATATTCTGTATGCATCATCATGATTGTCTTTCAACAATGTTTTAGAAATATTCAATTTTTCTAAGAATACCTTATCAAGCATCTTCAGTATACCTTGTTGAGTGGTTAAAGCTATCTCTAAAGCTCTATCATTAATATTCTCTAAGAGGTAAGCTGCAATTCTAAAATCGAGTAAGTTGATATTGGATAAGTTTAGTCTTGTTTGTAGTGTCGGGTCTTCTGCACAGCTTCTAAGTATTCTAACGGTGTAGAAATATAGTTTATCTATTTCGTCATCTTTCTGGATGACTCTTTCAGCTTGTTGGATATCTTCCTCCAGGATAGATGTAATTGATTCTTCAATTGATTCTCTCGTAATCTGCCACATCCTCTTAAGAACATCTATAGGTTGCAGCTCTAATGGGTCAATCAATGTCTTCAGGATGAGTTTGTTATTACTATATTCTACTATCTCTAGACCCATAAGTTTATTCTTAACCCTTGAGAATTCTACGTCGAATATATCTTTAACAGTCTTCGGGATATCTATAACGATGCTGCTGTATCCTAGTAAGTATGCTGCAATAACGCTATTCACTAAATGATGTATATCTTTTTGATATTTTAGATAACTAGTCCTCTCAAGCTTCTCTACACTCAAAGTCTTAACTATCATAGCATCCTTAGTGATTAAGAGCTCAACATTATCTCCTGGTTTAAGTTTTCTAGCTTCTACCCATCCTCTTGGTAGGCTTACAACCAGTGACCCACCGCTCTTCATTATCGTTCTAACTTCTCTAACGCTCATCCCGATATTCTGATCGATACTTACTAATATAGATTTTCATGATGAAATATTGATAAACTTCGAGAAATGATAAACTGTGGAGCCATAATGAAGAGTAGCTGGAGGGGTAGAAAGAGCCTAGAGGTAGTTTTGATAGCATCAAACGCAGCCTTATATGCTGTAGTTGGTATAGCAACATATTTTGGGATATTCACCCCAGTCTTCGGTACAGTTAGATTCTGGCCATCAGTAGTAATTCCAGCTACATTCTCAATATTATTCTCCCCTTGGATAGGAGCAGTTGGAGCAGCTATAGGAATATTCATTAGCGACATGGTGGTACATGGAAACCCGATCTTAAGCATAACGGTTGGGGTTACATCAAACTTTATAGGATTCTACCTGATAGGCATACTCGCCCGTGGTAGATTAACAATCTTGAAAAGAATATCTTCGGTAGGCATCCAGGCGATCCCACTAGTAGCTGCTGTATTCCTCTATCTCTCAGGAGGTTTAGATGAGGTTGTTTCATCTGTCTTCTTAGGTGTTGCAGTGGTAGTTTTATTAGTCAGCTTAGGGGTAGCCCACTTTAAACAACAGTATTCGAAGATAATCTATTCATCTTCTGCCGGCTTGATGGTTGGGAGTGCTATAATCGGGATAGGTCTCTGGGCTTACAGCCAGTTTGCTATGCTACCGATAGGCGTATCCAATGCTCCTATAATAGCTTCATTGGTTTGGTTTCTTTGGACTTACTTGACGGAGATTCCGTTCTTAGTATTCTTACTACCACCAATATTATATGCAGTTGTTAAAGCTATGCCTGGGAAGGTGGAAGCAGAAGTATTGGCGAGTTGAAAAAATATGATGAACTTGGGGAAGTATGGTTATGCATATTTCCCATCTGCTTTATCTAGCATATTTTCTCCAAAACTGAAATCTACAGCAATGGATGTTGAAATCTATTTGGATAGAATAGGTGCAAGAGGCGGAGGATTCTCTCTTGTTAAAGGCTCAGAAACATGGGTTAAGATCTATCCAGATGAATCAGATAGAACAGAAGTAGTAGTAAATGAGAACATACGGAATTTCCCACCATCGATTGAAGCTGCTGAAGAAATGAGGAGAAGATACAAGATAAAGGGTAGGATAGAGATTAGGCATAGGATCAGCGTACCTATTGGCTCTGGATTTGGCACAAGTGCTTCTTCAGCGGCTGGAGTAATACTTGCAATATCGTCTCTACTAGGTCAAGGCATTACGTTGAGCGAAGTAGTAAGAATAACACATGAAATCGAGTTAAGATGCAGGACTGGACTAAATAGTGAAGTAGGATTAATGACCGGAGGATTAGTGCTTGTTCTTAGAGAAGGAGCACCGCCAAGATGCATTATAGATAATATCCCTCTACCATCAAGCATTAAACTGATTGCTATAGTATCAGGACCGATTGAGACACCTGACTCTCTATCAGAGATATCAAAAATAGAAGAAGTTGAGAAGATTGGAGATAAATATCTCTCTAGGATACTGAGGCAGCCTACTATTGAGAGCTTCCTTAGGTATGCTAGAGAATTCGCATATGAATCAGGCTTCGTAACTAAAATAGTCGAAGAAATATTCGAAGTATTTGGGAAGCTTCCAGTAATAGGGTATGCTCAGAACATGCTGGGAGAAGCTGTACATGCTTTAGTTTATGATAAGAATTTAGACTTGGTTGTAAGAAGCCTGGTGGAATCCTTCCCAGATATGGAGCTTGTAGTCTCAGGTATAACTTCGATCTGTAATGTCTATTCCAAGTCCATAGGGACCATAGAATTAGAGCAGACCTACAGATACTAGTAGGGGGAGACGAATTATTATTCTATCATGTTAAGAATGTCTGCTTTGTAGTTGCTAGGTTGTTGAAGAAGCTTACAAACTGTTTTTCTCTACCCAATGGTATTAACGCTGATGCAGCAAAACTATGCCCATCTCCTGACCCTCCTACAGCTTCCGCTGACTTCATAGTTAGCTCAGATGCAGGTGGCATCCTACCTGATCTAACTTCTCCACTTAAGAGCTTGGGTGTTCTAATGGATACTTTAACCCATTCTCCCTCAACTCTTCCAAGATTGGGTAGGGTGGGCTCGAAGTTCATGAAACCTATAAGATATTTATCTTGAGCTACTATGCCTCGATAACTCAGTATTGAGCAGAATGTCCCAATAGTTTTAGTGCCAAGACCCTTTAATAGATCATGTATGTGGAACCATTGGGTTACACCTTCAACTTTAAGCTTAGTCTTAGAGAGAATACTAAACAATTGGTTAAATCTACTCTTTCTTTCTTCTTCAAGTTTTTCAGCCTCCTCAAATTCTATTCTTCTTGAAAGAAGATAATTAACAACCTTATATGGTCCATTACGATAATACCCTATACTACCAATAGCTGTTAGAATAGATGAAAGCTTATTCCAAGGCTTATTAAAAATCTTTACATTATATGATTCTTCAAGTCCCGTCTTAATCTCTATGTCTCCTACACTCATAGAATCTTCTAAAGGTATTCGGTTTAACCCTACTAATGGACCAGGTATCTCTGCTGAACCTACAACCGCCATCCATGCAGAATCTTTTACATCTACGACTTCACGCATTAGTAGGTATGTTGCAGTTGAGCCACTGACATCTCTCTCCCCACTAAAACCATAGAGTTCAGGGTTCAAGTTTACAACATATGGGCTATCAATCTTCATAGGGTCATGATGGTCAAGTATGAGAGCTCTCGATCTTGTTTCTTCACTCATCTTTGCAATGAGGTCTGCTCTCCCCGATCCAATATCTAGGAAGATGTAGAATCTACAGTCTGTAGAGTAGACAAGCTTGAGTATAGCTGGATGAATCTTCTCAATACATATCAACCTATAGTTAACTCCAATCTTATTCAAAGCAGAAGCAGATATACCTGCAGCACATAATCCATCAGCATCATTATGGAAAACCAGCCCAACAACCCCACTATAGCTTCTTAATTCTCCAGCAATATCTTTAATCAACCTGAAGTACTCTTCCCTCATCCCACAAGATATCAATAGACTAAGAGACTAATAACTAATTCTAGTGTATAGCAGGTCCTCTCACTTATTCTTAATGGATTTATTGTGTTTTCATGGTTCAGTTTTACTGAGATCGAAATAGTTAAGAGATTTCCTCGGCTATCTCTTTATCTAGTCTTTCTAGAGCAAAAGAATGAAGTATTTATTATGCATACATTGGGAGTTCACGGGTAGCAGCACGTACAAATCCATTTACTATCTCTATCCTCTTTAGGAGAGCTCTAGCTAAGTCAGATATCGTTACTATCCCTACTAATACATTCTTATCTATTACTGCGAGCCTCCTTATCTTCTTCTCAGCCATAATCTGTAGTGCTTCTTCAACAGTAGCTGTAGGTTCTACGGCTATTATAGGCTTAGACATGATCTCCAATGCTCTAGTTTTAAAAATATCTAAGCCTTTAGCTACAACCCTTCTAACAATATCCCTCTCCGTGATTATCCCAACAACTTTTCCATCACTCTCAACGAAGCAAGCGCCAACTCCTCTATCCATCATGCTCCTAGAAACTTCAACTATATTTGCATCTTCTCTCACGGTTAAAGGGTCGGTAGACATAAATATTCTAACAGTAAACTCATTCTCCGATTCTTCATCACTCATATCCTCAGAGCATGAAACCTAGTAAATAAAGATTACAGAGTGCTTTAGACGATCAATTTCACCTACAATTTAAATAACTATGCAAGGTCGATTTTGTGGTTTAACTATTTATTCCACTAAACACTTGGATAATGTAGTGAGCGATAATGATAAGTCAGATACAGCCTGCAACACTTTTCCTCTTATTCTTCCTATCAATATTCATAATAATCATCGTATCATCTTCTATAAAGATTGTTACAGAGTATGAGAGGGTAGTAATCTTCAGGGTTGGGAGGCTGAAGGGTGCTAAGGGTCCTGGACTAGTAATAATTCTTCCAATAATTGATAGGAGGAGGATAATTGATTTAAGGCTGCTTACAATGGATGTACCAAAGCAGAGGATAATTACCAGAGATAATGTTACTGTGGATGTTGATGCAGTCGTATACTTTAGAGTAAGCGACCCCATCGCAGCAGCAGTCAAGGTAAAAGACTACGTTATGGCTTCCAGCCTTCTAGCTCAGACAACCCTTAGAGACGTTATAGGTCAAGTAGAATTAGATGAGCTACTCAGTAAAAGAGAAGAGTTGAGTAAGAGGGTGCAGGCAATCCTTGATGAATTAACTGAAGCTTGGGGTGTTAAAGTTACAGCCGTTGCTATAAGAGATGTTATAATTCCAGAGGCCATGCAGAGAGCTATGGCTAAACAAGCTGAAGCTGAAAGAGAGAGAAGGAGTAGAGTAATAATGGCTGAAGGTGAGCTTGAAGCTGCTAGGAAGATGGCTGAAGCAGCAGAATACTATACTAAGAGCCCGATAGCGTTAAGATTAAGAGAACTCCAAACTTGGAGTGAGATAGCTAGAGAAAAGAACATGATCGTTGTAACTGAGAGTACTTCCTCTCAGCTTGGAACACTTCTTGGAGTAATAAAAAGTGAGAAGAAAGAATGAAGAAGATCTACCATCTCATCCCGCTTATACTCTTTTTGCCAGCTTTACTAATTTACTCCCCCAGCGTAGCGGGTGAGCAATCTAGAGTAGCTTGGTTAAAGATTGAAGGATACATCTCCCCTGCAACTATTGAGTATATTAAGATGACCATTGTTGAGAACCCCTATGATTACGATATATTCTTAATTACTCTTGATACATTGGGAGGAGAAGCAGAAGCCACGTTAGAGATCGTCAAAGTAATCCAAGCTTCTGAGAAACCTGTTCTCTGCTTAGTCTACCCTGAAGGTTCAAACGCCATGTCTGCTGGAACATACATATTGATGACGTGTAGAATTGCAGGTATGGCCCCGTATACGCAGATTGGTGCATGCCAACCAGTGGTAGCAGGTGTTCCAAGCAATGATAGTAAAACAATAAATTTCCTATCTGAAAAGATAGCGTCTCTCGCAAAAATGAACAACAGAAATGAATCTATCGCAAGACTTTTCGTAACTAAGAACCTAGTTCTAGGACCTGAAGAAGCATTACAGAAGAATGTAATAGAAGTTATAGCTAGAAGCCCAAGAGAATTCTTGGAGAAGATAGATGGGTGGGAGGTAGTTGTTAGAGATAGAAAAGCAACATTGAACACAGAAGATAGCATACTGATAGAAGTTGATAAACCATTAAAAGTACACTTTATGGAGTTCTTCTCAAACCCCCTGATCTCATCCATCCTCCTCGCTGTCGGGATAATGACTCTCATTCTTGGTTTTGCCTCACCAGGCTGGGGAGCGGAAGTAGCAGGAGGAATACTCATACTCTTAGGATTGATAGGTCAGGGATTTGATGTGAACTTGGTGGGCTTACTATTAGTAGGGATAGGTGGAGCATTGTTAGTATACGAGGTCTTCTCTCATACATTCGGAGCAGCTGCTGTTGGAGGAATACTATCGTTGAGTATAGGTATAATATTAATGGCCGGCTCCCCACCTAGACAGCAGTTTGTTTCCCAGATATGGTTTAGCGAACTTATAACAACTATTTCAATCGTAATGATAATAATCTCGGTCTTCTTTGGTTTCCTAATCTATAAAGCTATCCAAGCAGTGCGGAGCAAACCCTACCTGAAAGAAGTACCCAGCGAATACGGTAGAGCACTAGATCTGCTTACTCCTGGAGTAGAAGGATATGTTAGAATTGGTGGAGAGCTTTGGAAAGCATTATCTAATAGAGAAGTAAAACCTGGAGAAAGAATAAGAGTCGTCGGAAAGATTGGAGACGTACTACTAGTTGAGGCGGTAGAAGAAGAGAAATGAAGATAATAGATGATCCTTCACTGAGAGAGAAGATAAAAGTATTCAGAGATAGAGTAGATGCAGCTGAAAAGCTTGCTGAGAGATTATTAGAGTATGGAGATAGAATGGATACGGTAGTCCTAGCAATACCATCAGGTGGTGCCCCTATAGGGTTAATCTTATCTAGGAAGCTTAACTTAGAGTTTAATCTTGTAATGGTTAGGAAGATCCATCTACCATGGAATCCTGAAGCAGGTTTTGGAGCGGTAAGCTGGGATGGAAGATATCTGATAAATCATGAACTTGTCGAGGTAACCCAGCTCTCTCCAAACATTATTGCTAGATGTATATCTAATGAGCTAAATGAGATAAAATTTCGGATGAGAGAATGGGGGCTAATAGAGTATAACCTAGATGTTAAAGATAAAATTGCCATAATTACAGATGATGGATTAGCATCCGGATACACTATGTCTGTTGCAGTAGAAGCAGTGAAGAAAAGAGGAAGTAAACAAGTAATAATAGCTGTTCCAACAGGTTCTTCTGAAGCATTAAGAATTCTGCATGATAAAGTAGACATGATTATATGTTTAAATGTAAGGTCTAGCAGGATTTTCGCCGTTGCTGATGCTTATATTGAGTGGAGAGATATATCAGATGGTGAGGTCAAGAACCTACTAGCAGAATACAACTATGTAAGGAGATTAAGATAATTCATATATAAGCTGGAAGCCCCTCCTTACTGATGGTTATGGACTATAGGAGACTAGGGAAGACAGATGTATACATACCAGTAATCGGCTTCGGAACATGGGAGATAGGTGGAAGATTTACTCCCGACTACTCAGCAGATAAGCAGGCAATAGAGATAATCAAGCTTGCAATCAATAAAGGCATAACATTCATAGATACTGCAGAAGTGTACGGAGCAGGGCATTCCGAAGAACTCGTTGGGGAAGCTATTAAAGAATTTAATAGAGATGATGTTTTCATAGCTACAAAAGTTTGGAGTTCCAATCTCAGATATAATGATGTATTAAAAGCAATGGAGGGCAGCTTAAAGAGACTAAAGATAGAATATGTTGACTTATACCAGATCCACTGGCCTAATCCAGGTATACCTTTAAGAGATACTATGAAAGCCATGGAGAAGCTAGTAATAGAGGGGAAAACAAGGTTCATAGGAGTAAGCAACTTCTCTGTAAGAGACATGGAGGAAGCAATGTCGTATCTTTCACATACAGATATAGTATCGAACCAAGTCCTCTACAACGTCATCGATAGAGGAATCGAAGATAAAATACTACCATTCTGTAAAGAGAATAACATCACAGTTATTGCATATAGACCTTTATCTAAAGGCTCTGTAGCCCAAGAACCATACAAGAGTAAATTAGAGAGTATTGGAAGAAGATATGGTAAGACAGCAGTACAAGTAGCTATAAACTGGGTGCTTAGACATGATAACGTAGTAGCTATACCTAGAACAATGAACCCACAGCATCTAGAAGAGATACTAGGCTCAATCGGTTGGAGAATGAGTAGAGAAGACTACGAAGAAGTATCAAGAATAATTTAATGGGCAGGCTGTCCCATAATCTTCACCTGTCAGCGGACTGATACTACATCATCCCATAATGCATCTCTACACATAACTACCTTATATATTGTTTTCAGTACAAGATAAAGAGTAGATTAGCATAGGGCTTCAGAGCTTTCGACCTTCATCATTAAATCTGGCAGCCAGGATTCATCATCGCCCTAAATAATATAGAGTAATCAGGCTGGAATTAAATCTTCAAACTTGATTTATGGTGTTTGATGAAAGAAGCATAAGTATTTTTACATTATGAAGTTAGAACCTAGTGTATGAATTGGCATAACATGATTAGAGAGTGATAGCTTGATATCTAGAAACTTCATTATATGCAATCCATGACTTCTGGAGTAACTGTATTGATGTCTATAAAGACCTACCCATCTTCTAGGAATAGGACCCTGTCAAGCGCACATTTCTCTAGAAGGGTATTTGTACTCTTGTTAGCAATTGTTTGGCTATTGTATAGATTTAACGGTGTCTACGATTAGCTTCTTTCCATATTCAACTATTTCTCTTAGTCTTTCTTCGGTGACTGCTTCTGCAGACATTTTTATCTGAGGCATAGTATTAGATGGTCTAATGAGCATCCATCCATCCTTGAAGTATGCTTTTACACCATCTAGTCTACTTATCTCTAATCCCTCGTTTGAGAGTTTTTCAGCAATCTTCTCTACTACTTTTCCTTTTATTTCATCTGGGCAATCGAATACCATTATAGGTGTTGATGGGTAGACTGGTATAGTATCAACTATTTCTGAGAGCTTCTTACCTGTCTTTGATAATATCTCTATCATTTTCAAGACTGCATAGATGGCATCATCAAACCCCCATACCTCTGAAAAATACAAGTGGTTACTCTTCTCTCCACCTATTATTGCTCCAAGCCTTCTAACTTCTTTCAATATATATGCTCTACCAACCCTAGATTCTATTGGCTCACACCCACTCTCTAGTATGAGCTGACGGAGAGCTGAGCTACTATTTAGATCGTAGATTACCTTCCCTCTCTTTTCTAAATGCTTTACGTACACTCCCAAGACTATGTCTCCAGACAGAATCCTACCTTTATCGTCTATGAATACTGCTCTATCACCATCACCATCAAATCCAACTCCAAACTCAACATCATTCTTCCTTACAACTTCTTGGAGCTCTCTTAATGTTTCTTCTGTCGGCTCGGGTAAGTGACCTGGAAATAAACCATCGGGTTCATCATTTAATCCGATAACTTCTATGCCTAGAAGCTCTGCAATCTTTGGGAAAACCATGGTCGTGGCCCCATTAGAATAATCTACAGCCACCCTCATCTTCTTCTCGATCTTTATCTTAGATAGTAAGAACTCTATATATTCGGGTAATAGTTCTCTCCATGTTTCAACCCCAAGTCTATTCGATATCTTCCATCTACCTTCTAAAACGATCTTTCTTAATTCTTCCATTCCAGCTCCTTCAGAGATTGTATCACCTTCTGCTGTAATAAGCTTCATTCCATTCCATTCTGGAGGATTATGGCTTGCAGTAATCTGTATCCCACCATGCATCTTCCCCCAGACTACTCCAAAGTAACTTACAGGAGTTGGGACTATCCCTACATTCACTACATTGCATCCACCTTCTCTCAATCCTTCCGAGATACTCTTCATAAGCTTCTCCCCACTCAACCTAACATCACGTCCAAGCAGGACATCCCCGAAATTATCCAGCATGCTTGCATAAGATAATGCTATAGCTTTAGCCAGCTCATCTGTCAAATCTCTCCCATATACACCTCTAATATCATATGCTCTAAAGACATTTGATGGAAATATACCTAAGCCGCTCAAGTATCGAGCCCCCATCATACTCATAAGTTAGCTAATAATTATACATGATCCTTTCATAACCTGGGGACCCTTAACCACTAATTCCCCAACCTCGCCTATCTGCATCTCTCTCGTACCTATTTCTACGTCAACTATCTTTGCATCGGTACCATCATACTCATAAGTTAGCTAATAATTATACATGATCCTTTCATAACCTGGGGACCCTTAACCACTAATTACCCAACCTCGCCTACCTGCATCTCTCTCGTACCTATTTCTACGTCAACTATCTTTGCATCGGTATCTGACCATGGGATACCTATAGCTAACACAAACTCCCCTATACTCACCTTATCGGAGTCCCCAAGCTTAATGGGTTTAAGTTTTCTGAACTCAGCCTTAAGTAGTACATGGCAAATAACAAAAAGTGGGGAGGGAGCTGGCCGATAAGTTAAAGTAGCTGCGGCTGAGGGGAACATAGCTCCCACCGTTATATGTCGGGAGTATAATTTTCACCCTACCAGCCTACAGCTTTTACCACTCATCGGCCAGTAGGGTTGTCAAATATTTGGTTGTTCGTTGTTAGGATGTATGCTTTTCTTAATGCTTTTAGAGTCATCAGCTCCAGTCTATATATTGCCTTCTCTCTCGGTAGACTGTTAACTACCTTGGCAACCTTATCTAAAACATTTACATGTCTCTTGGTATTCATGTATAGATTTACCGCAAACTTTGTAATATGTCTTCTAAGTTTATGGTAGTAATGTCCCTTATTCTTATCTGGTGTATATCCTAGGAGTCCCTTAAGCCTTGTTATAGGTAGATGTAGCGGCAGTTCTATCGTAAGAATAGCTAGCTCAACACTATCCTTGACATTAAGCATCCTACAAGCCTCCCTATAGATAGCATCATCTGATAGTATTTCAATAATCTTCTTCGCAACCCCTTTCTTATCCTTCTCCATCAATCTTATGGAATCTCTCAGCTTGTAGTCATATCTATCATTCTTAATCCATGTCTTTAAAGTCTTAATTCTCTTCGTTAGTAGCTCATACCTATTAATTAGTGGCCACAGCTCAACCTTCTTCTCCATCTCTTGAAGTGTTAGAAGTCTAAAACAATCCCTTGAAATCCTTGAAAGCAGTATTGTATCATTCTCATCACTCTTCTTCA
>Ga0209183_1000414_pt1 | contig 17817 bp, 20 predicted proteins | sample LHCtaG_2_FD_184120 | JGI IMG/M metagenome (GOLD analysis project Ga0209183, IMG submission 184120) | Hot spring microbial communities from Little Hot Creek, USA to study Microbial Dark Matter (Phase II) - LHC4sed_replicate (SPAdes)... | ecosystem: Environmental > Aquatic > Thermal springs > Hot... | reverse complement strand
TACTAATAGTATTGCAGTACACAGTAGAGTGAATAATCTAGTAGTTCTCCTCATAAAAACACCTCCAACATTAATTTCAATTAAAGTTATTACTATTCAGGTTAATATTCTTCTTTAAAAATGCTCTGGAGAGAAAAAAAGTAAAGAGTTTATTTATTTCCTAGCGCGTAGTCTTGTAGCTAGAATAGCGATTATGATAATTGCTATTACTAAGACTACTATTGTTGACGTGTAGTCTGGCACTTTCTCTGTGATAGTTGTAGTTTCAGTGGTTTTTTCTGTTGTTGTAATAGTGGTTCTCATGGTTGTTGTAGTAGTTTCAGTAGTAGTTATAGTGGTAGTCACGATTTTAGTTTCTGTTGTTGTAGTAGTTTCTGTCATGGTAATAGTTGTAGTAATTGGAGTTACTAGCGGAATTGTAATTACTTTAATCCACCATCTAATTAGGTTAGTTACGAATTTAGGACCGTCTAGGTCTACTCCGTAATAACTCGATGCCCACGCTGGCTCATAATCACCATAAAGTGATTCACCAGCAACAACAACTATACTGTTAAGTTGAGTAAAATACTCTGCTGCATATCCTACGAAGCTGCTGTCGCCTTTAGGTCCACCTAGCCCGTATGATAGAAGATCATATACGTATGGTGCTGGTGGGTTATTATCACCTATATAAGCTCTTCTAAACCACACTAATCTTATTAGACCTGGGAATACATCGCTCACGGGATCTCTATAGTTCCCAGTTTCATCAACCCATATTACACACGTTGGCCCGTGCATTATTATAGGCTTAGTCACACCCTCGTCTAGCATGTGTGTGTATAGTAGGGAGACGGGATCGGGCTCGACAAAGGCCACTACTCTATAGTAAGCTTTAGCATTTGTAGGGTATTCTACACCCTTGTATATATAGTTCCTCACATCGGGATATGGTGTATAGACTGCTGCTTGTTCAAGTCTTAGTTTTGAGCCTACATACTCGAGTAGAGAGTTAACACTGTTAATACTAGCTGGTCCACCACCGTAATCACTGTCACCGGCTATGTAAAGTACTTTGTTACCTGTGAGAAGCCAAGTTCTAATAGCCTCCATTTCATCTGGTCCAAAGCTCACAGTTGGCTGTCCAATTAGTAATATGTCAACTTCACTTAGGAGTTCACTAGTAATACTCATGCCCGGCGTAATGTTAACCCAGTTAATAGGGTATGTAACTCCATCTATAACAACACTCGTAATATTACCCTGTATAAAGCCAAGATACTTATCGCTCTCGCCGTGAGCTAAGTCAACAGCTATTGTTATTGTACGCCCAGTTTGCGCCACAGTATTTCTCGGTGACATAGCTAGAGCTAGTAGTACTAGGACTACTAATCCTAATACAAGTATTCTCCTCATAGAGACACCTTATCAGTTAAAAATGTAGTAGGGGAGGGGTTAAAAACAATATACGGGCTTATTTCTTAACACGTAGTGCGTAAACTACTATGAGTACTACAAGTAGTATCACAATAACTACTAGTACGTATAGTCCTTGAACACCTGGTGGAGTTAGACTAGAAGTGGGAGTAGTAATTTGCGTTGTTTGAGTAGGCATTGTAGTGCTGGGAGGTGGGGTAAGTGTTGGAGTGGCTGGTGTTGTAGTAGGAGTGGGTGTGGTTTCTGTTGATGTTTGTGTTGGTGTGGTTGTTAGTGTTGGTGTAGGAGTAGGACTTGGTGTGGTTGTTTGTGTGGGTTTTTCTTCTATCTCGATCTCTTTGAGTGGAGGCTCTGTTGGCGTTGCTCCAGGCGGGTAGAATATTATCCTGTAGAGTTTCTGTGATACTTTTCCATTTAAGTCTTCTATTTCTATTTCTAGCGTAGTTATTGTAGTATTAGAGCCTCTTGCCAGTAGATCTATTCTGAGAGAGACATTATTGTGATGGTTAATGTAGCTAGTTGGCTTTAAGACTTGGACAGCGATACTTGTACCATTGAAGAGTACTCTCAGAGACTCTACATTAACACCCCACTCGCTATCACGCGCATTAAAGTAGAGTGTGAGGGTTTTATTGAGTACTGGTATATCTGGTATACTTCTAAATAACTCTATTATTGGAGGTGTTGTGTCTTCAATCGTGTAAAGTGATAATTCTATTCTATTTGTGTATGGGAGTTTGAGCTCTAGTAATGTGAAGAGTTTATCTATAATGAGTTTTTTATCTAATACAGAGATCGAGGCGTTACCTGTGTTATTAGTTGTGAGTATTACTTGAGTGTTCTGACTACTTATCCAAGGGAATACCCAGAGTAATCTTGCCGAGAGATCACTATACCATGAGTACTTGTTCTCAAATATAATCTTATACCCGGTTGCAGAGTAGAACACTCTTATAGGTGTATATGTGAGTCCTCCGCCAACATTAACACCTATAGGTAGAGAGTTAGATGCAATTGGAGTAGTTCTATTTGTAAATCCTGTGAATCCTGGTGGTTGTAGTGGAAAACTCAACTCACCGCTCTCTAAGTCTAGTTCAAATAAACCAACGCCATTATAGAGCGCTACACCGTGAGCTGTTGACGTAAAAGTCATGAAGTATGTAGTTGTATTTGTCCTAGTACTTGTGTATTTTACAAACTGGTCTCTGTGTATGTGTCCAGCTATGACAACTGTGACGTTGTAGTCCTCTACGAGTTTAAGAACGTGTCTAAATGCTGTCATATTAGGGCTCCAGTAGCTACTAACAGGTGTAACTACTCCTTGAGCGTAGGGTTTTAGAGTTACCTCGTCATCGTAACGTGTTGTGAGTTCACCCTGATAGTAGAACATTGGGTAGTGGAACACTATGATCTTATATGGTATATGAGAGTAGTTGAGTAGTGCTTGCTCTAGAAACGCCACGTCTTCTGGTGGTGCTACTCCTTCAACACCAGCATAGGGTACTGTGTAAATCCCGATAACTAGGAGCTTATCATTTATAACTCTAGTCCACCTCAATGGGCCAAGATACTTAGTGTAGGAGCTTCCTGGCCAATCGTGATTACCTGCAACACTCAGCACGGGATACTTGTAGAGATATGTGTAGCGGTATACTTGAGTGATCTGGGCTTCATATTCAGAGCCTGTGTCTGTTATATCACCTCCCCATATAATGAAGTCTGGGTTGATCCAGTGTGCTATTAGAGTAGCTGAAAACCTATTGATATCTCCTTCTCTCGGTGTAGGTGAGCCTGTCTCAATGTGGAGGTCGCTGAAAACAGCTATTCTAAGCTTTTTAGGAATACTAGTGAGTATCCAGAGAGAGCGTGGTAAAGTATACTCTTGCTCAGCGACTACTACCAAGTCGTAGACGCCGCTGACAATACTACTTGGAGTACAGAGCTCTAGTAATCTACTATTATATTTACGTGTACTTAGAGTGTAATTATAGAGTTTTAGCATATCTCTCTCTTCACTAATCATCCACGCATATGCTCCTCTAACATTGTAAATGTCAACTCGTAGTGTTAAATTTAAGCATTCTCCAGGTTTTACTACTCCAGGTGCTAGTGGCCCTATATTCTCAGCTATAATTTCAACAGCACCTGTATGTATTTCAGGTATTTTCGAGCTAATAGTAGAGGCTATAGGGGTTAAAGTAAATATAGTAGTTGCTGAGGAGATTATGACAGCTAGTAGAATTACTGTGAAAAATCTCTTTAAGGTCTTATTAGAACACACTACTCTCACACCTAGTATTATTAAGATATGAAGTGCTTAAAAGTAGATAGGGTGTGGTGTTCTGAGTAGTAAAAGGGTTCGCGGGTTTTCACACGAACGTGACTTGGCTAGGAGACTATGGTCTCATGGGTTAGCTGTTGTAAGAGCTCCTGCTAGTGGTAGTAAGGCTAAGAGGCTTGTATACCCTGATATAGTGGCTATCTACAAGGGGCGAGTTTTAGTGTTTGAAGTTAAGACTACTAGTAGTCTTAGAGATATCTATATACCCGGGCATCAAGTAGAGAAATTATTGGAGTTTACTCGTAGAGCTGGTGGTGAAGCTTACATAGCAGTGAAGATTACTGGTAGTGGTGAGTGGCTTTTTGTGAGTATTGATAAGCTTTTAAAGACCTCTTCTGGAAACTACAAGTTACCGAGAAGTGTGCTTGGGGAAGCTCTAAAACTCACAGCTCTTGTAAGTCTCGTTAAGGGTATTAAAGATCTCTTTGAATTTACTAGTAGTAAGTCAAAGTCTACTTAAGTATTACTTTTAATACAGCACCCTGTTTCTCCGCGATTTTTCTAAATCTATGAAGTTTCCTCCTATACGCTTTAAAGACATCACGACTAATCTCTACGATAATGCCATCGCTAGTTACATTTACATGTACTTCTGGTATTGACGTTTTAATTCTCTCTGCGAGTTCATGCCAGCCTTGTGGTGCGTGTTTGAGTTTTCTAATAGGCACAACTACTGTCTGTTCACCAAAAGTATAGATCTCGTACTCTAACTCGCCAGTTAAGAAGTCTCTAACTTCTACTACTGGTCTCGAGAGCTCGGCTTCACGTAAACCAGTAGGGAGCTTCACAGTCATTCTCACCTCATATACCTTCTCCACGTAGCCGTTCTTTATGAATATAACAGTGTCTACAATAGAGGGGATCATGCCGAGCTCAACTCTACCAATAAACCTCTGTATGGCATCTATAGGTGAAGTTGCATGTACAACTCCAATCATACCTATACCTGCGAGTCTTAAATCAGCGTATAGTTTAAAGTCCTCGTCTGTTCTCATCTCGTCGAAGACTGTGTAGTCTGGTCTTGAGAGGAGGAGTATGTCGTGTAGTTCACCCATATCAGCATAGCTCTTACTTAGCTGTGTTATTTCATCTGGTAGTATCATGTCGCGGGGTGACTCCACAGTCTTTACGACTTTACCCATACGCATATAGTACTCTGCAAGGGCTTGTGCAAAAGTAGTCTTACCCATACCTGGAGCTCCAGCTATGAGTATTCCCTCGGCTCTCTCATTTAGCCTCTTAACTAGCTCTTGTGGTAGGTTATAGTCTTCGAGTCTTAGTCTCTTAACAGGCCTTGTAATAGTTATCTCCCATCCATCACCAAGTGGGGGTCTCACAATCACAACTCTATAGGGGCCTAGCTGAATAATAGTTGATCCTCCGCGGTCTATTTCAATGAAAGAGTCTCTTCGCCTCTTAGCCTCTTCTATTATTTCATTAGCTATTCTCTCTAAATCTTCACGTGTGAGGGCATTATCTTCGAGTTTAACGTACTTCCAGTTACCAGGTCTTCCAATTTTAGTTACAGGTATACTGTTTTCTCTCAAGTGTACACTCATAGTATCTTCTCCGAAGAACTTCTCGAACTCTAAGACTCTACTAGTCTTCCTCTCAGCTAGTAGTACTTGGATACCCATAGACCTACATATCTCGTACTGCACTTCATCTCCGGTAATAACAGTAGCCCCCGTAGAGAGAGCGTATTCTCTAACAATACTATTAACTTCGCTAATAGCGTCTTCTTCTCTCTCACTAAATACTCGAATCCTCTCACCAGAGAACTCCACTATAACAGCTCCCTTTAAGTGGAGTTCTCTGAGTCTTCTAAGCTCTTCAAGGCCTGCAAATCCCAATACGCGGTTTTTAGAAGCAAAGTATTCAAGCAAGTAGAGTAGTGCACGGTGAATAATAACTCTCCCACTAATAACACCGTCTTTTATAAGTCTACTCACAGCACCCTGAGCTATCGCCGTGAAGTCTGGGACATATAGTGCTTCGCCAGCTACTTTCATTAAATTCGAACCTCACATAAAGTGTTTTAACTACTAGTCCTTAATATCATCCTTATATTATTTGCTAATAGATAGTAACGCACTGCCTTAAAACACATTGAGATTTATAAAGACTTATTAATTCCTTTTTTCTAAAGCTCTAGAAGCACTTAGCGTGAAAAGTGTTAAAGTGGTTTTTATAATTGTGTTTAAGTTGATGTAGAAGTGTAAGAGTAGAAGTGTTAGTTAATATAAAAATAGGTGAGACTTTATCACTTAAGAAGGTTTCACTGGGAAACTGGTGAAGATGTATGCCTGACTTCAAAGTAGTGATCTCGGATCCAGAGGCCCCTAAGAAAGAGAGAGTAGTGAGAGTGAAAATTGTAGGTGATGCTGAAATACCATTTACTGATAAGATGAAAGAGCAGTTTGAACTACCTGTGATTAAAATGAACTCTAAACTTTACAGAGAGCTTGAGGCTAAACACGGTGTAGTTACTATTAGAATGGTCAGACAGGATACTGGGATGAGGGTTAAATTGACTGGCAGGGTTCAAGTAGATGATAGTGTTCCTGAGGGTGAAGTGCGCGTTAGCCTAGCTAAACTCATAGATCTAACAGGTGTTCAGGAGATAGAGGGAGAGGTTTTCAGAGCTAGAGCTTGGCAGGTGAGAGTGAATGATGAGAGGACTAGTGCTTTTCTAGGGTTAAAAATAGGTGAGGAAGTAGATGGCTCTGTTCTTGGATTAAGAGGTGTTAAACTAGTTATAACAGGTGGGAGTGATATTAGTGGTTTCTCAATGAGGCCTGATGTGCCGGGTCCTGTTAAGAAGAGAGCACTATTAGCGGGTCCACCAGGTTTCTATCCAAGTGAAAAAGGTGAGCGTAGGCGTAAAATGATCAGGGGCAGTACTATTACAACAGATACTGTTCAAATAAATACTAAAATAAAGTACTAATTTCTCGTAGGTAACTAAGTGTTAGTGTGAATGAGATTGAAGATTCAACAGCCTGAGGTAAACATTGGCGTTGTGGGACATGTAGATCACGGTAAGACTACTCTAGTACAGGCTTTAACAGGTATATGGACGGCTAGGCACAGCATGGAGATTGAGAGAGGTATGACTATATTTCTAGGCTACGCTGATGGCAATATCGCCTACTGCGAGGATCTCTCTCCGCCGGAAGCATACACTACAGAGCTTATGTGTCCTAGTGGGTCAGAGGCTAAGTTACTACGTAGAGTGAGTTATGTTGATGCACCAGGACACGAAGCATATATGACAACTATGCTTAGCGGCGCTATGGTTGTAGACGGCGCAATTCTAGTTATAGCTGCCAATGAGCCTTGTCCACAACCACAGACAGTTGAGCATTTAATGGCTCTTGAAATACTAGGCGTGAAGAATATTATTATTGTTCAAAACAAGGTGGATGTTGTTTCTAGAGAAAAAGCTCTCAAAAACTACGAGGAGATTAAAAAGTTCATGCAGGGCACTATAGCAGAGAGCGCTCCAATAATACCTGTGAGTGCACTACATAAAGTTAACATCGATGTCGTTTTAGAAGCCCTCTATAAGCTAATACCTTTACCTCAGAGAAATCTAGAAGCACCACCAATAATGTATATACTTAGAAGCTTTGACATAAATAGACCAGGCACACGTTACAGTGAAATACAAGGTGGTGTTATAGGTGGAACTATAATACAGGGTGTTTTTAGAGTTGGTGATGAAGTAAAAATTCTACCTGGTATTAAGAAGCCCGGGGAACCTGGAAAGACATCACACGTGTTTACACCAATAGTAACGAGTATTGAGGAAATGAGATTTGGCGAGTACCAAGTAGATGAGGCTAAGCCAGGTGGGCTAGTTGCATTTAGAACTACACTAGACCCCTCACTCACAAAGGCAAATCAACTAGCTGGCTCTATTGTCGTGAAAGCAGATCATGAGTTACCAGTCGTGAGGTCTATTGAGATATCCTATAGTGCTCTCAGTAGAGTTGTAGATGTGAGGGGTCAGCCTGCTAAGCTTCCACCACTACAAGTTGGAGAAAAAGTAGTTGTAGCTGTTGGACCTGCTACTAGAATAGCCACTGTTAAGAGTACTCGTAAAGATCGTGTAGAATTAAATCTCGAAATGCCTATAGCGACGTGGCGTGGTGCTCGCGTAGCTATTGGTAGGCGTGTAGTTGCTAGGTGGAGGCTCGCAGGGTGGGGGTTTATTGAAGAACTCTACGAGTAGGAGGTTGCTAGTAGTATTAGATACAAACATGTTGATGCTCGCAGCTAGTGGAGTACCTGTGTTTGAGAATATTGAGGAGGAGCTTGCACTAAAACCTGAATTTATAGTTTTAAAGCCTGTTTACGACGAGCTCGTAAATATAGCTAATAGTTCTAAGGGTATTACTGCTAGAAAAGCACTTTTTGCTCTTAAACTAATTGAGAAGTATTGTAGAGTGGTAGACTACAGTGTAGAGCCTGGTGAAAGTGTTGACAATGCTATTATAAGATTTGCTCTTCAAAATCACGCTATAGTAGCTACAAATGACAGGGAATTACGTAGAAAACTAAGAGTACACGGTATTCCAGAAGCGTATTTTAGAGAAGAGGCTAGAAGAGTAAAAGTTGAGGGATTATATATTTAACTATTAACTGATTTAAAGTGCTTAGAGAGCGTGAAATACCGTGTTTATGCTGGTTAAAGCTAGAGATGTAATCAGAATACCGCCGAGTAAGTTCATGAGGCCTTTAGAGTCTGTTGTACTAGAAGAGCTGAGATCTAAGTATGAAAACATGTTAGTATATATTGAAGAGCCTGGAGGAGCTAAGCACTTAGCAGTAATAATTGCAATAGTAAGTGTTAATGTTGACCCACTAGGACTAGTAATACCTGGAGATGGAGCATCATATCACAACGTGATATTTGAGTTCGTAGCATTTTCGCCATTTATAAAAGAAGTCGTAGAGGGCGAAGTCGTGTCTGTTACGAGGTCTGGTCTCTACGTGAATCTCGGCGTAATAGACGGCTTTATTCACATTAACCAGGTCTCAGATGAACACGTGACTTTTGACACTGCTTCTGGTTCACTACTACTAGAGGAGAGTAGAAGGCGTGTTGAAAGAGGTGACATTGTGCGAGCAAGAGTATACGCAACTGGTATTCTACCAGGTAAGGGTATTAGAATACACATGACAATGAGGCAACCTGGGCTGGGTAAACTAGAATGGATTAGAGGAAAGAAGCCTTCTGAGTAGAGATATGTGTTTTTGAAAAAAGATATTTAAGAGTTAGATCACGTAGTTCATGGTAGAGTGGTGTTACTGCATGAGTACTAGGAAGAAAAGCATACTATTTAAGGCGTGTATTTCGTGTAGAGCTCTAGTAGATAAGGATGTTGAGGTTTGTCCATATTGTGGATCAAGGGAATTTACTAGTGAGTGGAGTGGTGTTTTAATAGTAATAGACTCAGAGAACTCGGAGTTAGCAAAGACTCTAAGTATTAGTGGTAAAGGTAGATATGCAGTTAAAATCGAGTAAAATTGTAAATATTCCCGCTCTACTATTACCAGGCGAATTTAGGAGATTTCTAGCTATGCCTCAGGGCACTCTATACATTAAGCCTAGTACTGGAGATGTTAAAGGGCTTGAAGCTACGGTCTCTGTTGGAGATGTTGTTTCTTCAAGGCATAGAACAGTGATCAAAGTATTCGACTATAAGAGTAAGAGAAGTCACTATATTTCCAATAGTAGATTAAGAGGCGTGGGTGAGTGGAGAGTAGTTATAAATCCACCCGGCATGTTGAGTTTAAATGCTATGACTATTACTACAAATACTTCGAGGGGCTACATCTACGTAGTTGGAGAAGAAGATTTACTTGTATTGCCATTTCTTGCTAGGAGTAATACGAGTATTCTCTACGGGCAGCCGGGTACTGGGGTTGTTCGAGTTGACTCAGACATAAACATGGCTTTAAAAGTGTTGAAAATACTTAAACCTACTGTAGTCACGTGTAAGTGTGGTGTTTAAATTATGAGTAGACATGTGAGATTACTAGGTAAGTATGATTGTGAAGTAGTAGTAGAGCACTATAATCCACTAGTAGGGAGGCGTGAAGTAGTGTTAAATGTTTTTCACGGTGGTGAGGGTACGCCTAGTAGAGGCTTATTAAAGAAAGCTATAGCTAGTCTCTATAATGTAGACGTGAATCTAGTGTATATTAAGTCTATTGCGACAGAGCGCGGATTAGGTATTAGTAGAGTAGAGCTACACATATACGATAATCCCGAGAGAGCTAGGGCTTTTGAACCTGAGTATATTGTTAAGAGAGATGAGGAATCTCTCTCAAAAATACTTCAAACACAATAGGTGACGTGAAGTGCCCTATGTACACAAGCTCTACGAGATAGACGCTAAGAAGTGGACTATAAAGAGGAGAAATAAGAAGTGCCCTAAGTGTGGTTCTTTCATGGCGTTTCACAAAGAGCCTGTGCCACGCTGGCACTGTGGTAAGTGTAGTTATGTTGAGTATGTTAAGTAAGAGATCTGTAAAGGCTTTTAACTAATGTTAGTTAAGATGAGTTTTAAAATACCTGTTCAAGTACCCTCAGCGAAAAGTCCTCTCATAGTTCTCGGAGTAGAGTCTACTAGTCACACTTTTGGAGTAGGTGTTATTGAGTTTCAAGATAATAGTGTATGTGTTCTCGCTAATGTCTCAAGTCACTATAAACCTGAGAGAGGCGGAATTCACCCTAGTGAGGCTTCACAACACCATGTTAATGTAGCTCACGAAGTAGTTAAGAGAGCTCTAAGTGAGGCGGGAATTAGTATACGTGACGTTAATGTCGTAGCTGTAGCTGTGGGACCGGGACTTGGACCCTGTCTTCGAGTAGGTGCTACTCTGGCTAGGTTTATATCAGCTTACTGGGAGAAGCCACTAGTGCCAGTTAACCATGCTGTAGCACATATAGAAATAGGTAAGCTTGTAGGTAGTATGAGAGATCCTCTTGTAGTATACGTCTCAGGTGGTAACACTCTCATAGCTGTTCAGAAGGACAAGCGTTACCGTGTTCTAGGAGAGACACTAGATATACCTCTTGGAAATCTACTAGACACATTTACACGTGAAATCGGCATAGCACCACCATATGTAGTTGGAGGTAAACATGCTATTGACATTTGTGCTGAGTGGAGTAGTGAGTTCACTCCTCTACCATACACCGTGAAAGGCTCTGATCTAAGCTTTTCAGGGCTATTAACAGCTGCTTTGAGAATTGCTAGAGAAGCTGGAGGCAATAAGACACAATTAGGTAGAATTTGTAATAGTCTGAGAGAGACAGCATTTAACATGCTTATTGAAGTTGTTGAGAGGAGTTTAATGTTAACAGGTAAGCGTGAAATACTACTAGTTGGCGGCGTTGCCTCTAATATTGTACTTAGAGAGAAATTTGAAACTATAGCGAGATTTTACGGTGCAAGATACTATGGTACACCTCCAGAAATAGCTGGTGATAATGGCTTAATGATAGCTTATACAGGTCTACTCCAGTATCTGTATGGTAGGACTGTGAAGCCTGAAGAGCTAATAGTTAAGCAGAGAGTGAGACTTGACGAGGAGATTTACCCGTGGCTTCTCTAAGCGGCTCTCTCATAGCGAGAGGGGCTGAAGCAGAGATCTATGTTGCCGACTTCTTAGGGGTAAAAGTAGTTGTGAAGAAAAGAGTGAGTAAACCTTACAGGAACCCTGTATTCAACAAGTTGTTTATTGAGTCTAGAACTAGAACTGAGGCTAAAGTGCTCTCAGAGCTCTATTTAGCTGGCTTACCCGTCCCCTCAGTTATACTCGTAGATGAGGAGGGTGGTGTTATAGTAATGGAGTACGTGGAAGGCTCTAGACTTTCAGATATTCTAGGGGCTCTCCCAGAGGAGACAGTTATAGGTATTAGTGAGAGTATTGGGAAGTATGCAGCGTTAATGCATAATATGGAGATTTATCATGGAGATTTTACACTTGCAAATATATTGTTCACGAAGAGCGGTAGTATTGTAATAATAGATTTTGGGCTTGCAGGCTATAGTACTGATATTGAGGAGTATGCTATAGACTTACATCTCATGAATAGGAGTGTTGAGGCGCTGTATCCAGAACTCTCAGAGATCTTTACTAAGACCATGTTTGAGAAGTATAAAGAACACTGTAAAATTGGAGGTGAAAGTGTTATTAGAAAAGTGAATGAAATCCGCGCTAGAGGTAGATATGTTGATAGAGAAGTGCGTAAAGCAGTATTGAGGGAGAGGTATATTGAGTGAGAAGATCTGTTTTGCAACTAGCAATCTCTATAAGTTCGAGGAAGTCTCAGAAATAGCTAGGAGTTACAATATTAGTCTAGAGCTGTGTAATGTGCCAAAAATAGAAGTACAGGGTGAGAATCTCAGAGAGATAGTGTTAAAATCCGCGATACTAGCATACTTCTACTCTAATAAACCTGTTCTAGTCGAGGATGCAGGACTCTTTATTAAAGCCTTAAATGGGTTTCCAGGACCATATAGTAACTACGTCTATAAGACTATTGGAATAAGTGGTGTGCTTAAACTATTAGAGAATGTGGAGAATAGAGAGGCGTGTTTTAAATCATCAGCAGCCCTAGTCTGTGAAAACGGCGTTATAATAGGAGAGGGAGAGGTCTGCGGATATATTGTGAGATCTCCGAGGGGGAGTAGAGGGTTTGGTTTTGACCCGATTTTCACACCATACGGTGAGACAAGAACATTTGCTGAAATGGCAACTAGTGAGAAAAATAAGTATAGTCACAGAGCTAAAGCAGTATCTCGTGTATTTGAAAAATATGTAGAGTTAATGAGAACTACTTAGAGTAGTTTTTAAGGGAGTGTTTATTGTACTGTATTATGTAATGTAATGGTGAAGTTTAGTGAATAAGAGGCGTGATAAGGGAGAATCACACTCAATGAGACCAGCTCGTGCAGGTCCACCCAGATGGTTAAAGCTAGATCTTAGTCCAAGTGACATAGAGCAGTTAGTAGTAGAGTTAGCTAAGAAGGGTTATTCTCCATCAATGATCGGAATTATACTTAGAGATCAATACGGGATACCGCTATTAAAACAAGTTATTGGTAAGAAAGTTGAGGATGTGCTCGAGAAGCACGGAATTAAACTAGTTGTTCCAGAAGATCTCTTTAACTTAATGAAAAAAGCTGTAAATTTACGTAGACACCTTGAAGAACACCCCAAGGACTATCACAGTGAGCGTGGTTTAATTGAAGTTGAGTCTAAAATACACAGGCTTGTAAAGTACTATAAGAGTGTAGGTAAACTCCCACCGGACTGGAAATATGATCCGGAGGCTGCGAAGTTAATTATATCAACAGGTCTTTACAGGGCTACTCAGACATCATAAAACATGCTTATAATAAAACTCAGTTACTCTTACTACTTGGTGCTAAGTCTACTTGAGTGAGAGATCATTTATAGACTTTATAGAGTCTTATAGGAGCTTCACAATAGTGTCAGATAGTTCACTAGATTCCCTACTATCAGCTGGAATACTCTTTAAGAATTTGAGTGAACATGGCTGGGATGTTAGAGTCAACTTAGACCCTAAAATACTCGTAGACTATAAAAATGACCCTGCAGTGCTCTTAAATCTCCAGTCACTTAATCCTCAGAAACAACTCACATTATCGACAACTACTACTAGTTCTGTTACAGCACTCGTAGTTACAATGCTCGAGAAGAGTGTTGGTGGTATTAGTAAGTGGGATAAAGTACTAGCCCTTCTCTCAGCGCTGTATCGTGGATACTACGATTTTAAAGCAGGATCTTTCCTAGGCGTCGAGAACACTATTTTGAGTGAGCTTTCAGCGCAGAAAATATTTACAGAAATTGTTGGTTTAAGACTGTGGGGTGCTAAGAGAAGAAGCCTAGTAGTTGCATTAACAAGAACACTAATACCATTTATTCCAGGAATTACTGGTAACGTGGAAAATGCTACTAGAGTTGTGAGAGAGGTTTATGGTGCTAGTGAACCTCTCTCTGTTAGACAGAAAGAGCTTACTAGCGATGAAGATGTGAAAAAAGTTTCAGAACTCATAAAGAAGATAACTGATATTTCGCAGCACTATGTGAAGAGAGATTTACAATTGCAGTTAAAACTCGTAGGAGACTTCTACATGTATATACAAGAACACGGTATAATTCTAGAATTAGAAGCCCATGAGACTCTGGGGAACTTAGTAGTATATGGAAGTATGTGTAAAAATTGCCCAGTAGACATAGTTTTAACACCGCTAAGTGTAGATATGTTATCACAAATTCTCGCATTATGTAGCAATAGTTTAGATTACTTAGCAGTATCTCTCTCTAATCAAATAGTAGAGTTTCTCAGAGGTGAGAGAGATGTTTTTGAATGTGAAGATTTAATGCAGAGGCCGGATTTAGTAGTTGACATACTATTATATCACGGTAATCTTCCACGAGATAAGCCCATTAAACTCCTGTGTAATGGGGAAGAAGTAACTACTCTAAGAGAACTATTGAGGCTAGGTGTAAAGCCTGAAGAGGCGTATTCTAAGTGCACGGAGGATCAGCTGTGCAGAGCACGGTAGAAGCCATAATAGATATTACTGGCGAATGTCGATTAATAGACTCTATTAGGAGAGCTCTCACACCTGATAATCAAAGTGTACCGGAAAATATGAGTATTTCTGAGATTTTCAAAGAGATCCAAGGTACTAATGAGTGTGCGTATCTCGCGGAGATCCATGTACACGCTAGTAGTATTGAAGCTTTAAAGAGAACTAAGGCAACTATAAATGACTTACTATTAGCATTAAAAGCTATTTTAAACATATATAACTCGCTTAAGAGTTAATAAACCCTGTAGTGTTAAATATGAGTTCAGCTACTAGAGAGGTGCTTATTTGAATTGTCTAGTAGGCCTGTTAGAGACAAGTGGAAAATGAAGAAGTGGTATGAGGTCTTAGCGCCAGAAATGTTTAATAATATTAGTCTAGGGACAATACCTGCAGACGACCCAGACAAGCTAATTGGGAGGGTGTTAGAGACTACACTCTATGATATAACAGGCGATATTTCACAAGTACATGTAAAACTATACTTCCAGATAATTAGAGTTGAGGAAGATAAAGCGTACACGTGGTTTAAAGGACATGAGTTAGCTAGAGATTACATGAGGAGTTTAATTAGAAGAAAGAGTAGTAAAATACAGGGTATTTTTGACATAACTACAAAAGATGGATATGTACTGAGAATAACAATAATTGCTTTAACGAGCTACAGGTGTAAAACTAGTCAGAAAAGAGCTATTAGAAAAATAATGTATAATTACATAACTAGTAAAGTTCCAGAACTAACATTAGCTGAGTTTCTCTCAGAGATCTTGAGCTACAAGATCTCTAATGAAATAGCCGAGCAAGCTAGGAAAATCTATCCTATAAGGAGAGTAGAAGTATACAAGACAAAACTACTAATGGTGCCAACGCCTGAAGGACCTAAACCAGCGGTAGTAATATCTCCTATACAACTACGTAAAACCGTACCAGGCTAAATTCTCGCATTTTTAAGTCAATATTATACTTAACACTAACACTATAAATACTATTTAACTATTCTGCCTACTATTAGTAGTTTTAGGGTTTTAATGTGTCTTTAAAAGCTATTGTACTCGCTGCTGGTGAGGGTACTAGACTTAGACCTGTAACTGAGACTAGGCCTAAAGCTCTCATACCTGTTCTCTGTAAACCACTACTACAATGGCATATTGAGGCGCTATTAGAGGTTGTAGAGGAAGTAGTTATTGTTACTGGTTACATGTCTGAGCTCGTAGTTAAGTACCTTGAGAGTGCAGGGCTTACTAGTAGGAGAGTTAAAATTGTGAAACAGAAGGATCTTCTAGGTACCGGTCACGCTGTTTTAGAAGCTACTAGAGTGCTTAGTTCAGATGACGTGGTCATAGTGACTTACTCCGATATTTTCCTAGAAAACTTAGAGGTTTTCAGGGAGATTAGTAAAATAGACAATAACGTAGTTGTTGGTGTGCGTGTTCCAAATCCTCAGGACTACGGTGTTCTCATAGTGAATAGTGGGAGGTGGTTAAAGCAAATTATTGAGAAACCAGAGCAGCCACACACTGATCTTGTTAATGCCGGTATCTATAAGCTGAGTGTTAGAGATATTGTAGAGAATAGTGATGTTCAGCTAAGTCCACGTGGTGAACTAGAGTTTCCGAGTATAGTTAATAAAATAGTTGCTAAGAAGCCTGTGAGGGTATTTGAGTATGCTGGTAAGTGGATTGATGTGGGTAAACCGTGGCACATAATAGAGGCTAATAAAATAGCACTTTCAAAAATAAAAACCACTATTAAAGGCAAGATCACTGAGCCTGTCTACATTAATGGCAATGTGTATATTGAAGAAGAGGCTGAGATAATGCCTTTTACAGTTATAGAGGGGCCCGCATATATTGGAAGAGGCGCTGTAATAGGACCTCACACCTATATTAGACCGTGGAGTGTCATATGTCAAAACTCAAAAATAGGCTTCTCAGTCGAGGTTAAAGAGAGCGTTGTAATGGAGAATGTTCACATATCTCACTTATCATATATTGGCGATAGTGTCGTGTGTGAAGGTGTTAATTTAGGTGCTGGCACCGTATTAGCAAATTTGAGATTTGACGAGAAGCCTGTTAAAATGAATATTAAAGGAACTGTGGAGAATACTGGTAGAGTTAAACTAGGAAGTATTATCGGCGCTCACGTGAAGACGGGTGTTAATGTATCAATAATGCCTGGTGTTAAAATAGGCTCTTACAGCTGGATAATGCCTGGTACAGTTGTCTACAGAGATGTGCCTTCTAAGGTTATTTATCCCTCACATAGTAAATTACTAGTAGATATTGGCGCGTGATGAATGTGTCTCACGAGTTTAGTATTGAGGAGTTCAAGAAGAAGTTTCCAAGATTAGCTGAGGAGATTTTTGGTGATAGAGATAAGCAATTAACGCTTAGAGTGGAGAGTGGATTTTCAGATCCCTGGAGAAACTATGTACCTACAGTTGTAGATTATATTAGAAGATGTAAGACTACTGAAGAGGCTATTAAAGTTGTAGAGTATCTCGCTAAGAGAGGTGAGATAACAGGCGAGGAGGCTGAGGAGTTAAAGAGTATTCTTGTAAATTACGGAGTCGAGTTTTTCGGTAGTAGGAAGGAAGACGACTACTATTATAAGGAGGCTAAGAGATACTGGAGTCTTATGAGGAGACAGCTGAAGTCTCGTAGAAGTTAGAGTATTACCTCTGTGCTAGTGTGAGAGTGTAGAAACTACTTTTACGACGTCGTTATCTTCAAGTATGTAGGATTCTCCAATGCGTCTCTTTCTCTTAGCGTCAATAGCGTAGAGAAAGCCTTCTCCTAGAGCTGTATGTATCATGTATGCTAATTCTTTAACAGTAGTTCCCTTTTCTACTAAGTACGTGTCTGGAAGCACATTACCCGCGTGATCGCTTAGTTTACTCTCATCAGCTACAGGATATACTGCTATGAGTTTTAATTTGTCAAAAACAGCTCTCTGTAAAATCTCCTGTATTCCAGTTGACCCGTAGGGTTTTAGAACACTCTCTTGGATCATTTCTAGAACTCTTAACTGCTCGCGTGTTAGTGCTCTCGGGTTTACAATATTAAATGAACTATCACCAGGAGTGTACTCCACGAGGCCAGATTGGGCAGCTTTTCTAAGAATTAACTCTGCAAGTGCACTAACAGGTACAACGTTCTCTCTACCATATTGCTCTACAAGTCTCTTCACATTATCTCTCGCCTCGGAGTGATCTGCTTTATTTGCCGCTATTATAATGGGCTTTGAGACTTCTCTAAGTGCTATAGAGAACTCTTCTACGTCACTAATAGTCCAGTTCTTAGGATGTTTAGATTCAAGTTCAACTCGTCTTATAGCCTCTATTACATGTACTCTCTTTATATTTAATCCTGAGAGATTCTGGTAAATGATGTCAAGGGGGTTTTGTGCTGTAAT
>Ga0209183_1000413_pt1 | contig 17840 bp, 16 predicted proteins | sample LHCtaG_2_FD_184120 | JGI IMG/M metagenome (GOLD analysis project Ga0209183, IMG submission 184120) | Hot spring microbial communities from Little Hot Creek, USA to study Microbial Dark Matter (Phase II) - LHC4sed_replicate (SPAdes)... | ecosystem: Environmental > Aquatic > Thermal springs > Hot... | reverse complement strand
CTTATGAAAATAGATGGCATGGAATAAGACCTAAAACAAAAAATCATCCGCTTTATAAAATATTTTAATCAGAATCAAGAGTTTCTAAAGCAAGCTATAATATATTAGACTTTTTAATTTTATTTTTAAAATTAAAGTATTAATTATTACTTAAATTAACTTTTAATAAAAAAATTATAAAACTTAAAGCTTTCAGATAACACTTTATATAATAAAAATTCTGCAAAATCTTACTAGAAACTTAATAAATAAGTTTTAAGGAATTTCTTAAAAGAGGTAAGAAAGTATATGGCTATTAAAACAGCTAAACAATATATTGAAAGTTTAAGAAAAATTAATCCAGAGTTTTATGCATTTGGTGAAAAAATTGAAAATGTAGTGGAACATCCATTAATTAAACCTTCCATACATTCTGTTGCAATTACTTATGAATTAGCAAATGATCCAGAATATGAAGATTTAATGACTGTTAAGTCTTCTATAAATAATGAAAAAATAAATAGATTTAATCATTTATTCATTACTCAAGAAGACCTTGTTAAAAAAGTTAGGATGCTAAGACTTTGTGGACAAAAAACTGGAACATGTTTTGTTAGATGCTTAGGAATGGATGCTATCAATGCATTATTTATTACTACTTATAAAATAGATAAAAAATATGGAACAGAATATCATAATAGATTAAAGAAATTCATAGATTATATTCAAAAAAATGATTTAACTTGTCATGCAAGTATGACTGATGTTAAAGGGGATAGATCTAAACGTCCAAGTGAACAAAGTGATCCAGATTTATACCTACATGTTGTTGAAGAAAGGAGAGATGGAATAATAGTAAGGGGAGCAAAGGCTCATCAAACTGGAGCGGGATGTGCACATGAAGCGATAGTTATGCCAACCTGTAGAATGCTAGAAAGCGATAAGAAATACGCCATAGCATTTGCAATACCTACAAATACAAAAGGTATAATATATGTTTATGGAAGATTCCCTATGGATACTAGAGAAATTGAAGGTATTGATGTAGGTAATATAAAGTATGGCAAACATAGCCCACTTATGATATTTGATGATGTTTTTGTTCCATGGGATAGAGTATTTATGTATCAAGAATATGAATTTGCAGAGGAAATAGTTACGTATTTTTCAGCGTATCATAGACAATCCCATGGTGGATGTAAAGCTGGTATGAATGATGTATTAATAGGAGCTACTTCTCTTATTGCTAAATACAATGGAGTAGATGATGCGTCACATATAAAGAGTAAAATAGCAGATATGGTTCATTTAGTAGAAACAATTTATTCATGTGCTATAGCTAGTTCTGTGGAATCTAGAAAAACAGAAGCAGGAATATATTTTGTTAATAATCTATTAGCAAATGTAAGCAAACTTAATGAGGCAAAGAATTGCTATGAAATAGCAAGATTAGCACAAGACGTTGCTGGAGGATTAGTTGCAACAATGCCATCGGAAAAAGATTTAAAAAATGAGAAGATAGGAAAATTTATTGAAAAATATCTAAAAGGAAAACCTGAAGTACCTACTATCAATAGAATGAAAGTTATAAGATTAATTGAACATATGACTTTAAGTATAGATTTATTATCAGACTTACATGGAGCAGGTTCTCCTGAAGCTCAAAAAATAGGTATAAGGAGATTAGCAAATATAGAAGAAAAAGAGAAGTTAGTTAAATCCATACTAGACATAGATTAATTTTAGATAAATTTATATTGAAAAATTAAAATTTAATTTTGCTTTTTAAAATAAAGTTTATTAATTTGCTGTTTAATTTCATTCAATTTCTTTAAGATCACTTCGTATACTTTTAATTTATTATTAATATAAGAGTTAAATCTGAAAAGAGCTACAACTTCATCTTTAAGATTTTTGATTAAAATTTTTTTATATTTTCTTTCCTTTACTATTTCTTCTAAATGCTCTTCACAAATTTTTCTAAGTTTCCTAACTAAAATCATTCTATTTTCTATTAATGATTTAAGTTCATGAAATAAAGGTTTCTCATTATTTAATGTTTCTTCATAAAATTTTTCTAAAAGAAGCGAATCTTTTCTATTTAAAAGATTCTCCATTATATTAATAATATTCCTTTTTACATTAATTAACTTTCTTAAAACATTAGCTATTTCATCATTTTGATTTTTAATTTCTTCGATTAATTCAATAGCTTTTAAGCAATTTAATTCTTTAAATTTTTCGCTAAGATTATTAAGGTTAATATTTCCAATAATAATAGGTTTTTTCATGAAAAAATCATAGATATATTCTAGTTCATTGAGCTCACTTCTAAAATTTTCTACATGAAGTTTAGAAGGATATGGAATGAATGGAACAATAGAAACTTTCTCAAAAATTTCTTGATCATCCATTATCAATCCATTCATATTAAGTATGAGTAATTTTTTAAGAATAGGTTTAATAAAGAATTTCTTTCCCCAATATGAAATAACCCAATAAGGGGTAGTTAAATAATATATTGGCCCGTCGATTTTAATAGAGTAATCTTTTAAAAAGTATTTTTTAGTAGCATTAAATATTCTTTCATTCTCATCATTAATCATTTCTTAAACCTTTTTTTAAAAAAAAGAAAAAAGGGTTTTAAGATAAAATCTTTATTTTAAATACATTTTCACTTATCCAAAGTATGGTGAATATTAAGTTTACTATGCCCCATATTATCAATAAAGCTGAAATTATTTTATTAGGCTTTATTTCTTCAGGCAAATATTTATTATTCATATAGACTATTAATGGTAAATATATTGCCGCAGAAGCTGCTAAGAATACTTGTAGGAAAAGCCACATGATATATGGTTGTGCAAGCCATATTAAAGGAGTGCTAATTGCGACCATAATTAAAAGAAGTAAGAAGTACCAAAATCTATAAGATTTCTTTCTAGCATAGCTTGGCCATTCATACCATAGAGTATCAGCTGCAACTTTAGCCATAGCATCATAAAAACCAAATTGTGTATCAAATAATGAGAATGCTACTGAAAATAAGAAGAAAGAGTATCCAATAGGACCAACCATTTTACCTAAACTTTCAGCTATTCCTAAAGGAATTTCACCTGATGGTAATTTTATTCCAGCTCTCCAAAGGATGGAATAACCAGCTAATATGTATACAAAGGTAAAGAACATAGATAAAAGCCAAAGTGTTAATATGTTTTCGAATAAAGCATATCTCATCCAATTCTTAAAGCTTTTTCTTTCTTTTTCATCTTTAGCATTAAACATGAATCCAGTTTCAGGTACTTCTTCAGGAGAATAGAATAATCCGGTAACTTTTCCTATGTATTTATTCATCCCTATACCTTTTTCTCTAAGATAAAAACTATAGTAGAGATTTATTGTCCCTCCTCCTGGTTGAACTAAATATCCTGTTAATACAGCAATTGATACACCACTTGGGATTACTCCAAAACTAAAGAATCCTTTTAGCACTTCAATAGTATCAGACGGGAAACTTCCGATTATAACTATAGCTGCATATAGTGTTGCTATGGTAGTTGTGACCATAACTATTTTAAATATCCATTCCATCAAGTTATATACATATCTTGCCAGAGCATATAGTATTGGTACTAGCCATATGCCCACTATAGTCCAAATTATTCTATCCCCTACACCTAATAACCTAGCCATATTAGTTGCAGCTGCACCCATCCATACAGGCCAAACCCACATAAGAGTATTTATAAGAAACCATATTATGGCCCAAAAATGTTTAGGTTTTAAACGTGCAAAACCTTGGAATATATCCTCACCAGTTGCAATAGTCCATCTAGCAATTTCATAGGCTGCTAATACTGCAAAAGTACATCCTAGGGTATAGATCCAAGAAATTTGAAGTAATGCTGTTGAGCCACTTAAAGGAGCTTGCATTGCTTCAAAACCAGAAATACCTAAAGAAGTTACAATTAATGCAGGTCCAAATTTCTTAAACCATCCCCAAAGCGTCCAAGGTGCTTCAGGCATAGGCTTTATAGGTAATGGCGGCTTTACATCACCTATTTTATATACTTCTTCTGAATTTTTCATATACTTTCCCCTTTTATTTTTTAATATAAAATAAATCATTAAAATATATAAATATTTTCCCTTTCTTTTGATTACTATTAACTTAATTTAGTAGAATCGAAGAATTTTTATTTAAAAAAATAAATATTTACTGTTCTTTAAGAAAAAAATTAATATTATCATCATATATTTTTTTATGATTAAAAATGAGGTTTATGAGAAGTTTGGAAGATGCTGAAGTATTCGAAGCACCGGAACCATGGAAGAGGATACTAGCTATTTTAATTGATAAGAATTCTATAGGAGCAGAAAATATGGCTATTGGATTAGGTAAATTTAAATCTGGACAAAAATGTGCACCACATAAACATAATGATTCAGAAGAAGCATACTATATCCTTAAAGGTAAAGGAGTTGTTAAGGTCAATGAGGAGAAATATGAAGTTTCTGAGGGAAATGTTGTTTTTGTACCTAAAGGGTTTATTCATCAAATAATGAACGATAGCGAAGAAGATTTAGTTTTTATATGGATTATGGCTCCTCCAGGGGATGTGCCAGAAACTATAAGAAGTTTTAAACGTTTAAAGTGATAAATTTGTCTATAGAAGTTGACATACTTTTACAAGGTTTTCCAGGTAGAACAAGTAGAGGTGCTTTAGGATTTTGTAATATAACTTTAATAAAGTCCGATAGATTAATTCTTTATGATACTGGACATTTTTCTGATAGATTAAATCTTATAAATGAGTTTAAGAAACGTACCATTCCTTTAGAAAAAGTTGATACGATAGTTTTAAGCCATCTTCATTTTGATCACTGCTTAAATATTGATCTATTCAAAAATGCTGAAATTATTTTAGATGAAAAAGAATTAGAATATGCATTATCTAACGAACCTGAGAAAGTTGGAGATTATTACATTCCTAAATATTTAATTCCAATAATTAAAGAAAAGGAGTTTATAAATGCTGAGGAAGAATTAGAGATTGCAAATAGAGTTTATGTTCTAAAGACTCCTGGACATACACCTGGTTCAATATCACTACTTATAGATAATGGAGAAAGAAAAATCGCAATAGTAGGTGATGCTATCAAAAATGCATGGGAATTTATAAAAGGAAAGCCTGAACAAGTATATGGAAAAATCAAAGACGCTATAGAAAGTATTAAAAAAATAAAAGAATTAAATGCAATAATTATTCCAGGCCATGATGCACACTTTATATTTGAAAAAAATATAGTGAAATATTTAGAAAAGGTATCTCTTAAATTAATAGTTAAAACTCTACCATATTCTGACGATTGGAGTATTTACACTATACCGTAAGCAATTCTTATTTAGGAGAACCTTTAAAAGTAGTTCTAGGAGTTTTTCTTAAAAGTTCACCAAAACCATCTATTGCTTCATTTATGCCTATCAATCTTAAACATTCCCATGCAGTAGCTTGATTAGCTGTAATAACCGGAACATTCAAATCCTTCTCTAATCTTTCAATAACATCTATTGCTCTAAAAGTCGTGCAAGCAATAAATATTCCATCAATATTTGGTCTATACGCAGCTTTAGCAATTCTATATGCTTCAGAAGGAGGAGCTGCTGCTAAGTCTTCCATTTTTAATATTCCCGTACCTTGAACAGTTACTACATCAAAACCTTCTTTACTATAGAATTCCTTGAATTTTTGATTTACTTCTTCTATATAGGGTCCTGCAATAGCTATTTTTTTCCATCCCATAAAACGCATAGCATTTAAACTTGATGTTGTAGTAGTTGTACTTTTAATACCTCCCGAAGCTTCTTCCATTATTCTAATTTCTTCTTTATCGTAACCTGGACCTTTTATTAAACTACCTGCAGTACAAGTGAAAGATATTACATCCATCTTTTTATATTCAGATAATATTCTTGCTGCTTCAGCTAATCTTTCGCTTAACTTACTTGTACTTTCTACAGTAACAACAGGATCAAAATGTATTCTAGTTTCTAATACTAAAACTCCTGCTGGTACCATTTTCTATAAAAATCTGGCAATGGTGTTGGATTATTGGAAACAACTATTAGACCAATTGTTCCTCGTGAACCATACGGCACTTCTTCTAATTCGGGAATTTTCATACACTCTTCCCTCATTATTTTTTAGGATAAAATAATATAAATATTTTTTCTTTTTCCATTATGAAAATTTTTTATATTAAAAGGCTATTTTTGAAAAGTATGCTATATCTAAAAATTTATTAATGGGATCAAAGAAATGATTTTAAAATAAGCTTATATAATAGTTTCATAAGTCTATATCTTATAGTCTCAAAGTAAAAATAGAGAAATTATAGAATACTTAACAAAGTTTTTAAAAATAATAAAAAAATCTTTATAAGAAGAGCAAAATTAAAAGTAATAATAGAATGGGAGCTAAATTATCTAAAATATTAGAGCCAATATCCATTGGTTCTTTAGAATTAAAAAATAGAATAGTAATGCCTCCTATGTCAACAAATTTTGCAAATGAAGATGGATCTGTTAGTGAAAGACAAATTAGATATTATGAGGCTAGAGCTATTGGAGGTGTCGGATTAATAATAGTTGAAGCAACATGTATTGAAAGTAGTATTGGCAAGCTTAATCCAATACAACTATGCATTGATAATGATAAATTTATTGCTGGATTAAATGAATTAGCTGAAGCAATTACTAGATATGGCGCAAGGGCGGCAATACAATTACATCATGCTGGTAGACGTGCTAGAGTTACTAATGGAAAACAACCTATATCAGCCTCAGATGGTTTGCTTACTCCAATCGGATTAAAAACAAGAGCATTAACAATTAAAGAAATAGAGGAATTAATTGAATTATTTGCTAAAGCTGCTGAAAGAGCTAAAATAGCTGGGTTTGAAGCTATCGAATTACATGGCGCACATGGATATTTAATTGGACAATTTCTTTCTCCTTTAACAAATAAAAGAATAGATAAATATGGTGGAGATACCAATGGAAGAGCAAGATTTGCTATTGAAATAGTAGAAAGAATAAAAGAAAAATTAGGTGAAAATTTTCCTATAATATTTAGAATAAGTGGAGATGAATATATAGATGGAGGTCTTAAAATTGAAGAAGCTAAACTTATTTCCAAATTATTAGAAAAAGCAGGAGTAGATGCTCTTCATGTTTCTGCTGGTGCTTATGAAACTAGACATTGGACTTCTGCGCCAATGTGCATTCCTAGAGGATATTTAATACATTTAGCTGAGAAAATTAAACAAGTTGTAAATATTCCAATTATAACTGTTGGTAGAATAAATGATTTATATTTAGCAGAAGATATAATAAAGAGTGGAAAAGCCGATTTAGTTTCAATAGGTAGAGCATTAATTGCTGATCCAGAAATTATAAATAAAACATTAAATGGAAAAATTGAAGATATAAGAAGATGTATTGCATGTAATAGATGTTTATCACGCTTAGATGAAAAATTGCATATCGCATGCAGTGTTAATCCTCTTACTGGAAAAGAGTATAAAATAAAGATAGAGAAAGCAATTAAATCAAAAAAAGTTTTAATAATAGGTGGTGGACCAGCAGGTATGGAAGCAGCTAGAGTAGCTGCTATAAGAGGACATGAAGTAATCCTTTGTGAAGAAAATGATAAACTTGGAGGACAACTTATATTAGCAACAATTCCTCCATATAAGGAAGAAATGAAAAGCATATTAGAATATTATAACCAAAAATTAAATGAATTAGAAATAGAAATAAAACTTAGGAAAAAAATTACTTTGAGGGATATAGAAAAAATTTCTCCAGAAGTCATAATATTAGCTACAGGTGCGAAACCATTTATTCCACCTATTCCAGGGATTAAAAGTAAAAATGTTGTTACAGCATGGGATGTTTTAATGAATAATGAGAAATTAGGAGAAAATGTTCTTATTGTAGGAGGAGGGATGGTTGGATGCGAAACAGCCGAATATTTAGCAGAAAATGGAAGAAATGTTACAATTGTTGAAATGTTACCTAATATAGCTATAGATGTTGAAATTAGAAGTAGAGTATTTCTTTTAAATAGATTATCCTCAAATAATAAAGTGAAAATATTAGTAAATACAAAATTAGAAGAAATAATTGATAATAAAGCAGTTTTAGTAAGTAATAAAAATATTAAAAAAGTACTAGAAGTAGATAATATAATTCTTGCATGTGGTTCAAAACCAAATAATGAACTAGCTAAAATAATAAAGCCAATATTTAAAGAAACATATGAAATTGGAGATTGTAAAAAACCACGAAAGGTTTTAGAGGCAATTCATGAAGGCTTTCATATAGGAAATTTAATATGATTAGAGGCTTGCTAAAAATGGGGCATAGGTTAAAATAATGCTTCCAGCAATAATAGATGCTATTTGACCTCCTACATTAGTTGCCATTGCATGCATTATAAGCCAATTATCAGGATCTTCTTCCCTACCAATTTTATGAACAGTTCTTGCAGCCATTGGGAAAGCTGAAATGCCGCAACTACCTATCATAGGATTTACTTTACCTCTACTTAAAAGATTAACTATTTTTGCAAATAGAATTCCGCAAGTAATCGCAGAAATGAAAGCTAAAATTCCTAATAAAAATATTAATAAAGATTGAATTGTTAAAAATTTTTCAGCAGTCATAGTTCCACCTATAGCTAATCCAAGTAATAAAGTTGTAATATTAGTAATTTCATTTTGAGCTGATTTTGTAAGCCTTTCAAGCACACCGCTTTCTTTCATTAAATTTCCAAACATAAGACAACCAATTAATGGAGTACCAGCAGGTGCTATAAGTGAAACTATTAAAGTAACTATTATTGGAAAAATTAATTTAAGAGAGTTTGAAAATGGAGTTTGGCTATATTCCATTCTAATTAATCTTTCTTTTCTTGTTGTTAAAATTTTACATAATGGAACTTGAAGAAGAGGTATTGAAGCCATATAGGAATAAGCACATACCGACACTGGACCTAAAAGATGGGGAGCATATTTAGAAGTAACATATATTGCTGTTGGTCCATCCATTGCGCCTATTATTCCAATAGAAACTGCTTCAAGAGGTTTAAATCCAATTAGAAGAGCAAACATAAGTGCTATAAATATTCCAATTTGTCCAGCAGCTGAAAAAATGAGAAGCCATGGTCTTTCAATTAAAGGAGAGAAATCTATCATAGTACCAATGCCTATAAATAATAGTAATGGGAATAATTCGTTTTCGATACCAAGATCATATATTATACGAAGAAAACCACTAACATCTGTTAATCCAGAATATGGAATATTAGCTAAAAAAGCTGAAAAACCTATTGGAACAAGTAATAAAGGTTCATATTTCTTTTTTATGCCTAAATAGATTAATAATAACCCTATTGTCATCATTAAAATATTTCCAAGGAACATATAAATTCACCATAAGCTACTTAAAGATTTTTTTAAGAATTTCACAAATAGTAATAATTAATAATATTATAATAAATGTATACGCAACTCCTAAAATAGTAATTGTAATACCAAATTGTATCGAATTCAATCTTTCAAACCTCTCAAAAGTTATTTGTAAATTTAAAAAACAAATATTTATATATTACTTTTCAAAAACTAACAAAGTATTTTTTTAGCAAAAATCTATTTTTAATATTTCGTCGTAAGAAAATTTAATTATTTCATTATTTATTTTAACTATTAATGAATAATCTTCTCCTATATCTAAAACTTTACATTTCATTATCTCATTATTTCTCTTAATTAATATGTCTTTATTTATAATAAGAGAATATTTTTTATATTCTTCAATTATTTTATTAAAATTTTTATTAATGAAAGAATTATATAATTCCTTAAATTTTTTCAATATTACTTTAAATAATGCTTCTTTGTCAATAACTTTTCCTAATTCGCTTCTTAATGAAGTAATATTCTTTAATATGTTAGAGGGGATATTAGAAAAAGAATTATTTACATTTAATCCAATGCCTATTATTACGTATTTCAATCTATTATTTTCAATAGAAGATTCTATTAATATTCCGCAAACTTTTTTATCATTAATATATACATCATTAGGCCATTTTATGAAAGCAGGCAAATGAGTAAAATCTCTTATAGCTTTAGTTATAGCAAGTCCTGCTAAAGCCATTAATTTAATGGAATCCATTGGATCTATGTTTGGTCTTAAAAGAATTGAAAACCATAAACCTCCAATTGGCGAAAACCAAATTCTACCATATCTTCCTCTTCCAGATGTTTGTTCCTCAGCTAATACTATTGCTTCTTTTATATTTTTTTCAGCTAATTTTTTAGCAATATCTTGTGTTGATGGTACTTTTTTAAATTTTATAATTTTCATTCTTTATACTGGCATATTTCCATGCTTTTTAATAGGAGGGTTTTCCTCTTTATTTTTAAGCATTTCAAGAGCATCGTATATTCTTTTTCTAGTTTCCCTAGGCTTTATAACATCATCTATATAGCCTCTTTGAGCTGCTACATAAGGATTACAAAATTCTTCTATATATTCGATTGTCTTTTCTTTTAATTTTTCATGGTCCCCTTTTTTTAATAAATCTTTATAAAGAATGCTTGCAGCTGCTTCAGGACCAACTAAAGCAATTTCAGCTGTTGGCCATGCATATACTTGATCTGCTCCTAAATCTTTGCTGCACATTGCTAAATATCCTCCAGCATATGCTTTTCTTATTATAATAGTTATTTTAGGAACAGTAGCTTCTGAGTATGCATAAAGCATTTTTGCTCCATGCCTAATTATACCCATTTTCTCCATTTTACTTCCAATAAGAAAAGCTGGAGTATCTACAAATTGTATTAAAGGTATATTAAAAGCATCACAAAATCTTATAAATCTAGAAGCTTTATCAGATGCATCTACATCAATAGCTCCTGCCATTACTTTTGGTTGATTTGCAACAATACCTACAGAATAACCTCCAATTCTTGAAAAACAAGTTATTATATTTTTTGCAAAATCTGGTTTTATATCAAAAATTTTTCCATTATCAACTATTTTTTTAATAACTTCATACATATCATATGATTTATTTCTTTCCGTAGGTACAATTTCTTCAAGTTCAGGAATCATACGGTCAACTGGATCGTTTGTTTCTATTCTTATTGGTTTTTCCTTGAAATTTGATGGAAGATAACTTAATAATTCCCTCGCTTTTATTAAACATTCTTCATCATTAGAAGTTACAAGGTCTGCTACACCACTAATACTTGCATGCACTTCTACACCACCTAGATCTTCTACACTTATTTCCTCTCCAGTTACAGCTTTCACAAGCGGAGGGCCAGCAATAAATGTATAACTAGTTCCTTTAACCATAAAAATAAAATCCATTAAAGCTGGAGCATATGCTTGTCCTCCTGCACATGGACCCATTTCTAATGCTATTTGTGGAACTACTCCAGATGCTTGTACAATTTTATAAAAATATTTTCCATAATAGCTTAAAGAATCTTGGCATTCTTGAATTCTTGCGCCCCCACTATCAAATATCCCTATTATTGGTGCGCCTACTTTCATAGCTAAATCATATAATTTAATAATTTTTTTAGCATGCATTTCAGCAAATGTTCCACCCATAGAAGTAAAATCTTGAGCATAAATAAAAACTGTTCTACCATTTATTTTTCCATATCCTGTAATTACAGCATCAGCAGGAACATCCTTTTTGTCCATTCCAAACCATATACAGCGATGTTTAACAAATATGTCTATTTCAGTAAAACTATCTGGATCTAGCAATTTATTTATTCTCTCTCTAGCAGTAAGTTTTCCTGCTTCATGCTGCTTTTTTATAGCATCAATTCCTCCACCAAGCATTATTTTTTTCTTTTTTTCTTCAAGTTCATGAACATATTGTTTCATATCTTTTACTTTTGACACTATTTTCCTCCCTCTTTTATTTCTATAATAAGCATTGTTTTACCATGTTGAATAAAATCTCCTTCTTTAACTAAGATTTTCTTAATTAATCCATTTGATGGTGCATAAATTTCATTCTCCATTTTCATAGTTTCAAGTATTAGCAATACATCCCCTTTCTTAACTTCTTGATTTTCTTTGCATTTTATTGAGATAATTTTTCCAGGAACTGGAGCATTTATTTCTTTTTCCATTGCTTTGTTAAATGAACAACAAATATTTAAATTTTTTATTAATCTTTTTCATTTTTAAAAACAAAAGAATTCGCAAATAAAAATATTAGAAAATATGAAACGATTTAGAAGCTAAAGAATAATATAAATATTCCAAGTATCATCATTATTAAACCTAGGAATAGCCTCATATATTTACCTATATGTTCTTGCCATTTTTCTATTGAAAATTCCATTATTTTCTTATGTGAAGCAATAAAAAGAATTAATAATAAAGGAGAAATAAACGCAATATTGTAAATAATTAAATAAATAAGACCTTGTATAAAAGTGGCTCTATGAGCTAATAATCCTATAATAGCAATATAAATTCCTCCAGTACATGGAAATTCAAATAAACTTACTAGTAACCCTATAATAAATATTGATGGAATAGTAAATTTATGAAGCCATTTTTTAATAATGTTCCATCCAAACATCGGCATTTTTAAAGTAAAATTTTTCTTTTTCCAAAAATAATCTTTAATATTAATAAATCCTAATAAAATTACAATTATTGCACTAATTTTTTCGATTAAATCAAGGAATGGGAACATTTTAATTATTCTTAAAATACCAAGACCTATTGATAAATATGATATATACACACCTATAATATATATTGAGCCAATTAATATTATTTTTCTTCTAACTTTCTCTAAAGAATCATAAGTTAAAGATGTTAAAAATATAAAGGTTATGAAGAAAAGCAAGACCGAGATTGCACAAGGATTAATGCTATCTATTAATCCACTTATTATAATTAAATTCAATGTTGAAATTAAAGAAGATGATGCTATCCTCTCTTTTTTAATATTAATAAGTCCTTTAATTTCTTCAAAAGATCTCCATGTTTCACATTCTTTAATTAATCCATTTTCATCAATTATTACGTACAATCCACGTATTTCATCTTTAAAAATAATAATTTTATCGTAATCTTTTACATAATTAACTAAAAAATCCAATATGAAATCGATTGGAATCATATTAATAAATAAGAATCTATCATTAATATTTACTATAACTCTTCCTTGCATAGATATAAATTCCGGAACATTTAATTTTTGATATATTTCTTTTAATTCATTATAAGCTTCAGAATCTATATCAATATATTTTAATTGAATATTTGTAATGTCAATTTCATGCAAACTCCTATTTAATTTATTAAAATAATCTGGAAATAATCTTGATATAGGATCGCAAGGAATACAACCAATATATTCATAATTGGCATAAACAACTACTTTAATATCTGAAAAAATTTGAGTATTAATATTTATAAAAATTATTGGAAAGAAAAGAAATAATAAAGTAAAGATATAAAGAGTCTTCATTTTTAAGGATAAATTAAGTCTAATTCTTTTAATTTTTCAAATGTAGGTTTACCCGTTTGATCCCAACCTCTGACGCTATAATATTCATCTAACATTTCATCAAACATTTCTTGAGTTATACGATGTCCTTTTGCAAAACCATCAGAGAGCGGCTCTTCTTTTATTCTTATTGGTAAATCATCATCTTTTCTTGTAATTCCTTCTCTAACTAAGATTAATCTTTCTAAATTATATACTCTTTCTCCTATAAGAAGCAATTGATTAGTGAAATCTAAACCAGTAACATATTTAAGGATTCCTTCACTTGGTTCATCGGTTAATCCTAAAGCTCTTCTTGGTATAGTGCATATCCCTATAGAATCTATATACCCACGAACATCTTGAATTGTTTTAACAAGTTTCCCTTTACCTTTTATTGCAAAACGGTCAATTTTTTTCTTAATAAGCTCATCTCTAATTGTCCATCCTCCAACATTATGACAAGCTCCACGTGAAGAAGTTGCATATGCTAAACCCATTCCATAAAATGCTCTTGGTTCATAACCTGTAAGTTCCATTCCTTTTACATGCATTGCATAAGCTTCAGCATTTTTTCCAATTATTCGACTTGCTTTTCTTACCCCTTCAGCTAAAATATTACCAAATCCTTCACGAAAACAAATTTTTTTAAGTAGCTCGATTGCAGCTTCACTATTCCCAAATTCTATTTTAATACCATTGACATTTTCTTTTGAAATTATTCCTCTTGAATATAATTCCATTGTAAAGCCTATAATATAACCTGCAGTTATTCCATCGATTCCATATTTATTACAAATATCATTAGCAATTAAAATATGATTAAAATCAAATATTCCACAATTTGCACCTAAAGCCCATATTGTTTCATATTCTGGTCTACTTCTTAATCCTTTGAATGCTCCTTCTTTTACTTCAAAAAGTTTACCACATGCTACTGGACATCCAAAGCATCTTGTATCCCCTATCCAAAAATTTTCTCTTAAAAAATGACCAAATAACTTTTCCATTTCTTCATGTTCTGTTTTTTGAAAATGCATTATTGGATATGCACCTAATTTATAAAGTATTTCAATATATTGTGGCGTACCATATTTAGTATGATCGCTTGTAGTCTCTTTTAGAGAATCTATAGAATCTTTTAAATATTTTCTTAATTTATCTAATTCTGCTACTTCAACTTTACCTGTTCCACGTATAGCTATTGCTTTTAATTTTTTTGAACCCATAACTGCTCCAGCACCACCACGACCAAAGCTTCTATTGTCAGCCATAATACAAGCAAATTTTACAAGCTTTTCTCCAGCCGGACCTATAGCAGCAATTCTTGTTCTCTCATCATGGACTTCTTCTTTTATAATTTTTTGTGTTTCCCATATATCTAATCCCCATAAATGTTTAGCATCTTTAAATTCGATAGCATCATCTTTTATAGAAATATAAATGGGATCTTCTGCTCTGCCTTCTATAATAATACCATCATACCCTGCTAATTTTAATTCTGTACCAAAATACCCACCAGCATTACTACATAAATAAATTCCAGTTAAAGGAGATTTTGTTGCTAAACTACATTTAGAGCTCCCAAACGTTGGAGTGCCTGTAAGAGGCCCAGTAAAGAATATAATTTTATTTTCTGGCTCTAATGGATCAACATTTGGTCCAATTTCATCATAATAAATTTTTGCAGCAATACCCCTCCCGCCTAAATATTTTTTAAAAAGAGCTATAGGTACTTCCTCAATCTTTGTAATCCTCTTAGATAAATTTAAGCGAATGATTTTCTTTTTATAACCATACATGAATTTACCACCTCTTCTTAAAGGAATTATTCTCTAAAGTATGGTATAACTTTTTCGCCAAGTAATTTGACATTATCATATACAATTTTTGGAGAAATTATTTCAAATAAAATATGCTTCACTCCTGCTTTAAAATACTCTTCAATTCTTTCTATGCAATCATCAGGTCCACCGTATATTCCACTTTTCTCTGCTTTGTCCCATTCTTCAGGTTTTAATGAAAAACTTCCACGTAATTTAATGATAGGTTCTGCAATTTTTCGTGCTTCATCATAATTAGAGGAGACACAAGCTAATACTACACATGCTGGTTCTATCTCATTAGGGTCTCTACCTACTTCCTTAACCATTTCTTTAATTTTTGAATAAAGTTCTTTAAATTGCTCTACTGTTGGACAATAAGGCACCCATCCTTGACCATAAAGAGAAATCGCATTCATTATCTTGATTGAGGTGCCTCCAAACCATATTGGTGGATGAGGTTTTTGAATAGGTTTAGGCCAAAGAGGAGCTTCTCGAATTTTATAATATTTCCCACTATAGGATGCAAATGGTTCAGTCCATAATTTTTTAATAATTTCAATTCCCTCGAGCATTTTTTCAATTCTTATCTGATGTTTATCATAAATTAATCCGTAACTTTCAAATTCTTTTCTGTGCCAACCAGCCCCAGCTCCAAAAATAACTCTTCCATTAGAAATAAAATCAATAGTTGCAACTTGCTTTGCTAGAATAGCTGGTTGTCTCATAGGTATTGGAGTTACACCCACACCCAATTTAATTTTTTTGGTGATTGTTGAAACAGCAGCTATTGTAGTCCAAGCCTCAAGAAAAGGATATTCCCCTTTATTTATATTCATTCCAACAGATTGATAAAAATATTCAGGAAGGAACATATGATCAGAAACCCAAAAAGAATCAAAATTCATTTTTTCAGTAAGTATAGCAATATCTGGAACTACGCCAATATAAGTTGCACCACCTATAAATATACCAAATTTATTTTCTTCATTATGCATAATCTAACCCCTTACATTCTTATACTTATATATTGAGTGAGAAATATATAAAAGTTATGGTTTTTCAAAGAATTATACAATGATCATGTATCGTTTGGTTTCAAAATAATTTTTATGTATCTTTCTTTCTCTTCCACTAACATTTTCATCGCTTCTTCTATTCTTTCTAAGGGAAGTATATTTGAAATAAGTTTATTAACATTTATTTTTTTCATATATAAAAGATTAATGGCTTCAGAGAAATCACTACTTGTATATACTAATGAACCCATGATTTCTAATTCTCGATCTTGAATTAAATTTATTTCAATAGGCAAACTTCTTTTAAAAACTCCTATTAAGATTATTCTTGTTCCTTTACGAGTTAAATTAATTGCTTGATTTATTGTAATATTTTGATCCCCGCCTACACATTCAAAAACTTTATCGATCCCATCCCTACCAAATGTATTATATACCCATTCGATTAGATTTTCTTCTTTAACATTAATAGCATAATTCGCACCTAATTCTTTAGCTAATTTTAATCGAGAATTTAAGATGTCTGTAATTATTACTTCCTTTACTCCAAAAATTTTAGAAAGTTGAAGGATTATCAAACCAATCGGTCCAGCACCCATTATAACTATACGTTCTCCTTTTATATCACCTGCTTTCTTAATAGCATGAATTCCAACAGCTATTGGCTCAATAAAAGTAGCTTCTTCAAATGACATATCTTTAGGTATTGAAAAAACTTTATTAATTGGAACAGTTATATATTGTGCAAATGCTCCATCAGTTTGACATCCTATAACTTTTAAATCATTACAGATATTATACCTACCAATTTTACAATTATAACATTTACCACATGTAAGTAAAGGTTCTACTACAACATGTTCATCAGTTTCTTCTATTATCCCAGAAAATTCATGTCCAAGAACTATAGGGTATGAAATGAATGGATGTTCTCCATAATAAGCATGTAAATCTGTTCCACAAATTCCACATGCTTTTACCTTTATGAGAACTTCGTTTAAAGCAGGTTTTGGAATATCAACTTCTTCTATTATAAATCTTTTAGGCGCAATTAATTTTACTCTTTTCATTATTTTACTCGCTTATAATTCTTAAGAGGGAAAAATTGGTAATACTCAAATAATTACATTTTCAGTTTTTTTATTAAAAATATGAATTTTATTTTTATTAAATGTTATCCAGATTTTCTGACCTACATTAGCTTCTATTAAATGTGTATTTACAGTAATAGAATGTTTTCCTATAGACAGATGAAAAATTATTCGATGGCTGATCGGTTCTATAAGGGAGACTTTAGCCTCAATAGAATCTTCACTTTGTTTTATTTTACTAATTGATATATGTTCAGGCCTTATTCCAAGAATTACTTCAGAATTAATGAATTTCTCTAATAATTCTCTATATTCTGAAACATT
>Ga0209183_1000411_pt1 | contig 17890 bp, 20 predicted proteins | sample LHCtaG_2_FD_184120 | JGI IMG/M metagenome (GOLD analysis project Ga0209183, IMG submission 184120) | Hot spring microbial communities from Little Hot Creek, USA to study Microbial Dark Matter (Phase II) - LHC4sed_replicate (SPAdes)... | ecosystem: Environmental > Aquatic > Thermal springs > Hot... | reverse complement strand
CTGTGGTGAGGGAGCTCGAGAGCGAGGGGGTTGAGCTGGAGGTGCACCCAAAGCTACCCTACATGGTTAGGGTGCTGAGGAGCCCTAAGCCGGTAAGGCTCCTGAGGGCCGTGAGGGAGTTCAGAGCCGTACCCCAGGACATAGCGTCGGCCGTGGCCGTGGAGCACCTCGACGTTAGACCCGGGGAGGTGGTGCTAGACATGTGCGCAGCTCCCGGGGTTAAGACCTCCCTCATATCGATGCTCTCGGGAGGTGAGGCTAAGGTAGTTGCCGTAGACATAAGCCGTAGGAGGCTTATAGCGGCTAAGCACCTACTGAGGAGGTTGGGGGTTCCCGAGACCTCCGTAAGCCTAGTGCTGGCGGACTCAACCTACATCAACATCAGGTCCGTGGATAAGGTGCTCCTGGACGCTCCGTGCAGTAACTCGGGGGCTATAGGTAAGGACCCCGGGATCAAGGCTACCCTAACCCCCGGGAAGGTCGAGTTCTACAGGGACTCTCAGCTAAGGCTACTCTCGAAGGCCCTCCAGCTGTCGGACCTGGTAGTCTACTCCGTATGCTCGATACTCCCGGAGGAGGGTGAGGAGGTGGTAACTAAAGCCCTCGCTACCTACGAGGAGTTCGGGGTGACCCCTCATAGACTATCGAGGCTCTGCTCCACCGGCTACCCGGGGTACCCAGTATCCAGCTCCGTCTGCAGGATGTTCCCGCACACCCACTTAAGCGACGGCTTCTTCATAACTAGGCTCGTAAAGTCCTCCGACTGAAGCCAGACTACGCTACTCGAGAACTATGGATTAAGTAAAAGGTGCTTACTCATGCAGACTTTCTAAAGCTGACCCCTCTCCTTAAGGGCTAGGGCCTCCTTAACTACGAGCCTCGGGTTTACGAACGTTAACCCCCCATCAACTACGAATAGCTGCCCCGTTATGAACTCTGCGTAGTCGCTCGCTAGGAAGACTACTAGGTTAGCTACGTCCTTCGGTAGGCCGAACCTCTTAATGGGGTTTACCAGTTCCTGGAGCCTTATATCCTCCGGGGACCATATCGATAGAACCCCGGGTGTTAGGATAGGTCCCGGAGCTATGGCGTTAACGGTTATGTTGTACGGAGCTAGCTCCGCGGCTAAGCACCTCGTTAGCCCTACGATACCCGCCTTAGCTGCACCGTAGTGTACTAGACCTGGAACCCCGTGGTACAGCCCTGTAATCGACGATATGTTAACTATCCTGCCGTACCTCTGCTTAACCATGTGCGGAGTTACAGCCCTAGTTACGTAGAACACGCTGTTCAGGTTTAGGTCGATCATCCTGAGCCAGTCCTCGTCCCTCATCTCAAGGAAGGGCTTCCTAGGGTACGCACCGACGTTGTTTACCAGTATGTCTACCCTACCGAAGCTCTCAACTACCCTACTCACTGCGTCCTCGACCTCAGCTCCCTTAGTTACGTCAGCCACCAGCCCTAGAGACCTAACACCGCGGCTCTCAACCTCCTTAACTACCTCGGTAAGGGCCTCTCTACCTATATCTACAATAGCTACGTGGGCCCCGTGGTCGGCTAGCCTTAGTACTATCTCCCTACCTATACCCCTACTCCCACCTGTAACGAGAGCTACCCTACCACCTAGGGTTAGGGCCAACCCTACCACCCCTAGTATATCTATATCCTGAAGAGCTCCACCCCCCTTCTAGCGGTCTCGATGTAGTCCTCGATAGCCTTCTCGTAGGTGTAGAGGGGTCTCCACCCGAACTCCTGCCTAAGCCTACTATCGTCTATTACAGCAGCATACCTAACTGCCTCAGCCGGTTTAATCTCGTACTGGAAGCTAGGTACGTACTTCCTGATGAGCTCTGCGAACTCCTTCACACTGCATACGAATCCAGCAGCGTTGTAGGCCCTGTAGCTAACACTCTCAGCTTCTACTAGTGCTATCAGAGCGCTCGATACATCTCTTACGTATATGTAGTTAACCCTGTCCTCCGGGTTCTTTATGATAGCCTTCTCACCGCGTAGCGCTGCCTCAACTAGTAGGCTTGAGTACTCAGCTGAGGGACCCTTAAACCTACCTGGGCCGAAGACTACGGTAGGTCTGAGAGCCCTGAAGTCTATCAACCCCTTACTCCAGTACCAGAGGCCTACCAGCTCTCCTGTGTACTTGGTGACGCCGTAGTAGGAGACGGGCTTACCCGCGTCCTCCTCCCTTACGGGCTCCGGCGTCTGGGGGTGGTATACCGATGCTGAACTCATGAAGATAAACCTCCTAACTCCGTGGGTTATGCTGAGCTCTATGAGGTCCTGGGTAGCGACTATGTTAACCTTAGTTGCTGAGATGGGGTCCTGCTCGCAGGCATCTGCAAGTAGCGCAGCTAGGTGCACTACCGCGTCTGGCCTGTGCTTAGCTAGGATAGAGTTCATCTGGTGGACGTTAGTGATATCGGCAGCGTAGTAGGCTATACGCGGGTACTCAAAGAAGGGCAATGGCACCTTATCGACTACTACAACCTCGTGCCCCCTCTTAACGAGGTCGCCGACTACGAACCTACCTATGAACCCTCCTCCACCTGTTACTAGTAACCTCAGCTATCCCACCCCACACACCTAATCGAGTACCCTTCACTATCCCAGTCTAAAAGCTGTATGTGGAACATGTTCTATCTCATCTATATAACCCGCACTAGCTAGGGCTACGCGGTGGTTACGTAGTGAGCCAAGCAGGTAAGTCAGCTACACCAATTGCTATAGCTATCGTACTAGCGGTAGTAGCCGGTGTTGTAGGGTACTTCGCAGGATCCTCAGCTGCTCCTGTAACCACCGTTACGATGACTGTTGCCACTACGGTAGCTACTGGAGGCGTTCAGACCGTTACCGTAGCAACTACCGTACCGAGGACCGTTACCGTAACTCAGCCCGCTGCGGTTACCCCTCAGTATGAGTTACACGTTGCGTGGATCACAGCCCCCAGCGAGTACGATACCCACACCTACTTCTTCTACAGGTTCAAGGAGAAGGTCGAGGCTAGGACCGGTGGCCGCGTTAAGATAATCCTACACCCAGGTGCTGAGCTGGGCGATCAGGCCCAGTACCTAGAGCTAATGGCTACCGGCCAGCTCTTCATGGCTACGATAGAGGTATCACGATTTGCTGTCTACACCGATAAGCTGAACTTCCTAAGCTTCCCAGGGCTCTTCAGGAGTACTGAGGAAGCTCAGGCCTTTGCAGAGTCGGACTGGCTACTGAAATACAGCAACGAGGTCCTCCAGCCGTTCGGGTGGACCATACTCGGTATAACCGTTGGAGGGGCTAGGTACTTCCTCTCGATACCGGAGAAGCCGATAACCTCCCTCGAGAGCTTCAAGGGCCTTAAGCTACGTGTGATGGCTTCCCCAGTCTTCGTCGAGGCTGCGAAGGTCCTAGGTGCGAACCCGCAGACCCTACCCTACGCGGAGTGCTACACCCTACTGCAGACTAAGGCTATAGACTCTATGGAGAACGAGGTAGCCGCTATAATAGCTATGAGGTTCTACGAGGTAGCTCCCAACATAGCTATAATACCGTGGGCCTACGCCTGGCACTTCGTAGTTGCTAGTAAACAGGTGCTGGACAGCCTACCAGCGGACATAAGGCAGATAATAATCGAGACCGCCAGAGAGACCTCCAAGGAGAAGAACGCTTGGGGCCTCTTCATCGAGCAAGTCGTCGGCATACAGTACCTGATCGAGCGCGGTGCTAGGATAATATACGTGGACACTAAGCCGATCTTCGACCTCCTCGAGAGGGAGTTCATAAACAAGAACCTGGATAAGATACCCTCCGGAGCTCTAGAGTGGCTCAAGAACTACAGAGCTTCCATAGGTTAGCAGCTTTTTACTTAACCTACTTTAGCTTCTCCTGTATACTTCGCGGGGTGCTAGAAATGTCCGAGAGGTTAAGAGCTGGTAGCACGGTCTCCAAGATCCTCTCCACAGTCGATAGAGCTCTCTCAGCTGTTGAGGTATCAGTACTGCTGGTGACAGGTATCGTAATCGTTGCTACGCTATTTTACGGAGCCGTAGTTAGGTACTTCCTGCACGGGTCCTTCCCGGAGGAGGCGGAGCTCTCGTGGTTAATGTATACGTGGTTGGTGTTCCTAGGTAGCAGCTACGTACTACGCGGTGGAGACCACCCAAACGTTACGCTGGTCAGAGGTAGGTTTGGAGCTAAGTACACAGCAGCTCTGTACTTGGTTTGCCTAGCCTATATAGCGATCATAATCTACTACGCCCTCCAGTACTCGAGGATATTCCTACTCCAGAGGACGGCGACCATGAGGCTACCCATGGCCTACTTCTACGGAGCTATGATAGCTGGCTTCACCTTAATGGCCGTACGCTACTTGGTGAAGTTAATTAGGCTGTTCCTGAGGTAGGTGGTCAGCGTGGTGCTCGAGCAGCTAGCCCTCATACTAGCCTCCCTACCTACGTGGGCGGTGGCCATAATCTTCATAGCAATACTGCTACTGCTAATACTCCTAGGGGTGCCGGTAACATTTTCCATAGGTATAACCAGCGTGCTATTCCTAGTACTCTACGGTAAGAGCCTTACAGCAGCCGTTACGGCTATGATGATACCCCTACAGTCTTTCCCCTTGCTAGGGGTCTTCCTCTTCATACTAATGGGGACGGTGTTCGAGAAGACAGGGCTAACTACTGTGATAGTAGACGCTCTAGAGCCCCTCATCGGTAGGGTTAGGGGAGGGCTTGGGGTAGTAACTGCCGTAGGCTGCGCGTTCTTCGGGTTACTAACTGGGGCTGTAGCAGCTACTGCAGCCGCCTTCTCCAAGATCATGGGCCCGGAGATGGAGCGTAGGAGGTACCCTAGGGAGTATACCGCAGCTGTACTAACGTCCTCAGCCCCCCTAGGGGCCTTCATACCGCCAAGCATCCCAGCTATAGTTATAGCTACATCTACAGGTACCTCCGTACTCACCATGTTCATTGTTGGAGCTGCCCTAGGTATAGCTGTCCTAGCGTGCCTAGTGCTACTGATCCTGGTAACATCCTACATTAAGGGATACGGGGGTATCGAGAGGAGGTACACTAGGCGGGAGGTAGCTACTAGAGTAGCTAGGGCCATACCCCTACTCGCGGTACCTCTAGCCGTACTTACGGGTATATACCTCGGAGTGTTCTCAGTTACGGAGGCGGGGGCCTTAGGAGCTCTAGGTGCTTTCCTGGTGGCACTACTATACAGGAGGCTGAGGCCTAGGCTAGTCCTAGACATAGTGGTTGATTCTGGGAGGTCTACTGCGGTGGTCATGCTGATGATAGCTACCTCCTACATACTGAACTACACCTGGTCCCTAACCGGTATCAACAACTCCCTACTCCAGTTCTTCGTCAGTATATCCAGGCAGTTCAGCCCCTACATCTCCCTAACGGTGCTAGCTATAATACTAGCGATACTAGGTATGTTCTTCGACGTGATAGTCCTAGCAGTAGCCTGGGGCTCGGTAGTGATAAGCGCCTTCACCCCCTACGGTATAAGCCCCTACCACATCAACGCCCTCTTCCTCTTCGGAGTACTACTGGGGACAGCTACCCCACCGGTCGGTGCCGGGGTCTTCGTAGTCTCAGATTCTCTGAAGATCAGGATAGAGGAGATACTCAAGGGCATGAGGTACTTCATAGCCCTCTACGTACTACTCTACATCGCCGTAGTCTACGTACCCGAGATATCGCTGTGGCTACCTAAGCTCCTCGGGATGTCTATCTAAGTCTGAAGACTTTTTACCGGGAGACCTACCACCCCTTCCCACATAGCCCACCCACCCCCCTACTGAAGGTGGTAACTCCCCTCCGGTGGCGACCTTCAGCATACCTACAGCTTTCCCTAGCTTAGTTAGAGTACAAGCTCTACGCGAATTACTTTAGGTAAGTACACGTAGGAGGCCTTATTCGAAGCATATAAGCTTATAAGCTCTGGTGGGTTAGATATCCTGGTGTGACATATGTCAAACATAGAGCGTAAGGTCGAGCTGGTCAAGTCCCTACTTAAGGCTATCCACGAAGGAGCTAAGCCTGAGGAGCTGAGTGCTAGGTTTAGGGAGGTGCTATCCGAGGTAAGCCCAGCTGAGGTAGTACTGGTAGAGCAGCAGCTAGTTAGGGAGGGTATTCCGATAGGCGATATACTTAAGCTATGCGACCTACACGTACAGCTATTTAGGGAGTACCTAGCTTCTAGAGAGCTAAGCGGGATCCCTAGGGGGCACCCCCTAGACCTACTCCTCCGCGAGAACGAGGTTATACTGAAGCTATCCGAGGTCCTAGGTCTCTACGCTCAATCGGTACTCGGACTACCTAGGGTAGAGAGCGAGACCTTCGAGCAGCTTAGGAAGGTGCTCCGCGACCTTAGGTCTATCAGGCTCCACTACAGAAAGATCCAGATGCTGATCTTCCCATACCTAGAGAGGAGGGGTATAGTAGCCGTTCCAAGGGTTCTCTGGGGCCGTGAGGACCAGGTGCTGGTTAAGATTAGGGAGGCTATCCAGCTAGCTGAGAAGGCTACGGATAACGAGTCCGCTAGGGAGGTAGCTAGGAGGGCCCTAGAGATCTCTAGGGAGGTTGCTGAGCTAGTCTTTAGGGAGAATAAGGTACTCTTCCCAGCTGTGTGGGCCCTCTTTAGTGAGGGCGAGTGGGCTGCTATAGCTGAGATAGCCAAGGAGTTCGGCTACCTGGTACCGGTTGACGTAGAGTGGGTACCGTCAGCGAGGCCTGTTATGCCCTACGAGTTAGTGCCCGAGGTCGATATGAAGGGGCTGGAGAAGCTTCCGCAGGAGTTCAAGCAGCTAGCCCTAGCTAAGCTAGAGCCAGATACCTACAGTATTAGGAAGGAGGGGGATGTGGAGCTCTCCACGGGGTTCTTAAAGCCTGAGGAGTTTGAGACTATAGTAAACTCCCTACCCCTCGAGATCACCTACGCTGATGAGAACGACAGGGTGAGGTTCTACAGTAGGAGTAAGCTCGTAAAGGGGTTCGCTAGGTCTAAGACAATACTAGGTCGTAGGCTCCTCTTCTGCCACCCACCTAGGCTAGAGGCTATGGTGAGGAACGTAGTCGAGAGGTTGAAGAAGGGTGAGGTGGAGTACAGGGAGTACTGGACTAAGCAGGGCGATAGGATCCTGAGGGTCCTGGTAGCCCCGGTTAGAGGTAGGGACGGGAGGTACCTGGGTACCCTGGAGGTAGTCGAGGACCTAACCGAGGTGGTTAGGAACCCAGAGGAGGTCTTGAGGAAGGTCCTGGTGCTCTAGGTTGTCCTCAGTCCTAGAGTTAGGCTACAGGTACATCATACCCTCACTAAGGAGGAGGTTAGTTGAGATACTACACCACGAGCTTAAGCTAGGTAAGATAGAGATAGCTAGGAAGCTAGGTATAAGCCCCTCAGCTGTTAGTAGATACCTAAGCCGTGAAAGGGGGGCTACCCTAGACGTATCGAAGATACCGCCTGTAGATAGCTGGCTGAGGAAGCTTGCTGAAGGTATAGCTAGGGGAGATCTAGACGCATACGCAACGGAGGAGGAGCTCCTCAGGATAACCCTGAAAGCAGCTGCATCAAGACTTTTCTGCAGATACCATCTAAGGTACTTCAGTGTAGACCCAGTTAGGTGCGGTATATGCCCAAAGCTTTTTGGCTACCTTCTCCGGGGTAGCACCGGAGACCAGGTTATAACACATCTTAGGTAAGATCTCCTTAAAGAGATTTAGCAAGTTTAAAACTTTTAATTAGATCTAAGAAACAGCTTTTTATTTACCTGCAACGAGTAGTAACTTTGATGGTAAAGTGAGCTGGGAAGGTACCCCAAGGAGGAAGGTGCTCATAGCTAAGCTAGGGCTCGACGGACACGATAGAGGAGCTAAGGTTATCGCCATGGCCCTTAGGGACGCAGGCTTTAGGGTGGTTTACCTAGGGGTCCACCAGTCGCCGGAGAACGTCATCAGGGTAGCTCTAGAGGAAGATGTTGAGGCGATAGGGGTTTCAATACTATCTGGAAGCCACGAGGAGCTGGTCTCAGACCTTATCAGGGTAGCTAGGGAGAAGGGGCTTAAGGTACCCATACTAGTCGGAGGTGTCATACCGCCTGAGGACGTCGGTAAGCTGAAGGAGATGGGGGTTTACGAAGTCTTCCTACCGGGGGCACCTCTATCCAAGATTGTTGAGATGTTTAAGAAAGCTGTAGGTTAGGCTGTATGAAACTGGACCACATAGGTATAGCCGTTAAGGACCTAGATGAGGCTATAAGGTTCTACAGGGATGTGCTAGGTCTAGAGTTAGAGAATGTGGAGGAGGTACCTGAGGAGAGGGTTAGGATAGCTATGTTCAGAGTAGGCGACGTCCACATAGAGCTCCTCCAGGGTACCGACCCAGAGTCGGCTATCAGTAAGTTCATAGAGAAGAGGGGTGAGGGGATACACCACATAGCTATCCACGTAGACGACGTCGACGCTAAGACCGAGGAGCTTAAGGCTAAGGGGATTACCCTAACCTACGATAAGCCTAGGGAGGTAGCTGGGGGTAGTAGAAGGATAAACTTCATACACCCGAGGAGCTCCTTCGGGGTCCTACTGGAGATAATGACTAGGAGGGAGTAGAAGTGAGCAGGCTGGAGAAGATCAGGGAGAAGCTCCTAGAGTGGGAGAGGGAGGTACTGGAGCCCATACTGAAGAGAGCACCTGAGAGGAAGAAGGTATTCACAACAGAAGAGGGTATCGAGGTTAAAAGGGTCTACACCCCACTAGACCTAGAGAGCTGGGACTACCTAGAGAAGCTAGGCTTCCCAGGTACCTACCCGTTCACCCGCGGAGTATACCCAACGATGTACAGGGGTAGACCGTGGACTATAAGGCAGTACGCCGGCTACGGCTCAGCTGAGGATACCAACGAGAGGTACAGGTACCTACTTAGCATAGGTCAGACAGGGCTTAGCATGGCCTTCGACCTACCGACCCAGCTAGGCTACGACCCCGACCACCCGCTAGCCTGGTACGAGGTCGGCAAGGTTGGCGTCTCGATGCCGTCAGTCCAGGAGATGGACATAGTCTTCAAGGACATACCGATGGATAAGATATCTACGTCCATGACGATAAACGCGACGGCTATAGAGGTACTATCCATGTACATAGCCGTCGCCGAGTCCAGGGGGATCCCCAAAGCTGTCCTAGACGGGACAGTCCAGAACGACATACTGAAGGAGTACATAGCTAGGAACAACTACATATACCCACCGGAGCCATCGATGAGGTACTCCGTGGACCTGATACTTTACGCAGCTAAGGAGATGCCTAAGTGGAACTCTATAAGCATAAGCGGCTACCACATGGAGGAGGCCGGCGCTACCCCGGCTATGGAGGTAGCATTCACCCTAGCTGACGCTATAGAGTACGTTAGGTGGGTTATGGAGAGGGGTAAGGTACCGGTAGATACCTTCGCGCCGAGGCTATCGTTCTTCTTCGCAGCTAGGACCAACCTCTTCGAGCAGGTAGCGAAGTTCAGGGCAGCTAGGAGGATGTGGGCCAGGATAATGAGGGACATGTTCGGGGCTAAGGACCCGAGGTCCATGATGCTGAGGTTCCACACGCAGACAGCCGGGGTCCTACTAACAGCTCAGCAGCCCATGGTAAACATAATAAGGACTACCATCCAAGCCCTGGCAGCCGTACTGGGGGGTACCCAGTCCCTCCACGTAAACTCCTACGACGAGGCCCTCTGCCTACCGACTGAGGAGTCCGTTAAGCTATCGGTGAGGGTCCAGCAGGTAATACTCTACGAGTCCGGCGTCGTAGATGCCGTAGACCCGCTCGGCGGTGCCTACTACATTGAGTGGCTAACGGATCAGATCGAGGAGAGGGCGTGGAAGTACATAGATGAGATAGAGCGTATGGGCGGTATGCTTAAAGCTGTAAAGCTAGGGTATCCGCAGAGGGAGATAGCTAGGGCAGCGTACGAGTGGCAGCTTAAGGTGGAGAGGGGGGAGGTACCGATAGTCGGTGTAAATACGTTCGTAGAGCCTGAGGTACCTAAGGTTAAGATACTTAAGGTAGACCCAGCAGCTAGGGAGAGGGTAGTCAGTAGGCTGAGGAAGCTTAGGGAGAGTAGGGACCAGATCAAGGTGAGGGACGCCCTAGATAAGGTGAGGAGGGCCGCCGAAAAGGAGGACGTCAACATCTTCGCACCTATATACGAGGCCGTTAAGGTAGGCGCCACCGTGGGCGAGATAAGCGGGGTCCTCAGGGAGGTCTGGGGAGAGTGGAGAACTCCCGAGGTATTCTAGAGGCACTAGCCCTCCCTAGCCCTCGAGACCTCCTCGATAAGCCTTTTAACCTGCTCGTAAACCATCTTAGCCCCCTCCAGGGCCTTTCTAGCGTAGGGCTCGGTGTAGAGCCTCGTAGGCGGTAGGCCTAGCTCCTCGTCTCCGTACATGGAGGGCTCCCTCTCCCTCCCGAGCCACCTCGAGATCGCGGCTAGCTCCGGTATCCTCTCCCTAAACCACTGCGGGAACCTATCCGAGAGCTCGATGAGTACCGGGCCGACGTCGTGCCACTTAGGTGGCTCGACGCCGACCAGGCGCAGGGCTGCCTTAAGCATCAGCTCCACGGCCTCCTGGGACTGCCTAATGCAGTAGGCCAAGGCCCCCTCCCTGAGCGCTCCCTCGGCAGTCCTGACCCTCCTCTCCGCCTCCCTAACGTAGGCCAGGGCCATCTCGAGGGTGTTCACAGCTCCACCACCTCACCGAACTTGAAGTCCCTCTTGAGTACCACCACCCACCTCCTACCTATGAACCTCCTCTCAGCTCCGTACTCGTCTAGCTTAGCCCTCAGCTTCTCCAGCACGGACCTGATGAAGCCCTCCCTATCGTAGAGGACCTCATAGTCGAATACCAGGTCTAGGTAGAGAGGCCTAGCGACAGACGCCTGGGACCTGCTGAGGACCACCGGGGAGAGGGTAGCCGAGTAGCCCAGGGACCTCAACCCCTCTAGGCATGGCTTGGAGAGCTCCTCAACCCTATCGAGGAGCCTGTGCACCTCGAGCCTGTCCTCGAAGTCCTCCAGGACTACGAGCAGGTCTATGTCGCTCTCCCTGGTGTAGTCCCCCCTAGCGTAGGAGCCGAAGAGGACCAGCGAGACGAGGTCCCGGCCGAACACGGCTAGGAAGGACTCCGCTAGGCAGGCCTTGACCCTCTCCAGGTCTACTGCTTGGCCTATTCTTAGCACGATTCTACCGCCTCCTATACGTATAGGCCCCTAAAATAACCTGCTAGCTAAGTAGTGGCTAACGAAGTTTCAAGCGTCACGAGTAGCCCCACCCCCAGGACCCGAGCTATAGCCCACGCGGAGTCGGGGTCCCGGAGCTCCCGCTAACGGGAGGGTACTGCTAGGTACCGCCACCAGGATCAGGTAGCCTCTCCTACCCTGCTTCAGGGCCTCCACGACGTCCCTCCTGAGGTCCTTGGCCGCCTTATCCGCTCTGATTCCTACTGTGGAGCCGTCTACGTAGGTGGACCTACGTATGATGATCTTCCTGCTCTCGCTGAACGTCATGAGGCTCGACCCCTCGGCTACCACGTAGTCGAAGAGGCCTCCCTCGACGAGGAGTACGGCTACGAGCCTCCCACCCTCCCTGAGCACCCTCTTAACGCACTCGTCGATGTCTGAGGCCCCCTTACTACCGGCTACACCTACTATGCAGTCGCCCCTGGAGGTCAGGAAATCGTCCCTCGTTACCTCTAGGGTCGTTGGGTGCTCTGCCCGGACGTTGGGGTGCCCCCTGAACTCGACTACGTCGACGCAGTAGCTCAACGGACCACCTAGCTTAGCTTGTGGCGGTAGTTTATCACCTCCGCTACCGATAGCACCTCGGTGTAGCGGTATCTTCGAGGAGGAGAGGAGGAGGCTTATCCGGGCCCTGATGTCTGAGGGGTACATAAGGAGTGAGAAGGTTGCTGAGGCCATGCTGAGGGTCCCGAGGGAGGAGTTCGTCCCCGAGGAGTACAGGAGGTACAGCTACAGTGATACACCCCTCCCCATAGGGTGCGGGCAGACCATAAGCGCACCCCACATGGTAGCCCTAATGACGGAGCTCCTCGAAGTCCAGCCCGGTCACAGGGTACTCGAGGTAGGTACTGGAAGCGGCTACCAGGCGGCTGTACTAGCTGAGATAGTCGGTAGGGAAGGTCACGTCTGGACCATCGAGAGAATACCTCAGCTAGCTGAGTTCGCTCTCGGTAACCTAGGAAGGGTTGGGTACCTAGATAGGGTAACCGTAGCTGTAGGTGACGGTAGTGAGGGCTTCGAACCGGCAGCGCCCTACGATAGGATTATAGTTACAGCTGCAGCACCTGATGTACCTAAGCCTCTGGTAAGGCAGCTTAAGGACGGTGGTAGGATGGTCATCCCGGTAGGGGACCTATGGATCCAGATCCTCAGAGTAGTGGTGAAGGAGGGTGGTAGGGTGAGGTACGAGAGTAGCATACCCTGCGTCTTCGTACCGCTCGTAGGTAGGTACGGCTTCAGAAGTACGGGTAGGGTTATTTAGGGTTACCCTAGACTACAGGCCTACACCACCTACCTACAGCTACCCAGATTAGTGAAGCTACTCCAGCTACTACGTTACTTAGAGATATAGCTAGCCACAGCCCGTCGGTACCCATACCAGCAACCAGCGAGAGGAGGTATGCTAGACCTATCCTCATTCCCCACATCCTTACGAAGGTTATCGCTAGAGGTACTACGGTACTTCCCGAACCACGCCCTACCGCAACCCCTACGAAGATTAGGGTTAGGAACGGTAGCGTTGGGAGGAAGATGCTGAGGAACTTCATGGACTCCCCGAGGGCTAGCGGGTCGTCTGTGAATACCCTAGCTAGGCTCTCTCTAGCTAGGAATAGGGCTAGGGAGGCGGCAGCCGTTACCCCACCCATGGTTAAGCTCGACCTAACCCCCACCTCTCTAGCTCGGCTTAGGTTCCCCGCACCTAGGTTCTGACCAACCATAGCAGCTATAGGTGCTGTAGAACCGCGTACAGCGGCCTCGGCTACCTCCATGAAGAGTAAGCCTATGGTGTAGGCCTGTGCTGCTACAACTCCGAAGGAGTTAACTATGGAGTGCTGGAACATCACCCCAAAGCTGTTCAGGGCCTGCCTTAAGTACATCGGACCCCCCACTGCGGTAACCCTCCTCAACCACAGTGGGCTGAGATCCCTAGTGAGCCTAACGCCTACCTCCGGAAACTCCCTAGTGAAGGCGTAGGCTAGCGTAACGAGCTTAGCAAGCCTCGAGAGGACCGTAGCTAGAGCCGCACCAGTAGCCCCCATAGCAGGTAGCCCTAGGAGGCCTACTATGAGGACCGGGTCTAGGGCGAAGTTCAGTAGGGCCGACAGAACCCCAGCTACAGCAGGTAGTCTAGTGTTCCCTATAGCGTGGAACGCGTTCGTAAAGGTACTATCCAGCCCGTAGAGGAAGATATCGAAGGCTATTACGTTTGCGTAGGCTATTGCGGGGCTAACTACCTCAGGGGGTGCCCGGACGACGTACCTTACTAGGAGGTCGTTTACCCTAGCGTAGACTAGGGTGAGGAGTAGCCCTAGAGCTAGGTTTACGGTTAGAAACCTCGAGAACGTCCTAGCAGCCTCCTCGTACCTCCTCCCACCGATGTACTGGGACATCATCGCTAGGTTAGCCGCCCCTAGACCCATGAACACAGCCTCGAACAGCATGTAGGTAGGCCTGGTAAGCCGCGGAACGGTAAATGCAGCCCCTCCCCAGATACTAAGCCAGTACGCATCGACTAGGTTGTAAGATACGTGTACAGCTTCGAAGACTATCATGGGTAGAGCTAGCCTTAGGAGGGTCCTGTAGAACGGGCCGTAGACAACCATCGAGCGGTAGCGGTCTAAGGTACCCTCCTCAGCTGGCGACTCCTACCACCTTAGAACAGGTAGATGAGGCGAAATAAGCTCCGTTACCTAGACTACACCTCGGTAGTCTGTACCTAGGGGTTACCCGAGGTTGTAGAGTACAGTAGCTACTTCCCAGACCCTATGTGGAGCCTTGAATACGTCGCTACAGCTTTTAGTAAACCCTACTTATAGCCCTCACTACCTCATGCGCGAGAGCTCCTCTGCTCCTGCTCTACAGCCTTACTCTCCTGCTCTAGCTTCTTCAACTCCTCCTCAATCTCCCTCTCGATCTCCTCTATAGGCTTAGGTGGTGGGGTAGTAGCTAGGGTGTAGCCTATCCACCCAACTATGGCGCAGACACCTACTACTGCTACTACTGCTGTAAGCTGTAGTACGAGCTTCCAGTACTCAGTTAGTAGAGCTAGCCACGTGTAAGCTGCAGCTACGGCTACACTAACTACAAGTAGGCCTAGCCCTACAACCCTATCCCTATTCAACAGGAGCACCGGAGGTAGCTTACACCTAAGCTTAAATAACCGTATCCCGTGCTGTTTCGTAGTCGACTGCTAGAGCTCAGGCTTACTAACTCTAGGGGTGGGATACTCTGAAGACTCCTAGGTTATGGAGCTAAGCTCCAAGCTAGGTAGGTGGGAGCGCAACGCTGTTGGGCTTGACCACCACCTACGACCCCACGCCAATAGCTCGTGAGGTGGAAGTCCCTGTATGCGGTGGGCTAGAGTAAACCGGTTGGGGCAGGTATCTAGGAGATGAGCGGGTGCTCTAGTAGACCTACTAGGTTCTAACCCTATCTACGCCGTACCTAACTACTGAGGCTAGACCGTTAAGTACTAGGTAGAGGGCTGTCTGGAGATCTACCCTCACCCTCCCCCCTTCAGATAGCCTTACCCTCGTACCGTAGATCGATCCCTCGAACGAGGTCCTCGGTACTACCACTGCGTAGCCCTCGAATACCTTAGCCTCACCGACGTCAAAGCTTTCTACCTCGTCGAGCTCGATAGGTCTAGCTACTAGACCTGACTTACCGTTTACGGAGTTCGGTATCCTGATAAGTCTCGAGGTATCCTGAGTTACTAGGGGGTCTACTGGTACCGCGATCCTCTGGATGGTACCCTCGTCAACGTCGAGCTCACCGTGGAACCTAGCTATGAGGGACCTCCAGCCCCCATCCCTCTCCGCAGGGGGTACTGGGGAGGTGCTGGACCTACCAACCCTTACCTCCCGCTTAAGCACCCTCCTAAGGTCTAGGCTTCTAGCGCTTAGGTACTCAGCTAGCTCCAGCCTATGTACCTGCTTCAGCGTTAGCCACTCAGGGTCCTCCGTTACGATAACTACGTGGAACCCCCTACTCCCCGAGAAGTAGACCATCAGCTCCTCCTTCGCGAACCCCATGTGCTCTACGAGTACGTAGATAAGCCTGCCTAGAGCTTCCTTAGCTAGGTTAAGGCACTCCTCACTTACCAGCTCCACCCTATCTCCAACTACCTGGGTGGTACAACCCGGTATCTTATCGGCATCTATATCGAACATTATCTCAGAGCCTAACCACCCAGCGTCCTCGTAGGACTCAGCTGCTGGGTTGGAGTACTTAGCTGTTGAGTAGTAGGCCTGCCTAGGGGTGTTGAGCACTAGGTAGCCCCTAACCTCAGCCTCCGAGGTGAAGCTTAGGTGCCTTACGTAGACCCCCTGCTCTAGAGTCTGGAAGGCGAACTCCCTGAGGGCGAGGTCCTTAGGTAGCCTTAGGTTAGCTACCCTGTAGTAGCGTATGAGGAGGTCCCTAACGAACCTCAGGTCAGCACCGCTTAGCACTGGCTACTCAGCCCTAGGCGCTACGTAGAAGTCTATGGAGCTTCCGTGGGAATCTATCTTTAGGTAGAGCGGTAGCTCTGGGCCTACCCTCAGTGAGGTCCTCTCAGCTACCCTAACCACGGGCCTAACGTGCTGGACTAGCTCCATGGTGTAGGCTACGCTAAAGCCAGGCTCGTTTACCTCAGCCTCCTCTAAGGACCCCCTCTCCCTACTTAGGGTTATCTCAGCCTCCCCTAGCTCGCTCTCAGCTCTAAGCTTAACGCTGTCCACATCCCCCTCAACCCTCAGTACATCACCAACATCCTTAAGCCCGGCAAGGGCTTCGTAGAGCTCGTTAGGCCTGATCACGTAGGTATTGGGGTACTCTATCTCTATCTCAGGTACCTCCTCGAATACCGATGCTAGCGGGAGGGTGAAGACCCTGCTAAACCCCTTCCTCTCGAAGGATACCGTTAGGCTGGACTCGCTCCAGCTTATAGTTACTGAGTCATCCCTCTCAGCGCTCCTAAAGACCTTAGCTAGGTCCTCCAGGTTTACCGCTAGCTGCTGCTCAGACTCTACATCGTACTGGAGGGAGACCTCCCTAGGTACGGTGAGGACTAGTAAAGCTGACTTAGAGGGGTCTATAGCCTTGAAGGTAAACCTATCCCTATTTACATAAATTACCGCGGACTCGCTGAACTTAGCTGCAGAAGCTACTATGTACCTAAGCAGCCTAGCAGTACCAAACGATATGCCCACGGCTCCAGCACCACAAAGCTCTAGGTTTAGACCTAATAAAAACGGGGGCCGTAGGCTCCTAGCTGGGCTAGCCCTTTGACAGCCTATTAGCTTTTGCACCGCAGTAGTCCGGGTAGTATTGAGGGTAGAGCTAAGGCTTAAGTGCGGTAGTCCGGAGTCCTGTACTGAGCTAGCTGAGTATGTAGTTAGGCGTAGGGGGGTTAGAGCCCCTCAGCTAAGCTACGAAGTTAGGGGAGGGGTCCTCGAGGTCTCAATAGCCGGTGCTCCCAGCGATGTCGCGGCATCTAGGAGGGCTGTTATGGAGGCTTACAGGGAGTGGCGTAGCCTTAGGGGGTTCAAGCTCGGCGCATCCCGTAGGCTGGACCTAAGGCTACTGGCCTCTACGGTTAGAGGTCCCCTCATGCCCGACGTACTAGTGGAGCTACTTAGGCTACGCGGCTACTCTGCCGAGGTTTTAGGTAGCGAGCTTAGGACTGATGCGGACCCCGACGCGGTTTTAGAACTAGCTGGTAGGGTCTCGAGGGCTATCGCCGAGGTCTCTAAGGAGTTCCCTAAGGCTTCGAGGAACTTGAAGTACCTCCTAGTAGCTGCCAGCGCCCTAGGGCTTGACCCGTCAGGCCTCCTAGAGGTCCTGAGGAGTAGGGGGCTCCTAGAGGAGGGTGAGCGTAGGCTAGACCTGAAGGTCTTGTGGAGGAGCTTATTAGCTGAACTGCTCAGCTTAGAACTAGGTGTAGGCTGGGTTGAAGCTGGAGGTGAGGAAGCACGACGGGAGGGAGCTGATACTGAAGGTCTACGGGGAGACCCACACACTGGGGAACCTGCTGGCTAAGTCAGCCCTAAGGCACCCGAACGTAAGGATGGCTGCCTACAGCATAGAGCACCCCCTCGAGGAAGCCTTCGTACTGAGGCTGGTAACCGACGGTACTAGGGACCCGGTGGACGTACTTAAGGAGGTGGTCTCAGGGTTGGTTAGGCTTAGCGATGAGCTGCTGGAGAGGCTTAGTAAGGCTCTAGGCGTTGAAGTTGGCCGCGCGTAGAGCTAAGAGGGAGACCCGGGTAGCTATAGCCCGCGAGGTGCCCGGGCTAGGGGTGTTCATAGTATTCGTACTGAGGGGCGTTAAGGGGTTGGAGAAGGTATTCGTAGTTGATGGGGAGTCCCTTGGGGAGGTTGCCGAGAGGTACTCAGCTGTACTTGTAGACCCGAGTAGCCCACCGCCTAGGGGTTTAGAGGGTATATGGAGTACCGTGGTGAAGTACTGGGAGGTCCTCGGGAAGCTCTCGGTAGAGCTGGAGAGCTTGCTCAAGACCTCGGCTGGGTGAGAGCTTGGAGTTCTGCCCTAAGTGCGGGTCCCTCCTAGTACCTAGGAAGGAGGGTTCGGAGACGGTCCTTGTGTG
>Ga0209183_1000402_pt1 | contig 18082 bp, 16 predicted proteins | sample LHCtaG_2_FD_184120 | JGI IMG/M metagenome (GOLD analysis project Ga0209183, IMG submission 184120) | Hot spring microbial communities from Little Hot Creek, USA to study Microbial Dark Matter (Phase II) - LHC4sed_replicate (SPAdes)... | ecosystem: Environmental > Aquatic > Thermal springs > Hot... | reverse complement strand
AAGCATATAGATGTATTACCCTCAAATTAGAGCTTTATTGTGCACCTGAAAAACTAAATTAGTCGGATTTCAAAAATATTATTAAGTGATTGAGGATGGCAAGAGAGAGAATAATAGTTGAATCAAAGGTAAGAGAATTACTGCCAGAAGGAATAAGGTTAGCATCTGATGCTCTCGATGGACTAGATTCCGTCGTTAAAGAAATAATAAAGAAAGCTGTTCAAAGATGCCAAGCAAATGGAAGAAAAACAATAATAAAAGAGGACTTCTAGGATAGCTTCTAAAAACACTTTACCTACTTCTTTTTCCCCTACTTTAGCGTAGTGATGAATCTCTCTTTCAGCTTCTCTAACACCTTCGGTAATGTTGTATATTCCATCTCCTCCAGCTCAACCCTTGCAGGCATAACCTCACCCATACTCCTCATGTAGAATGCTATCTTAGTCGCTAACTCTCTACTATAATCCCATACGGGATCTTCAAATAGGTCAACAGGCTCATTACCTTCTACACCAACCAGCATTCCATTTGATATCTGCCAACCCATTGCGATCACTCTTGGTGGCCCATCAAAGTAGCTGATAATATTTTGTTTCCTCTTAAAGCTTACCGGCATTAATGGTCCATAATGGCTTCCCCTCATCCATCCTGAGACGAGATGGGGGATTGCAAATGCTGAAAGTATTTCTCCTATAGCTGGAAACCCTGATTGAGCTCTAACAATAAGCACAGGGTCATCTTTCCCAACGTATTTTCCTGCAATATACGATAATCTAGTGGTAGATGCTGATGCAGCGGGTTCATTGTCTCTCGCTCTATAGATTCTTGAGATAACGTATCTATTTATCGTACCTATCAAGCTTAGTAAGTCATACGTCTCTTCAGGAGTTTTCAATCTAACTATCCTGCCATCTCTTAAGTCCATTACCTCAAATATAAATCCATCATGTAGGACAGGATCTATGACGAGTCCAGCTGTATTGAATGGATCAGCAAATATTCTATATAGAATTAGGTTCCAAGCTGCTGGGCTAGTCTTATCAGCAGCGAAGACTACTATTGGGTCTGAGCCTCTTTCCTCGAATTCTAGCTCTGCAACCCCCGGCCCCATCCCTTTAACAGTTCCGCTAAAAGCATCTTTAAGTAAGTCTTGCCCAGCTGCATAAAGTTTAAGAGGTTTACTAACCTTCTCCGTTATTTCCTTGAAGACATCCCATGCAAGTTTATGGATCTGAGTGTTGTCTTCTCCTTTATCGTGAGTCATTACTAAACCTATATCATCTCCAACTGAGTAAACATAGTAGCTTATGATTATCCTAGAATCTCTAGCCTCAGAAAGCTTCTTTCTCGCATACTCTAACATCTCTTGAGTAGGGCAGGTATGCCCGGCTACTGAGCCAACGTCGGCTTTTATAACCGAGACTGTTGTCTTAACCATTCAACATCAAATATAATATTAAACCCCTCATGGATATATCTTTTCAACTCATATTTAGGAAGTTATTTTTGAGATAAGTTTTAATTTAGGTCTCCAATCATATAGTTTTCAGGGGGTAATCTATGTCGGATAGGGAGTCTACTGCAGCTGCCAGACTCTCTCTACTCAAGCTTAGGTTATCGATGATAGGCGTGTGGGCCCTGGTGACAGCTTTAGCAACACTCATACTTGTAGCGGTCTTAACAGCTCTAGGAATACCTTTCTTCGGACTTTACGGAATCCTCGTATTCGTAGTATTCTTTCATGTCTTCCAATGGCTCATTGGACCATACATTATCAATGCCGTCTACCGGGTTAGAGAAGTAGGGAGAGAAGAGTACCCATGGCTTCATGAAGTTGTAGAGAGGCTCTCTAGGAAAAGTGGAATGAATAAGCCTCCCAAACTAATGATCGCAGAGATAGACATACCCAACGCATTCGCATATGGTAGCCCACTAACTGGAAACATGGTTGCAGTTACTAGAGGCCTCCTAAGAAATCTAGACCAGGAAGAAGTTGAAGCAGTAGTAGGTCATGAGATAGGTCACCTGAAACATAGAGACGTAATCGTAATGATGATGATAAGTATAATTCCAGCGATAATATACTATATAGGGTATACTCTATATATCTCTGGATGGTTTGGAGGAGGAACTAGCCGAGAAAGAGGAAACGGTGGAGCAATAGCATTACTACTAGGTCTAGGCTTAATGGTTCTCAGCTTCATCTTCAACTTGTTTGTCTTCTACATGAGTAGACTCAGAGAATACTATGCAGATGCACATTCAAGTAGAGTAGCAAGTAGTGGAGCGAGGAATCTTCAGAGAGCGCTCGTAAGAATAATGGTAGCCTCAGGAAGGATAAGTAGAATGATTAGAGAAAGATATGAACAGTTTAAAGCATTTTTCATATCAGACCCAGAAGTTGAGATTAAAGCATACAGAGGAGACATCGACAAACTTATAGAGGAAGTTAAGAGCCAGAAACCAAGCATCTTCGAAGAAATATTCAGCACACATCCGCATCCATCGAAACGTTTAAGATTCCTCGATCAATTCATCTAAAAAGATATTACGTAGATGATAAACTATTTTAACATATGATAGGAGAGACTAGGGTGAGAGGATGAGCGTAGTGAAGATACTTGAAAGCTTGAAGCTTACTAGATTCCATTATATCCTATTAACGATTTCATCTTTAGTTTATGGTTTAACAGCAATGAATGTGATGCTGATTGGAGCTCTACTTCCAAGTATTACCGCGGAGTGGAAGCTTTCTCCTACAGAAGCCGGCATACTACTTAGTTTCGGATATCTTGGAATGTTCTTTGGAGCAATATTAAGTGGGTTAATATCCGATAGAATTGGGAGAAAATATACAATGATTTTAATGATATTGATAGGCTCGGTATTTACAGGGTTATGTGGGGTTGCATGGGACTATTCCAGCATGGCGATATTCAGAATAATTGCAGGGTTTGGACTAGGTGGGACCCTCCCTATTCCAGCTGTGTATATGTCTGAGTATCCTCCTGCAAGATATCGTGGGAGATTCGTTGGAATAGTTGAGACAGCGTGGGTGTACGGTGTAATACTGTCTATAGTCCTTGCAAGAATTATCATGCCTCAAGTAGGGTGGAGAAGTGTCTTCGCAACATCATACATGCCATTGATACTAATACCCATCATACTGTACTATGCTCCAGAATCTCTAAGATTTCTTGAAAAGAAGGAAAAGGTAGACGACATAAGGAATATCCTGAGAAAACATAAGCTAATTGCAGATGTAGAAGAGATTAGCATTATCACTGGAAAAGAAGAGAAAACTCGTATAGCTGCATTATTCTATGAAAAATATCTGAAGAGAACGCTAATACTATGGCTACTCTGGGCTGTCTTAGTCTATACATACCATGGAATCTTCATCTGGCTTCCATCAATATATGCTTCACTATTCAGATACGAAGTTGTGAGAAGCTTAGAATGGGTCTTAATAATAACACTAGTCCAAGTGCCAGGATACTATAGTGCAGCTTTAATACTTGATAAAGTAGGTAGGAAGGGTGTCCTAGTGTCATATTTAGCGATTGCTGGGATAGGATGCCTCCTACTAGCTTCTACTACACAGCTAAACCTTATACTCATTTACAGCGGAGTAATCTCCTTCTTTAATCTAGGCGCGTGGGCTGGGCTCTATACCTATACTCCTGAACTCTACCCCACAAAGCTTAGAGGTACAGGGACAGGGGTTGCTGCAAGCATTGGGAGGCTTGCTGGGATACTTGCGCCATCCATTACTGGTTACCTGTTTGAAGTTAGCGTTGGAGCTCTTCTCCCAGCCTTTACAGTATTTGCTCTAGCACACATCCTAGCTGCAGTATCCACAATGGTATTAGGAGAAGAAACTAAAGGAAAAGTATTGGAGGAGATATCAGAATAATCTCATAGTTCATGTTTAATTCTTGATATACCATTACTATCTTTGTATACTGTTATTATGTTGTCAGCTTCTTCTAGACCATAACCGTGGTGTGTAACAATTATCGTCTGCTTCATGTACCGTCCTAGACTCGATAGATGACTTAATAAAAGTTGGAGATTTTCCTGGTCAACCCCATATGTAGGTTCATCTAAAATCATTAAATGCCTGAAGTTGATAAAGTATAACACTGATAGCCTTAGGGCTAGAGAAATTAATGTTTGATGTCCTCCACCAATCCTAGTCGCAGGAATAGGCTCATCCAAACCTACTGGATGAACATTTACAGAATACGTTTGCGGATCGATAATTATCGAATGGTAGAATCTTTGGTCAGTCATTGAGTTAAGTATATCGAGTGCTCTAGAGGCTAATACTTTTAGGATAGACTCTCTCTTCTTCTCTAATACTTCTAGGATCCTGTCTCTTAAAGCACTAGCGATACTTACCGCTCTAGCTCTTCTCTCCAATTCTTTTAATCTTGATTTTTCTAGCTCAAGCTTCTTCAAGATATCTTCTCTAACCTTTATCTTACTGGACAGCTTAGCATTTAGTTCTTCAAGCTTATTTTTCCTTGCTTGAATAATCTCTGGAGATGGGATCAAGTAGCTTATCTTCTCTATGAGTTTCGGGTCTCTTACATCTAAACCTACATTTAAGGATCTTAGCATAGAGTTAACTTCAGCTTCAAGAATGCTGACCAACCTTGTAATATTTTTCTCTCTATCTTCCAATTCCCTAAATGTTTCAATTAATGCATTTAGTCTTTCACGTCTTTCTCTATTTTCCCTCTCATCCCTCTTCTTCTCTTCAAGTTTTTTCTTCAGCAAACTTAGTTCTTCTTCGGATTGATGGAGGACCTCCTCTAGATTAACTATCTCGTTCTCCTCCCGATTTATTATCTCGAACAATGTCAGTATGTTTATGGTTTGCCCGCAGGTAGGACACATGCCTCTACCCTCTTTTACTAATTGTTGATGTTGTTCTAAATGCTGTCTCAAGCTTTTAATCTTGCTAGATATAGAGGCGTTCTCAACAATCTTCTCATTTAATCTTTCCTCAAGTTCATGGGTTTCATCTATCAGCTTTCTCAATCTATCTCTTATCCTCGCCTCCTCGTTTATTATTGAGTCGATCTTTTCAATAGCATATCTTGATAGAAAATCTCTCTTAGTATTCTTAACTTCTAATAATCTACTCCTCTCTTTTTCCAGCTCCCTAATTTTTTGGAACAATATGGGAGCAGTCGGAGACTCCATCGATGTTAATTCTCTCCTTATTTCTTCTATCTCTTTTGATATCGTTCGTATATCTTCTTCTATTTCTCTTAACCGTTCTTCATCTGATGGGATGACATACATAACTAGGTTTCTATATTCTGTCTCAACGTCTACTCCGTTTATTCTTGATAACTTCTTTCTTGCTTGGTCAAGTTGTTCTGAGAATTCTTGAAGTAGACTTATCCCTAACACAGTATCCATCTCTTCTTTCCTCGGCTCAAGGATCTCTAAAATCCTTCCCTGCTTAGAGTATACTATCCAGTTAAACGACCTATAACCTATCCCAAGTAACGAGCTCACCTTTCTCCTAAGATCTTCCAGGCTCTCAATTTGAACTTCTTTTCCATCTACTAGGAGTCTAGCGTTAACTGAGTAGACTCTGCCATGTTTTATTTCAAGTCCTCTATGTATTTCAACTCTTGAATTATTCTTAGGGCTTCTGAACCTTAAGTAGACTTCCGAATCTCTAACTGTAGGTCTACGAGATAGGAGTAGCCTATTCTCGATTCCTGGTACTGTTCCGAATAATCCATATACTATACTATCTAATAGTGAAGTCTTACCGGCTGAATTCCGACCTGTGATGAGGTTTAAGCCTTCAGTAAAATTAACTTCTGCATCTTCATAACCTTCAAAATTTTTTAAATGTATCTCTTCAATCATCTTATTTTAACCGCACATTGAGAGATAAAATCTTGATTAATAATATAGATTGATTTACTTTCATTGTAGAGTCTGGAGGAGATAGTGAATTTTTAATCTTCATTTCTGCCCCCCTCAACTTTATTTAGTAATATCCTAGCCCATCTCTCAACAAAAACAGACCTATCTGAGTCTTTTAAGAGTCCTGTTTTCTCGCTTGCCTTCTCTTCCAATGTTAACGATGTTTCTTCAATTAACTCTACTATATTGGGTTCCTGACCAAGCTCTTTGAATAAGTCTCTAACTAGGTCTTCCCTAGATATTGGCATAGCCCCTCCTAATTCCTCTTTAATCAAAGGCGTAATGTCTTCTTCTATTTCTAGGTATAGTAGATTTGGATTATCTTCTCTAATCCTCCTCAGCTCTTCTTCAGTGAATATCCTTGGAAAAACTTTAAGATCTGTAGCTGTACCTGAAACTTTTATTTTTAAGATTCCTGGAAGCTTCTTCTCACTCAACTCGTTCATGAAGATAGAGATTTCTTCCAAGACTCTATCTTTAAACCATTGTAGAGGCTTAGGCTCCTCAGACCCTACCCTCCTGAGAGCTACATGCTGAGCAGGTGTTAATTCAATAAATTTTGCTTGTATTCTTTCTGAGTCATCTACATCTAGAATATATACTCCGAACGGCCCCTTCTCACCAAGGTCTACCGCTTCTATCGCTCCAGGTATAATAAATTTAATATTATCTTCCTCTTTTAACCCACTTCTTTCATGGTAATGTCCAACTACAACTATGTCTACCCGTATCTTCTCTAAGTCATCTCTATTTATTATTGAGTGCTCAGGAGTATATGGTGGTACAACATTGACCCCTTCTATGTAATTGTGGAGTAAGAGTATCTTGAATTGATTGTTTCTCGATGACTCTACTATTTCTGATAGGCTGCCTATAAGATCTTTGAACCTCTTCCTTATGAATGGATGGTAGCCTACTCCAGTGACTAGTATCTTGCCGTCACCATAGTATTGGAGTTCTTCTTTTATGCTTTCTCCAATGATTTGTAGATAGTCTGCTAATGGATGCGTTACGTATTCTAATACACAGCTACTTGGCGACCCGTCATGATTACCTCTAACTATAAATATTTTTACATCTTTCCCCCATTTCTCTCTAGAATTTTTAACTAATCTATAGAATTCATCTTTAACGAATCCAGCATCATCAGGTGTCATACTTCTCTTCTCGAATAAGTCTCCTCCATGTACTACATAGTCTACTCTATTATCGATGAATACGTTGATAGCTTGTTTGAAAGCTTCTCTAAAAGCATGCTTCCTAGCCTCTCCAACTACTCTTGGGATGTTCCTGCCAATATGCGTATCACTGAAAACCCCGACCCTCAACATTCTCTATATCATGTTATATTCTAACCCTAAAAGTATTTAGTGGACAATTATGTTGTTAGGAGTTAAGTACTCTAGATTATCGCTAAACTTGTTTTCCAGAAGATTTGATATATGCTTCAACCATATTCATGTAAGACTCGTATAGCTGGTCTATCTTTTTACTCATTTCATTTATTGATTTCTTTATGTCTTCAATACTGTTCAGTACACTCTTTAAGGAATACTCTAATTCACACTGTATTGGCCCAAATCCTTCATGTAATTCATCACCGATAGTACCATATTTTATCGTGAATGTTTTAAGCTTTGGGTCAGGTTTTACTTCTTCAATACTAAATTCTTTAATTACTGTTGGTTGAGGAGGGCTTCTTATTTTCTCAATAGCTTCCTGTAAGAGATTGTCTTCACCTTGTAGATGAAGTAGTAAGCCTCCTTCCGGCGTAAATTCAATATATCCTGCTAGGTCTTTCTCTCTAACTGTATCTACGATATACCACCTGTAGCCGGTTCTAAGAACCTTACCACTTATCTTTATCTTTAATGCTTTCATATCTTAATGAAAGATTGTAGAGTATTTTAGGGTTTTTATTAGTATGCTCTTGCTACGTATACTATTGTCTTCGCTACCTGTCCACAGGCTATACATGGTCTATCAGGATGCTCAGCTATGTCGTACCTTTCTCCTCTAACTTCTCCTCCTACATTTTCTTTGATCTTCTCTGCACAATCTATTGAGCCACACCATGCAATTCTTGCTATACATTTGTTATCTATGGCTTTGGAAGCTTCCTCCATCGTTTTAGCATCAATAATCAATTGGTAGAGCATTCTCTCACTTCTCTCTCTTAGATTCTGCATTAAACTCTCCATCAGCCTTTCCACTTCTCTAGAGACATCGAATCTACTGCATTGAGTTCTCTCTAGAGTATCTCTCCGAGTCAGGGTTACCTTTTCTTCAATTACTTCTCTTGGCCCAACTTCTATTCTTACCGGTACACCCATCATCTCCCAGTAGTAGAATTTCTCTCCGGGTGTAACATCCTCTCTATCATCTAGAACAGTTCCCCATTTATCTTTTAATTCATCGAATATCTTATTTGCATAATCCATTACTTCTTTCTCCTGTCCTTTAAACAATATTGGGACTATTACTACCTGGATGGGTGCTACGGGTGGTGGAAGTACTAACCCTCTATCATCACCATGCTGTGCGATTATAGCTGCTAAAACCCTACTATATCCAAACCCATAGCATAACTGGTAAACGTATCCTCTTGAGCCATCCTTCTTCACAAATGTTATATCGTATGCTTTTGAGAAGTTTCTCCCTAGGTTGTGGACTGTTGCTACTTGGTTAACTTTACCATCCGGGTTCCAGCTATCGAAAGCTATTGAATAAACCGCTCCAGCAAACTTATCAAAATCAGGTCTCTTCAGTAATAGAAAACTAATCCCAATCTCCCTAAGTACTTGGCTGTAGATCTCTATTGCTTCTCTAACTTGTCTTTCTGCATCACTTGGAGATTCATGTGCTGTGTGAGCTTCATTCCATGGGATCTCTCTAACCCTGTATAGTGGTCTAGTAGCTTTTGTCTCATACCTATAAACATTTACGCTTTGATGAACTTTAAGAGGTAGGTCAGCATGACTTCTTATCCAAAGCTTAAACATAGGATACATTATAGTTTCAGAAGTTGGTCTAACAATTAATATACGTTCTGCACCTTTCTCACCCCTCTGCTCTATGGTGAAGACTTCTGTAGAGAACCCCTTGATATGCTCTGCTTCTTTCGCGAAGAGTTCTTGTGTAGTTACAAGTGGAAAAAGTGTCAGTTTATGCCCAGTCTTCTCAAGCTTCTCTTCCAGCATCCTCCTAACCCTCTCCATAATATATGCTCCATTCTCTAAGTATACTAAGAAGCCTTTAACAGGAAATCTATTATCAGCTATCTTTGCATTTAATAGGAGTTGATCAAACCACTCTGTAAAATTTGAAAACTTCTCCAAGCTTGTTACTTGCTGGTTCTCACTAGCCATTTTTCTCAACTGCTATCTTATGATACAAGCAAGCTATTAATCTTTCTATGCTCACTTAAATTAATTTCTCAGAGAGTAACTTTAATAAGCATTGGGCTATCAACTGTGTGGAGCATTCTGAGATGAGTTACAGTGTCCAAGAACGTTGTGATAGCGGAGAATGTGGCTCACACTCTGCTTGAAATTGCTCGGAATACTCATCCCCGAGAGATGCTCATGTTACTTAGAGGTAAGAAGGAGAAAGATTTTGTTAAGATAGATGAAGTTCTCTTCGCTCCTCTATCTCAACATGATGGATCTTCAACATCTTTTAGATTCGACCTTCTACCAATAGATTTCACCATAATCGGTTTAGCTCATTCTCATCCTTCAGGGAATCCTTACCCATCTCTTGAAGATTTAAACAATTTTATTGGAAGTGTAATGTTAATCTTGACACCACCATACCAGAGCCTTGAAGATATCCACGCCTTTAATCCGAGAGGAGAAAGGGTAAGCATCTACCTAGAAGATTGATTTTTCTCCCAAGCTTTTACGGCCGACTCCGCCATTGATGATAGGATAGACCTAGGGTTTTTTGCTTTAACATACGCACTGGAAAGAAGCACCCCTTCCGTTCCTAGTTCGATTGCTTTAGCTACATCCTCACCAGCTGATATTCCTGCACCACATAGAATATGTATTGAGGGATTAATCTTCTTAACTACATCTACCGCGTCTACTACTATCTCCGGCTTAGCTTTTGAGACAGGTATACCTGTACCTATTAATTCCGGAGGCTCTATTGCAAGTATATCTGGACATAATGCTGCTCCAGCTCTAGTCGTATCAACAGTATCTGTGCAGAGTAGTGAGATTAAGCCGTTTTCCTTAAGCCTCTTAATCACTGTTGAAATATCTGCCAAGAATACTCTTTTCTCTGAATGGTTGACTATTGAGCCGACTACCCCGCATTCCTTAATCATTTCTACTGTGATACTTCCTGTCCAGCTTCCTGGAAGATGCGGGTCAACATGCTGTGCAAAGACTGGGATGCTTGCTGAATTAACAACTCTACTGAGCATAGTTACTGGTGGAGCTACAGCTATGCCTACCCCATATTCATTGGCTACTTCTTCGGCATACTTTGCTAATTTGATACCATTTTCTCCTATTACTTCAGGATAAACCTTAAAGTTTAAAACTATTAATGGGAAACTCAGCATATCAATAGTGATGTGTCATTTACGAAATAAACCTTCCCTTAAGAAGTGAAGGCATTATGAAGTTTTCTAGATACGGCTCCATTGAATAGGTAGAAGTGTTGATGTCTAGGAAAGCTATATTATAGGCTGGCTCAACATGTAACTGGGATGATAATCCATGAGCTCTATTCTCCTAATAAACCCTCCGAATGAAGGTGATGCTTATAGAACTGTGTTCGGATTCGTCAGCCCTCCTTTAGGGTTATGCAGTATAGCAGCAATACTTAGAGACCGCGGGCATAAAGTAAAGATTCTAGACTTGAATTCATTGACTGAGAGCTATAGTATTAGGGAGGTCCTAGTTCTTCTGAAGAATACAGTTAAGATGTTTAAACCTGAGTATGTAGGTGTATCTATTACTGCAACATGTACTGCCCCAGTATGCTCAACTATAGCTAAGATAGTCAAAGAAATAGATAATGGGATAGTCTGTATTGCAGGTGGACACCATGCAACTTTTATGCCTAGAGAGACATTGAACAACGGCTTTGATTACGTGGTTAAGAATGAAGGAGAGATCACAATTACCGAATTAATAGATACGCTAGAGTCAGGGGGGAATCTAAGTAAAGTAAAGGGTATAGCCTATGTAAAAGATAATAAATACATAGAAACACAAAACAGAGAGTTTATAGAAAACCTAGACCAGTTACCTATTCCTGCAAGAGACCTGCTAGATAAGAAGAAGTATTTCTTAAAAGCATTCGGCAGAGATTCATCAGTTACGACAGCCGAGACAAGTAGAGGATGCCCATTTTCATGTGATTTTTGCTCAGCTTCTCCTATGTGGGGTCGCAGATGGAGGGTAAAGAGCAGGGAACGTATACTCTATGAATTAAAAGAGATAAGAAAAGATAACTGGAAGTATGTATTCTTTGTTGATGATAACTTCATAACCCCATTAAATATAGAAGATAGAAGAAGACTCTTCTCAGAGGTTATTAGGGAAGGCATAGATATACAGTGGATATGCCAGATACGAGCTGATACAGTTGTAAAATATCCTGATTTGATGAGGTTAGCAGCAAGGGCGGGTATGAAGGTAGCCTTTATTGGAGTTGAATCAGGAGACGAAGAAGTATTAAAGAAGATGCATAAAGGTTTTATCCCAAAAGTCAGCGAGAAAGCAGTCTCAATACTTAGAAAGATTGGAGTAACAACATTAGCAGGCTTCATAATCGGTGCACCATATGAATCTCTAAAGCAAACATATAAAACAATTAGATTCGCATTAAACTTATGTAGGAAAGGGCTTGATGCAGCACAATTTAGCATATATACGCCTTTACCTGGCTCAAGAGCATTTATTGAAGCGGTTCATAACAAGTTGCTGGCTACTAAAAATTGGATCCTCTATGATTGTCTACACCCTGTATTAAAGAAGAATATGCTAACTCTATACTTTCTTATGAGGTGGTCCCACTATATCTTCTACTTGTACAAATGGATTTACGGCATCGTTGCAGTAGAGAAACTTCAACAACCATCTATAGCTCAGGCTAAAAAGTATCTAGTAATGAATTTACCGAGGCATCTCAAAGGTTTTATTAATCTACCAATAGACATACTCAGAATGATTAGGATAATGAAGAGTAAACATTATATCTTCTAGGAGTGCTATCTATTTATTATTGAGAAGGAATACAATATAATTGAGAATCCGTGGTGTTGAAGCATCCTCTCATAGGATTAACAGATGAAGAGATTTCTAGCATCCTTCTAGAAATGGGTTTAAGAAATATAAATGAATTGTTTAAAGATGTACCTCTGAGACTATTTATGCATGGAGAGCTAAAGTATTCTAAACCATTAACTGAATTTGAAGTCAAGCAGATTATCAAAGACATGATTTCAAAAAATGTTACTGTAGGTGAGGTCAAGCTCTTCATGGGTGGTGGAGTGTGGCCACACTTCATACCATCCGCTGTTAAAGAAGTATTGAGGAGAAGCGAATTATTGACTTCTTACACTCCGTATCAACCTGAAGCTTCTCAAGGTATACTTCAAGCGCTCTTCGAATACCAGAGTCTAATGGCTGAACTCTTAGACATCGAGGTTGTTAATGCATCTATGTATGATTGGGCCACAGCTCTTGGGGAATCATTTAGAATGGCTAAAAGAGTGACGAGAAGAGACAAGATACTTTACCCTCACTACATATCGTATGAACGTTTAGAAGTAGCGAAGGCTTATAGTGAGCCATCCAGCATCATGCTCCAAGAATACTCTCAAGATAAGGTTAACGGCTCAGTAGATTTAGAAGATCTAAAAAACAAGATGGACAGAGATGTTGCAGCAGTATACATAGAGTATCCATCGTATCTCGGCTTCATACCGATTAACATTAGAGAGGTTGGTGAGATAGCACATGACTACGGATCATTGTTTATTATTGGCGTCGATCCATCTATGCTAGGAATATTCGAGTCTCCAGGTAGGCTTGGAGCGGATATAGTTGTAGGCGAGGGTCAGCCTCTAGGTATCCCAATGAGTTTTGGTGGCCCACTCCTTGGAATAATGGGTTGCAGAATGGATAGCCAGCTTATACATCAGCTTCCAGGTCGTTTAATAGGTCTCACAGAGACTATGAGAGGTGAGAGAGCATATACTATGATTCTACAAGCTAGAGAACAGCATATTAAGAGAGAGAAAGCTACAAGCAACATATGTACGAATCAAGCATTATGTGCTGTTGCTGTAGCAGTATATCTGAGTCTATTAGGAAAGAATGGTATAATAGAATTAGGGAAACAGATATTATCTAGAACTAGGTACCTAATAGGTAGGCTGTCTAGAATTGATAATCTTCAAGCTCCACTCTTCAAAGCCATACATTTTAAAGAATTCACATATAGAGTGAGAGATAAGAAGGCCGAGTATATCTTAGCAGAACTCTATAAGAAGAGGATCATGGCCGGGATCAATATAGGTAGATTTTATAGCGACCTACCTGAAGCTATCTTAACATGCGTTACAGAGATTCATTCTAAAAACGACCTAGACATGTATGCCGAGTCTCTAAGAGAGGTGGTGGAAGAATGAGTTACAGGCAAGCTAAATGGATTGAGCCAACGATTTTTGAGTTAAGTAGACCTGGAGCTATTGGAGTAGATTTCCCTGAAATTGATGAAGTACTGCAGGGAGAATTGAAAGAAGCTTTAGAGGAAATCCCTGAAGGATTAAAACGGAGAGAACTATCCCTCCCTGAACTCTCTGAGCTTGAAGTGGTGAGACATTTTACTCGTTTAAGTCAGATGAATATTTCCGTAAGTACTGGGATGTATCCCTTAGGTAGCTGTACAATGAAGTATAATCCAGTCGTGAATGAAGAATTAGTTTATGATGAAAAAATACTTAATGTTCATCCACTTCAACCAGTAGAAACTATTCAAGGATGTATAGAAATAATGTGGAGGCTTGAACAGATACTTAAAGAAATTACTGGTATGAGTAGATTCAGCTTACAGCCTGCTGCAGGTGCTCATGGGGAATTCTTAGGCTGCTTAATAATTAGAGCATACCATAGAGATAGAGGATTGCATAACAAGAACATTATGATTGTTCCCGACTCGGCTCATGGAACAAATCCCGCTAGTGCGACGATGGCAGGCTACGAAGTTAAAGTCGTAAAGAGTGATAAAGATGGATGTGTAGATATAAATGAATTGGAGGAGATGGTTGATGAGAAAGTTGCAGGAATAATGTTGACAAACCCGAATACGCTCGGCGTCTTTGAGAAGAACATAGATAGGATAGTTGAAATAATCCATAGAGTTGATGGTTTACTCTATTATGATGGAGCAAACCTGAATGCTCTATTAGGCAAAGTCAGACCAGGAGATATGGGATTCGACATAGTCCACTTAAACCTCCATAAAACCTTCTCAACACCCCATGGTGGAGGCGGCCCAGGATCCGGACCAGTAGGAGTAGTCGATAAGCTTGTTGATTACCTCCCATCACCATTGGTTAATTATGATGAATCAAGAGGGATATTCTACTTGGATTATAATAGATCTAAAGCCGTTGGAAAGATAAAAATGTTCTATGGAAATTTCAGTGTTCTAGTTAAAGCGTATGCATACTTATTGAGGATGGGTGGTGAAGGATTGAAGAAGGTTGCTGAATCAAGTGTCTTAGCTTCAAACTACCTACTCCATAAGGTTAAAAAGCTGAAGGGAGTAACCTTACCATATTCTCCCGAATCACCTAGAAAACATGAATTCGTTGTTAGCTTATCCAAACTATACAGAGAAACAGGTGTAACCGCAAAAGATGTAGCAAAGAGACTTCTAGACCATGGTTTCCATGCTCCAACAATATACTTTCCACTAATTGTTGAAGAAGCATTCATGGTTGAACCCACAGAATCAGAATCAAAGAGAGAATTGGATAATTTTTACAATGTTTTATCAAGAGTAATAGAAGAAGCATATAGCGACCCTGAAAAAGTTAAATCAGCTCCACATAATACAGCAGTAGGAAGGATAAACGAAGTTAAAGCTTCTCATCCAAAAACGATGACTCCATCTTGGAGAGTATACACTAGAAGGGGAAATAAACTATGACGGAGATTCCCCTGCTATCGTACTACTATGGTATAGGTGCGGAGATAGGGGAATTCGCAGGATGGAGGTCGCCTTTATGGTTTACAAGTAATAGAGAAGAACATTTAGCGGTTAGATCTGGAGCAGGTTTATTCGATATTACGCATATGACGAGAATAGCTGTAAGAGGAAGCGATGCTCAAACTCTTCTACAGCATATCTTGACAATAGATATTCAGCGGCTTAAACCTGGGAAGATGAAGTACTGTTTAATGTGTAATGAGAGTGGTGGGGTAATAGATGACTTAACAGTCTTTAAACATCCAGATAAGCAAGACTACTTCATAATTGTTTCAAACGCTATTACTCACGATAGGGTATTATCAGAGCTCTTAGGAAGATCTAGGAAGCTAAACGTAGAAGTAGTAGATCTAACATTCGAGACAGGCTTATATGCTCTCCAAGGACCAAAATCTACAGAGCTTGCATCCAAGTTTACGGAGAAAGATTTAAGCATGATGAAATGGTTTACGGGATTTGAAACTACTATAGATGATGTACCGACATTAATAACTAGAAGCGGATATACAGGAGAAAATGGTTACGAGTTTATGTTCTGGACATGGGATGTAGAGAAGCTTAGAAAAATCTGGAGTAGAATAATCACTCTAGGAGCTACTCCATGTGGTTTAGCTAGTAGGGATAGCTTAAGACTTGAAGCGGGATATCCACTATACGGATACGACGTGGATGAAGAAACAAACCCAATAGAAGCTAGACTTGATTTCGCAATAGACCTCTCAAAGGAATACTTCACAGGGAAGGAAGCTATAATGAAGATACTCGAATCTAAGCAGATTAGAAGGGTTCTAGTCGGTTTTAAATGTGCTGAGAGAGCCATACCGAGAAGAGGCTATGAGATTCTTGATCGAAGTAATCAAATAGTTGGAAATGTTACAAGTGGAGGATTCTCCTTCACGTTTGGCATAGGCATAGGTTTAGGATACGTTAGACCTGAATACGCTAATGAAGGAGAAAAGTTAGAAATCAAGTATAAAGAAAAACACAGAGAGATAGAAGTAACATTAAAACCAATAGTACCTCATAGAATGAAAAAATAGGGATTGAATATACCAAAATATACTCCACTCTAGTTATTTGAAAACAGCATTACTTAATCTCTATGAAACCTTTTTAAGAAAGTCTATCGAGGCTACTAACGATTCAGATGAATCTTAAGATACTTTTCCTTGCAACTCGTCCATGGTCGTTCATAATGACTTTGCCGCCTCCGACTATCAGTCTTCTTTTAGCTTCTCATAGTGGAGTTTATGATCTCATGTTATTTCCTTTAATAGTCTTAGGGCTCATAGCATTCCATGGAGCTGCGAATATGAGTAATGATCTACTAGATGTTAGTTATGGAGTTGACAAATATGATTCACCGACTAGCAAGTATAGAAGGCATTATCTATTGATTGGGGAGATTAGTTTTTCTACTTTTCTCTGTGAGTTCCTATCCTTCTACATTGTAGTTATTTCTATTACAGTTTATCTAACTTTCATAAGAGGATGGATTATCCCGGTTCTTACCGTACTTGGATTATTCTTTGCTTATGCTTATAGTGGGGAGCCTTTTAAGTTTAAACATAAACCACTGGGAGAACTATCTGCATTCATAGTATGGGGGCCATTTATGACTACTGGAACATACTACATATTAACAAACCGACTCAGTTTAGCCCCTCTTTACGCATCTATCCCTATCGGCATGTTCGTGACCTTAGTGCTTTTCGCAAATAATCTAAGAGACATAGATTATGATAAAGCAGCAGGAGTTAAAACGCTTGCTGTAATGCTTGGTAGAAAGAGAGCGCTTTCATTCTACAAATACTTCTTACTCTCAATATACTTCTCACTGATACTCCTTGTAATATTCGGCATATACTCAGCTTATACATTAATAGCATATCTAACTCTTCCTAAAGCGATTAGACTAGTGAAGACTTTCTATGAAAAAGTACCTGAAGCAGCTGATCTTCTAACAGCACAACAGGCATTCAACTTCAGCATCTTGATAATCTTAGGCGAGATCATACATTATATTCAACCAATAATATTCTAGCATGCTATTAAACCTACTTGGGCAGGCTCTCTGACTCTTCGTATACTACACATCCTTGATAATCTATTTATAAGTCTTCAGAATTGGATAATAACGCTGGTTATGAAGGTATAGTTAATATCTTCGGTAGATTAACTTTAATACAGCATGCCTAGGGTTAAGACTAGGTATTTAGCATTTATAAGAGAGGAGACGAAGAAAGTGGAAGAAGAGATTGATCTTTCATTAAACTCAACTATATATGAGTATCTAGATGAGCTCCTTAGGAGGTATGCTGGATTAAGGAAGTATCTCCTCGATTCTAGTGGTGAGCTAAGAGATGGGATAAACATCGCCCTGAACGGTGACGTTGTTCCAAGAGCGAAATATAAAGATACAATACTTAAGGATGGAGATGAATTAGTAATTATTCCACCGATATCAGGAGGCTCACTTTTCTAGCCTAACTCTAAACTTTCCCCTATAATCTAAAATTATTTTTATTTTAGAGAAAGAATTATAATGTATAGGTTGTTTAATTGGTTATGCTTTTCTAACAACCTTGGCATTCTTTACCTCTACCATACATAAGACTTCATCAATACTTTTACCTAATAAATACGCTACCCCCTCTAATGTTGTTCCCACACTCTCTTTCTAGAACTTCTCTTAAACTCTTCTTTCTATAGTGTGGAGGAGGCCCATATCGTCTTTGATGGTGAGAGGATCTTCGAGGTAGACAAGCTGACTAAGCTGAAGGATGTTGACGAAGTCTATATTGATACGCTGTTCCCAGAGATTTATGAGGAGGTACTAGAACTACTTAAGAAAGGTGTCAAGGTGTGTCTATTGAGGGATGCA
>Ga0209183_1000401_pt1 | contig 18090 bp, 24 predicted proteins | sample LHCtaG_2_FD_184120 | JGI IMG/M metagenome (GOLD analysis project Ga0209183, IMG submission 184120) | Hot spring microbial communities from Little Hot Creek, USA to study Microbial Dark Matter (Phase II) - LHC4sed_replicate (SPAdes)... | ecosystem: Environmental > Aquatic > Thermal springs > Hot... | reverse complement strand
ATAGATGCTAGTGCGGGAAGACTGCTCCTCCACGTTAAGAACAGGGGTTCGATCGCTGCTGTCGTATACAGGGTAGAGATCCCCGGCGTAGACGTAGCGGATGGGCTAGCCTTCGTTGAAACCCCCCCAGCTGCAATTATGATGACCCAGAGTGAGGTAGTCGTTGAGCCAGGTGAGGAGGGTTACATAGTAGCCAGAGTTAACAACATTCTTGCCGGTGCTAGGTACCTGGTTAGGGTGTACACTAGAGCTGGAAGTACGTATAACCTAATCGTACAAGCTAAGTAGTTCCTCGCTCACCCGACCCCGACCCCTCGGCTTTCAGCGTACTGTAGCCCGGTCTCTAGGGCTTCGCCCAACCACGTTGGGTCTCCACGCCGTGCGGACCCCTCATATACCGAGCACGCGGCAGGAAAGCTAGGAGCTTACATGAGCTGTGCCCAGGAGCGGTACCTCTTCGGCTAGCGTACTGTAGCTATGGAGTTCCCTATGCAAGCTCTCGGAGCTCTAGCTGTGAGGTGAAGTATTTATTGCTGAGCTCGCAGGGTTGAGTTGGTGGTAAGCTTGATGAGTAAGGACCTAGCTGCTCAGGTTCTAGACGAGGTGTTGAGGAAGGGTGCTGAGGGGGCTGTTGTAAGGCTCCAGGAGAGGGTGTACGAGCTCGTGGTCTACGATAGCGGTGTCCTAAGGAGCTACAGCATAAGCACCGTGCGAGGTGTTGGTATAAGAGCTGTAGTTGGCGGTGGTACTGGCTACGCCTACACCTCCTCTACTGATAGGGAGAGCGTATCGAGGGCTATCGATAGGGCGGTATCCCTAGCTAGGGTCGCCAGGAGCTACGGTAGGAAGTCCTTCGCCCCGGTTAAGCCTGTCAAGGCCGCCTTCAGGGTGGAGTTTAAGGTAGACCCCCACACCGTCGACCCGCAGGTAAAGGTCGACCTAGTCAGGGAGGTTAACACTGCGAGCATGAGGAGGGCCGGTATAGTGTCCGCGGTTACGAGGCTGGGGCTCGAGAGGGATAGGCGTATAGTACTAACCAGTGAGGGTACCGAGGTAGAGGTAGACGTAGTAGGTGTAGGTCTAGCTCACATGGCTGTAGCTAGGTACGGGGCCGTCATAGAGAGGGTAGGGGATAGGGAGTCCTACATAGGGGGTTACGAGCACATCGAGAGAAGGGACTGGTTGAAGTTCGCGGAGGAGGTCGACGAGCTAGCTATTAAGGCCTCCCAGGCTAAGACCCCTACTCCAGGTACGTACGTAGCTGTAGTAGATAATGAGGTCGTAGGGTTACTGCTCCACGAGGCCTTCGGCCACGCTAGCGAGGGTGATGGGGTAGTCGCGGGAGCGTCGATACTGCGCGGTAAGGTCGGTGAGAGGGTTGCTAGCGAGCTGGTAACCATAGTAGATGCGGGGCTAGTTGAGGGAGGCTACCCAATACCATACGACGACGAGGGGGTACCGAAGGGGCGTACGGTCGTAGTTGAGGACGGGGTCCTGAAGGGCTACTTAAACAGCCGGGATACAGCTCAGGAGCTGGGTATGGGCCCCACAGGTAATGCTAGAGCTCAGGACGTCTCATTCGACACCCTAGTAAGGCAGACCAACTACTACGCAGAGCCTAGGGACTGGCAGGTTGAGGAGCTCTTCGAGGGGGTGAGCTACGGGATCTACCTAAGGGGTAGAGGAGCTATGGGCGGTCAGGTAAACCCATCGGTAGGTACGTTCACCTTCAGTATAGGGCCTTCGTACATCGTTAGGAACGGTGAGATTGCAGAGCTAGTTAGGGGTGTGGTAGTAAGCGGAAACATACTGGAAACTCTGAAGGAGGTTGACGCGGTAGCTAGGGACCTTAAGGTAACGACCAGCGTCTTCGGTGGCTGCGGTAAGGGAGGTCAGACCGTCAGGGTTGGGGACGGAGGCCCGCACATAAGGACTAGGAGGATAGTTGTAGGGGGTGGTTAAGGTGATACACGAGGTAGTTGAGAGAGCTCTAAGGGTAGCTGGTAGGTACGAGCTAGATGAGGTCGAGGTCTACGCGGTAAGGTCCTTCACTACGGACGTAGTTGGTACCATCAGGGGGTTGGAGAGGGTAACGAGCGGGGAGAGGGTAGACGTAGGTATTAGGGTAGTACTGGGTAAGAGAGTAACAGTCCAGGGGGGTATGGTCTCCAGAGTTGAGGACGTGGACTCCGTAGTTGAGGCTGCGTCTAAGGTTGTTAGAACCCTCCCGGAGGATCCGAACTGGATCTCGCTACCTAGGAAAACCGGGAAGGTAGCTATTGAGGGAGCTGTAGACGCAAAGCTGAGGAGCCCTGACGTAGGGTACTTCATAGAGGTAGTTAAGTACCTACTGGGTAGGGCTAAGGAAATAGATAGGAGGGCGTACACTAGCTCAGCTAGCGTCCACAGCGTGTACGTTGAGAGAGCTATAGCTAGTAGCTACGGAGGCCCTCAAGTTGATGAGCATACTGAGTTAGGGGTGTTCGTAAGCGTTAAGGCTGTTGATGGAACTGAGGAGTCAGGCTACTACGACTTCTACTCATCTACAACCCTCAGCAGGCTTAACCCTGAGGAGCTAGTAGGTAGGGCTGTTGAGGTATCGGTTAAGACCCTAGGTGCTAGGAGGGTCGATACGGGTACCTACGAGGTCGTTCTAGTACCTAGGGTATTCGCTAGCGTAATCCAGTCCCTACTTGTACCAGCGGTAAGCGCTGAGTCCGTGCAGAAGGGTAGGTCCCCGCTAGCCGGTAAGTTAGGGAGTAGGGTGTTATCCGAGAACCTAACCCTAGTAGATGACGGTACATACCCGGAGCTTACAGGTACTAGGGGCTTCGACGACGAGGGGGTCCCAACAGCTAGGAAGGTAGTCTTTGATAGGGGGGTTCTGAGGGGGTTCCTCTACGATACCTACACAGCCTACGTAGATAGGAGGGAGTCTACCGGTAATGCTACTAGGCAGACCCCCTACGCACCGCCAACTCCGTGGATGACGAACATACTAGTGGAGCCCGGTAGCGGAGACCTCCAATCCATGGTTAGGGATGTGAGGAGGGGCATAGTGGTGTACTCAACTATAGGTGAGTGGCTCTCCAACCCTGTAAGCGGGCTACTGAACGCTACAGTAACGAACGGGGTTTATGTAGAGGGAGGGGAGGAGAGGTTCCCGGTTAAGGGTGTGGTTATAGCTGGTAGCATCTACGAGGCTATGGGCTCCCCCGAGCTGAGGTTAACAGCGGCTGTAGAGTCCTTCGGTAGGTTTAGGGTACCTGCTGTCTACATACCTAAGCTAACCGTAGCTGGTAAGTAGCTACCGCAGGTCCTTAGCTGAAGTACAGGCTTTTAACTTCCTTATAGCTACTCTTAGGGTGCTCTGAGGTGTCTCAGAAGGCCGAGAAGACGGTATCCAAGGAGGTTAAGATAGTGACTAGACCTGTAGTTACCTTAGATGAAGTATCGAAAGACGTGAGGAAGGTATCCCTACTGGAGGTGGTGAGGGACCTCGGTGAGGTATCTGAGAGGGGGCTGATTAGCTCCCTCTACATACTTAAGTCCGAGGTTGGGAAGGACCTCGGCTACCAGTTCCAGGTAGTTGGGAGCTCAGTAAGTAGTAGGGAGGTACTGGAGGATGTTAGGGTCCTACTCTACCTAGGACTCCTGGAGGTATCCCCAAGTAGGAAGCTTAGACTTACATCGCTCGGTAGGGAGTTCCTAGAGAAGCTGGGGAGCGAGCTTAAGGAGAAGCTAGAGGAGCTTGCTAAGTCTGTAGAGGGGATTAAGCAGAGGGTCCTCTCCGAGGATAGCCTCATGAGCCTAGCACCTCCAGGTGGGCGTAGGGGGCGTAAGCGTAGGTAGGAGTATTTAAGTTCTAACGTAGGGGATAGGTAGCTGGGTGTGTGAAGTGGTAAAGGCGTCCCAGGGCTTAAGGCATAGGACGAGGAAGCTCCTCAGAAAGAGTATTAGGGAGAGGGGAGCGATCCCCAGGTTAAGCCAGGTACTGATAGAGTATAAGGTTGGCGATAGAGTTCACATAGTCCCAAACCCAGCTATACACGAGGCACTCCCGTTTAGGCGGTACATAGGTATGACGGGTACCGTTATCGGTAGGAGAGGTAGGGCCTACCTAGTAGAGGTATACCTAGGTAGTAAGAGGAAGATCATAATAACTGTTCCAGAACACCTTAAGCCTGCTCAGATCAGCCAGGCGAGCTAGGGGGCCTCTTCATGAGGATTCTGGAGGTTAGGGACATCCCCCTAGCTATAGCTCTGAAGAGGCTTAGGGAGTCTGAGAGTAAGGGGCTACCAGTTAAGGGTATAGCTAGGAGGACCATGGAGCTAGCAATGGCCTTAGTGAGGTGCGATGAAGGTGAGGAGCTCTACAGTAAGCTCCTCGAGCTAGGTCTAAGTAGCCTAACAGCCTCCATGGTAGTGGACGTAGCTCCTAAGAGCTTAGATGAGCTCAGGATCCTCCTGAACTTCGAACCAGCTGAGGTACCTGAGGAGGTGCAGTCTAAGGTTCTAGAGCTGGTCTCCACCTACTGCAAGTAGGTTTCTAAGTGATACTATGGGCTATAGGGATAGGGACTACTGGAGACGCTTAGTTGGTAGGGAGGAGTATGCGTTAGTACTAGACTTCATGCCTAGGGGTAACCCAGCAGATACCCACCACCCATCCCATAGGGAGAGGCCTATAGCTCAGGCTGTAGGTTGCGATTACTTCATCCTCCTAGAGTTCCACCCTAAGCCCGGTGTTGAGGTAGCTATAAGTGAGAGGGTCTACGTAGGGTTCTCTAGGAGGGAGCTTAGGGATAAGGTATCGTTTGTCTGGGGTGAGCCTATACTCTACGAAGACCTAACAGCTATAGCTAAGTCAAACCTACCCGAGGCTGTGCAGAAGCTGGTAATTGAGAAGGAGAGGTACTTCGTTAAGTTCTTTAACACCGCGGCCCCGCTAACGATAAAGTTCCACACCCTAGAGCTACTCCCAGGTGTAGGTAAGAAGACCCTGTGGAGTATCCTAAGCGAGAGGCAGGTGGAGGCCTTCAAGGACTTCGCCGACATAAGGAATAGGGTTAAGGGCTTCGACCCGGTTAAAGCACTTGTCGAGAGGATCGTAAGCGAGATTAGGGGGGTGGAGAGGTACTACCTATTCGTCCACCCACCTAGGAACGTCCAAGTAGCTGCCTACCTAGACTACCTCACTAAGCTCTACGGGGAGTTCTAGGTTCTGCGTGATCCCTAGCTATGCAGCTCCGCCTAGTCCTCGTAGAACCTGAGGGGAGGATTAACTTCGGGTACATCCTCAGGCTCTGTAGGAACTTCAGTATAGGGGATATCTGCGTAGTAAGACCTAAGTTCGACCTAAGGGACCCCGAGGTGCTGAGCTTCGCAGCCGGTGGTGCTAGCTTAGTTGACTCAGTTAGGGTTTCGGAGAGCTTAGAGGAGTGCCTTAAGGACGTAGACTACAGCGTATGCACTACATCGGTAGCTGGAGCTAGCGACGACTACCTAAGGCAGGCGGTCAGCCCCTGGGCCCTCCCACTACTAATACCAAGGAGGTCTAAGGTAGCCCTAGTCTTCGGACGCGAGAGTGTTGGGCTAACTAGAGCTGAGCTAGCAAGCTGCGACCTGATATCCACCCTGGTAACCCCCTCTGACTACAACGTACTTAACCTATCCCACGCAGTTGCGGTATACCTCTACGAGCTAGTGAGGGTAGGTACTACCGAAGTAGTAGTAGGTGAGAGGTGCAGTAGCGACTACGTTAAGGTCCTAATGAAGTACGCGGAGAACCTAGGCGCAGCCCTCAACCTAAGCCAGGACGAGGTCTCCGCGGTTAAGCACTCCATAGCTAAGGCTATGCTAACTAAACCTGAGTGTAGAGCTCTATACAAGCTACTTAAGGGGGCTCTAGCCCTCATTAGGAAGTCTCTGTAGCGGTACCCCAGCCTTAGCTAGGGCCCTACCTCTAGCTACGGGGATACCTGATGTACCTGAGTCCGTGGTCTTTGAGGTACTTAAGGGCTTGGCCGCTTATTTCCGGAGCTACTAGAGCTCCGCTGACATCGAGCCCGAGCCTCGAGTAGTACTCGACGTATCGCCTAAGCTGGTGTGCAGCATCTACATCGGCCTGACCCCTCTTTACCTCGACGACGATCAGCTTACCGTCCCTACTCCTAAGGATCAGGTCTACCCTACCATAAGGGGTGCTTACCTCCCTAGCTACGAGGACGGCTCCCTCTACTAGCTTGGACGGGTTGCTAGCTATATCGTTTACTATATCGTCCTCGCGGCCGAAGAGCTCCAGACCTACATCCCCTAGCTTAACTACCGTAACCCAAGCTCTACCGCGTATATCTACGGTAAGCTCCTCGCGGGGGGTACCCCTAGTAGCTCTTAGTAGAACCCCGCCCTCGGTAGTTAGGACCCTGACGTCAGCCTTCGGCTGCCAGTTAAGAGGGTCCCTACCGGAGGCCTCGTGTACTGCTACGGTACCGTCCTGCTTCAGTAGCAGTAGCCTTACAGCCCCCCTAGCTCTACTAGAAGCTCTACCGCGGTAGTCTACGGAGCACCGGCAGATGACTACGATAGTAGCTCTCCTAAACCACCTGCTAACGACCTCGGCTAGCTCCTCCGGACCTACGTCAGCTGCTAAGATAACTTCGCTCAGCTCAATCACCACATAGGTCTAATTAGCTAGCAGGGGTTTAGCGCTTAACCAAGGACTCGACCACCCTAATCAGCTTACCTACGACTACCTCTAGAGGTTCCTTACCTAGGGTTATGGAGGAGGCCTCCGCGTGCCCTCCGTAGACCCCTCCCAGGGACTCCGATATGACTTTGGATAGCTCTAGAGCTCCCCTCTCAGCTGACCTCACGGTTATTACTACCTTATCCTGCTCCTCCCTAACTAGTATAACCCCCTTCCTATACGCCTTAGATAGCTCCGTTGCAGCTACCCCTATAAGACCTGCGAAGGCTCTAGACACCGGTAGGTTGAGTAAGGATAGCTTAAGCCTACCGAAGTCTACGGAGTCCTCTGAAGCTACCCTTAGGAGGCTGGATAGCAGTAGCTTAGCCCTCCTAGCCCTAGTCCTAACCACCTCGTCCTGATGTATGCTCCTAGCCCTCATCATCAGGTCTATGAGGTACCTCATGAACTCGGCATCGCCTGGGTTAAACGCTACGGACATCCTGATGGAGTCCACCACCTCCAGTAGGGACCTCTCATCGGTAGGTGGCGGTGCTTCACCCTCGCATATGTCAGCTACGTCAACTAGGAGGCTTTCGTAGGGGTTTAAAGGCATTGAGAAGTGCTGCGCTAGTAGCCTAGGAGTTGAGGTCGACTTAGCGTAGATTACCCGAGAGTAGCTCTGAATCTTCCCTACGAACGGCTCGGAGGTTGCGTGGTGGTCTACTACTACAACCTTAGGGTGCTTAGTGGAGAGGGCTACTATAGCTGTGGAGATCCTATCGTTAAGGGCTATGTCTAGTACGATTAACTCCCCTCTTGGCTGCGCTTTCTGCAGGTCTATGTGGGCCCTCCACGGGTGGGTTACCACTAGGTTGATGTGGCTAGGATAGAGGTCCCTGAGGAACCTCTTTATGTACAGGTACGCCGCTATGACCCCATCGCAGTCCCCGTGGAATACTACGGTAGCCCCCATCCTACACCCACCTACAGAGGTCTAGAGGTCTATAAGAGTAGCGATACCAGGGCCCCTGAAGTAATTTAAGGCTTCTACGGATTAGTAGGGGGTGAGCGAGGAAGTGCTTAAGCTCAACTACGAGGAGCTGCTGGAGAGACTGTACTCAAGGCTACCATCTAAGCGTGTTGAGGCACCTATAGAGATACCACCACTAGAGGTAGAGTTCGTCGGTACCCACACTAAGGTGAAGAACTTCAAGCACGTCTGCGAGGTCATAAGTAGGGACCCTAGGATAGTGCTTAGGTACCTACTGAAGAGCATGGGTGCTAAGGGGAGCCTCGATAACGATGGTAACGCCGTAATACACCAGAACATTAGTAGGGCCTCCCTAAATAAGCTGTTCGAGAAGTTCCTAGAGCTCTACGTGAGGTGCCCGACCTGCGGCTCCTACCAGACCGAGCTTAGGAAGGGAGGTAAGGTGTGGGTACTTAAGTGCTTAGCTTGCGGTGCTGAGGCTACTGTAAAGCCTGCGTGGTAGCTTGAGGGTCTACGTTAAGGTGATGGAGGTAGACGAGGGGGGTGTGCTCCGGAGAGTAGTAGGTATGTGCGATGAGAACCTACTAGGTAGGACCTTCAGGGAGGAGGACCTAGTCCTAGAGGTTAACGAGGAGTTCTTCGGCGGGGACCTCCTAGAGCTCGACGAGGCTCTCTACATCGCGGAAACATCCGAGAACGTTACAGCAGTGGGGGAGGTAATCGTAGGTAAGCTTGTTGAGGCAGGACTAGCCCACCCGCAGGCTGTCCTCAGGATAGCTGGGGTACCATACGTAATCCTGCTGCAGGTGTAGACCCCTGGTAAGGTTTTGCGCTAGATGTGGGAGTACTGAGGGTCCGGGGAACCCAATAGTCGGCGGACTATGCCTTAGGTGCCTAGTAGAGACTAGGAGGTTAGTTGACCTACCTAGCTCAGTAGAGGTTGAGAGGTGCCCATACTGTGGAGCGCTTAAAGTACGCAGCAGGTACGTCGATACGGATACTGAGACCCTGCTCCAGGAGCTAGCTGAGGAGTACGTAGCTAGAGGTAGGGCTCTAGAGGGTTTAGAGAGCGTTAAGGTCCTAGAGGTTAGGGTTTTAGGTAGTACAGCTACGGTTAAGCTCTCCGCTAAGGTAGGTGGGGTTGAGGTACTTCAGGAGCTACCTGTAGAGCTAAGGGTAAGGAGGTCCCCGTGCCCGAGGTGCTTACGTATGAGGAGTAGGAGCTACGAAGCTATAGTACAGCTTAGAGCCGGTAACCCGAGGGGGAGGGTCCTCGTTACTGAGATAGCCTCGAGGTTCAGGGAGCTTGAGGGTGTGGTGGAGGTTAAGGAGGTAGCTGAGGGTGTGGATATCTACGTAGCAGATAGAGCTACAGCACTTAGGTTAGTTAAGGAGGTTGAGTCCAACTACGTAGCCCGGGTGGTAACTACGTGGGAGGACTCTAGAATACGTGCCGGACGTAGGAAGTCTAAAGCCGTCTTCTCCGTTAGGGTATACTCCGTAACCTCCGGAGACTCTGTAGAGGTAAGGGGAAGGGAGTACACCGTAGAGAGGTTTAGGAGGTCCTCAGTTACCCTAGTAGATAGAGAAAGTGGTGAGAGAGTTACGCTTAGCTTAAAGGACTTCTGGAAGCTGGAGCCGAACCTCAAGTAGACTTTAAACCCAAGCCTCACCCTATGTAGTGGAGTACCTCGGTAAGTAGTAGGGTACTAAGAGTGGGGTTATGGTAAATGTAGACCTAGGGGGTCTACGGTGCTTCTGGTCTCCGTAGTACCTCCGGGTATTGAGGAAGTTGCAGCTAGGGAGGTATCTGAGGTACTGGGGCTAGCAGTCTACGGTACGTCCGCTGGTAGGGTGTTCTTCAGGGCGTCTCCTAGGGATATCTACAGAGCTAACTACCTCCTAAGAACCTCTACCCGGGTTCTAGTAGCTCTAGCTAACACTTCCTTCAGTACCCTTAAGGACATACGTGACGTAGCCTCCTCCCTAGACTACAGGGAATTCCTAGCTCCCGGTAGGAGCTTTGCCGTTAGAGCTGAGAGAGCTGGTAAGCACGGGTTTACTAGCATAGACGTAGCTAGGGAGGTTGGTGCGGCCGTTATCGAGAGCTACAGCTCCCTAACCGGGATTAGGCCTCCGGTAGACCTAGAGAACCCCGACGTAGTCCTCAGGGTACTGGTCCGCGGTAGTAGCTTACTCATAGGTATTGAAACCTCAGGTAGGTCCCTCCATAAGAGGGGCTACAGGGTCTACAACCACCCAGCAGCTCTAAACCCGGTAATAGCCGCAGCTATGGTTTACTCCGTAGGGAAGTCTGAGACCCTCCTAGACCCGATGTGCGGTGGGGCTACGATACCGATAGAATTCGTACACATCATGAGGCGCTACCCGATAGCGCTCTTTAGGAGGGACTTCGCGTTCAGGAAGCTCGGTATATACGAGCCGGAGGTAGATAGGGACGTACTGGAGGAGCTGGTAGCCGGAGTAGATATGGAGAGCCCAGTTAAGGCATACTGCATAGACATCAGCTGGAAGGCTATCGAGGGAGCTAAGGCTAACCTAGCCTCAAGCTACACCTCAGATGCTGTAAGGCTAGTAGAGGGGGACTCCACTAAGGTATCCACATACCCTAAGGTTAACGTAGATGCCGTAGTCTCTAACCCTCCCTACGGGTACAGGTCCCACAATATTAGGAAGATAGAGAGGTTCTACAGGGAGGTACTCACCTCGCTAAGGAACTCCTACCCAGGTGCTAGAGCGGCTATGATAACGGTATCGCATAGGCAGTTCAGTAGAGCAGCTGAGGAATCCGGGGTTAAGGTAGTCAGGTCGACCTTCGTTAAGCACGGAGGGCTACTGGCTAAGATATTCCACATGGTTCTCTAAGTCGGGTGGATGCTCTACTCCGTGGTAGTAGCTGTAGCTAATTATTCGAGTACTTATTACCTCCCCAATGCTCTACTACCCTGAGATAATGATAGGGTCAGCGAAGAGCTTTAGGGATCTCTGCCAGGTGAGGGGCTTTAGGGCTTTGTGGGACCTAGGAAGTTCAGGTTGCGGTATGGTAGAGGTAAAGGGTAATCTCGGGAGCTCTAAGGTAGGTAAGTACCTACAGGTAACTGCGGGTAGCTACATCGGGGAGGTCTATGCTAGCTAAGCTCTTTGCTAGAGTTCTGGAGAGCCCTCTAAGGGTCTTGGCTAGACCTATCTACAGAATCTACGAGAGCCTACTCTGGGAGCAGGTAAGGTCGAGACCTCCACCTAGGCACGTAGCCATAATACCCGACGGTAACAGGAGGTGGGCTAGGCAGCGCGGCTTAAACCCGGTTGAGGGTCACGAGTATGGCTATAGGAAGCTTAAGGACGTACTCAAGGTACTCTGGAATCTAGGGGTTAAGGTAGTAACGGTGTATGCTATGTCCTATGAGAACTGCGTTAAGAGGAGCTTAGAGGAGCGTGAGCACCTCTATAGGCTCCTTGAGAGAGCTATGGACGAGATGGTCTCCAGCGGGGAGCTGAAGTCTAAGGGTGTTAGGGTTAAGTTCTTCGGTAGGCTGGACATGCTACCGCAAAGACTAGTAGCTAAGATAAGGGAGGTTGAGGCCCTTACGGAGAGCTACTCTAATGTTACCCTAAACGTGGCCCTCTGCTACGGAGGCCGCGAGGAGATAGTCCAGGCAGTTAGGAGGATAGCTAAGGACGTTTCCCTAGGTAGGGTACGCGCTGAGGAGATAGATGAGGAGCTCTTCAGGTCCTACCTATACACATCACACCTAGGGGGGCTAGACGAGCCGGACCTCGTTATAAGGACCTCCGGTGAGATACGCGTAAGCAACTTCCTACTGTGGCAGATAGCCTACAGCGAGCTCTACTTCTGCGACATCTACTGGCCGGAGCTTAGGACCATAGACATACTGAGAGCTGTGAGGAGCTACCAGAGGAGGGAGAGGAGGTTCGGAGCTTAGGTAGTACCTAGGGCCTCAGCTTACCTCTCACCTAGGTACGTACCTCTGTAGGGCCTTAACGAGCTCTCCAGCATCTTTATGTAGACTAGCTGAGCAACCTGAGCCTCTCTCCTTACGCGGATACCGCTGCAGTACACGGAAAGTAGCCCGTAGCCCCTTCCCTCGTAGCCAGGATCCCAGACAGCTGTGTAGAGCGTTGCGCAGGACCTCAGTAGGGTTGACCTAGGTAGGGCTACCGCTAGGTGGTCCTCCGGTACCTTAACGTACTCGCAGTACCTCACGACGTAGGCCCCCGGGCTAAGGTTATAGAAGCCCTGGCTGTCTGGCTCTAGAGCTACGTAGCTCGGCAGTACCTTACCATCCAGGTCTATAACGCCCATACCCTGGGGTACCAGTACCTCGCATAGGGTTAGCTTAACTCCAGCGCAGTCTAGTTGCTCAGCTGAGTAGCCTAGGTTAAGTAGGTACTGAGGTGGGACAGCCATGGCTACCCCATAGACTAGCTACTGAGGTGGATTCTACTTTAGCTTAAAGCCCCATCCTGCTCTATAACTGGGTGGAGTACCCTGCTTAAGGTTAGCTCCCCGTACATAGATGAGGAGGACGTTAAGGCCGTTGTGGAGGTCCTGAGGTCAGGTATGCTAGCCTTCGGGAGGGTTGGCGAGGAGTTCGAGAGGAGGTTCGCGGAGTTCATCGGGGTTAAGCATGTAGTTGCAGTATCTAACGGTACCGTAGCCCTCTACCTAGGCCTTAGAGCACTGGGGGTAGGTCCAGGGGATGAGGTTGTAGCCCCCGACTTCACCTTCGTAGCTACGGCGTCTACAGCTATGCTACTGGGAGCTACCCCGGTACTCGTAGACATAGACCCGGGGACCTACACCGTAGACCCAGCTGAGGTTGAGAGAGCTGTTAGCGAGAGGACTAAGGCTGTAGTACCGGTACACCTCTACGGGCACCCGGCAGACCTGGAGCCCCTGGTTAAGCTGGGAAGTGAGAGGGGGTTCCACATAGTGGAGGACTGCGCCCAGGCTATAGGAGCTGAGTACAGGGGTAGGAGGGTCGGTAGCTTCGGGAGTGTAGCAGCGTTCAGCTTCTACCCGACTAAGAACATGACTACCGGTGAGGGAGGGGCTGTAGCTACCTACGACGACGGGGTAGCTGATACCGTTAGGCTGCTCAGGAACCACGGTCAGAGGAGTAGGTACTACCACGTCGCCCTCGGCTGGAACTTCAGGATGACGGATATCCAGGCAGCTCTCGGGCTAAGCCAGCTGAGGAAGCTAGACTACATGAACGAGAGGAGGAGGGAGCTGGCTAGGGTGTACCGCGAGGAGCTCGAGGCGGTACCGCAGCTTAGGCTACCGGAGGAGAAGCCCTGGGCTAAGCACGTATACAGCCTCTACACCGTGTGGGTCGAGGGGGAGGGTAATAGGGATAGGCTAGCTAGCTACCTAAGGGAGAGGGGGGTGGAGACCTCAGTACACTACCCGATACCCCTACACCAGCAGCCTATCCTCAGTACAGCTAGGAGAGCTCCGGGGTGCTGCAGGAACTCTACTGAAGCCTCTAAGCATGTACTATCCCTACCCCTACACCCCGGTCTACAGGTAGAGGACGTGCTCTACGTGTCTAAGCTTGTAAAGAGCTTCTTCAGTAGGTAGGCCCAAGCCTTACTTATAAGTTCTAGCCTCTTCCAATTAAGGGGCTGAGGGGTTTGAGTAGCTCTAGTTCGGAGAAGGTTGCGAGGCTGAAGGAGGGAGCTGAGCTAAGGGTAGTAAGTGAGAGGTTCAATAACCTTATTAGGAGGCTCGAGGTAGAGGCTTTAGTTGCTCACCAAGGTATGCCAACCCCCAGTAGGGAGGAGCTCGTTGAGGTACTGGGTAGGCTGTACTCAAAGAGCCCTGAGCTGGTTGTAGTGAGGAAGATCGAGAGCGAGTACGGTATGGGTATGTCCAGGGTCTACGCCCACCTATACGAGAGCTTAGATAGGCTAAAGCTATACGAACCTGAGTACATCCTTAAGAGGCACGGAGTAGGGGTGTAGACCCTTGGGGAAGGGAGGTAAGGTATTTAGGAGCCGCCTATACGAGGTAGACCCTAGGAGGGGTATCGCTAAGCTTAGGAACAGGGTCTGCCCTAGGTGCGGTAGGGTAATGGCCTTCCACAGGGAGCCTGTAGCTAGGTGGCACTGCGGGTACTGTAGCTACGTGGAGATCGTGCGGAGCTAGTAGGTGGTCAAGTGCTAGTTCTCGGGATAGAGTCTACAGCTCATACCTTTGGTGTAGGTGTAGTCTCCGACGAACCTAGGATACTAGCTGACGCTAGGTACAGCTACACCCCTAAGGTAGGAGGTATACACCCTAGGGAGGCTGCTGATAGCTTCATAAGCAACGCCCCGAGGGTCCTATCTGAGGCCTTGAAGAGTGCCGGAATCTCCATGGAGTCCGTAGACGCTGTAGCTGTAGCACTAGGTCCAGGCCTCGGACCGTGCCTTAGGGTTGGAGCTACCGTAGCTAGAGCCCTAGCAGCCTACTACGGTAAGCCCCTAGTACCGGTTAACCACGCAGTAGCCCACATAGAGGTAGGTAAGGTGCTTACCGGAGCTAGGGACCCTCTAGTTGTCTACATATCCGGGGGTAACACGGTTATAGCAGCTCTCTACGGGGGTAGGTACAGGGTATTCGGTGAGACCCTCGACATAGCTCTCGGGAACTTCATGGACACCCTAGCTCGGGAGCTCGGTATAGCCCCTCCCTACGTGGTTGAGGGGGTTCACGCACTAGATAGGTGTGCTGAGGGCGGTAAGTACATAGAGATGCCCTACGTAGTTAAGGGGCAGGACACCTCCTACTCCGGGCTACTAACAGCTGCTTTAAGAGCTTACAGGGACGGGGCTAAGCTTGAGGACGTGTGCTTCAGTGCTAGGGAGGTAGCCTACTCCTCGCTAGTTGAGGTAGCTGAGAGGGGCCTAAGCCAGCTAGGTAAGGAGGAGGTACTGCTAGTCGGTGGAGTAGCGGCTAGTAGGTACCTAGTGGAGAAGTTCGAGGCTATGGCTAGGCACAGGGGTGTGAAGCTCTACGTAACCCCACCTAAGTACGCAGTGGATAACGGGGTGATGATAGCCTGGACCGGGCTCCTCCTCTACAAGCACGGGGTTACGGTAGAGCCTGAGAAAGCTTACATAAAGCAGAGGTGGAGGCTCGATAGCGTTGACATATACTGGTAGGGTCTTCAGGGTAATCTACGTAGGGGCTGAGGCTCTGGTAGCTGAAGGTGAGTTCCTAGGCTATGAAGCTGTGTTCAAGCTAAGGCTTAGGAAGCCTTATAGGGTACCGGAGCTGGATAGGGAGATAATCAGGCGCAGAACCCTAGCTGAGGCTAGGCTACTCCTAGCACTTAGGGAGCTTGGGGTTAAGGTCCCAGCGGTACTCTACGTAGACCCAGTTGAGGGGCTTATAGTAATGGAGAGAGTACGTGGAAGAACCATACTGAGCGTAGCTGGGAGCTTAAGTAGGGGTGAGCTGTGCTCAGCTATGAGTAAGGCTGGGTCGGAGCTAGCTAAGATGCATAGGAGCGGCATAGCCCATGGCGACGTAACGACAGCTAACATGGTCCTAACGGAAAGCGGGGACGTATACCTAGTGGACCTAGGGCTAGCTAAGCACGTAGAGGATGTGGAGGACCTGGCCGTAGACTTACACCTACTCATAAGGGTTCTGGAGAGCTCCCACTACTCAGCTAAGGACGAGATGTTTAAGTGCTTCCTAAGCGGCTACCGCGAGATCCTCGGGGAGGAGATAGCTAGGACTATCCTTGAGAAGGTTAGGGAGATAAGGCTTAGAGGTAGGTACGTAGAGGAGAGGCGGGTTAGAAAGTAGAACCAACCTATCTGGAAAATACAGCGCTCACCTGTTAAAGTTTATAAACCTACACTTCGAGTAGTAATACGGTGTAGTAAGTATGCCAGGTCAGGTACCTCTAATAGGTGAGAAGTTCCCCGAGATGACCGTAGTCACAACCCACGGAGTTAGGAAGCTACCGGACGACTACGCAGGTAGGTGGCTAGTACTCTTCAGCCACCCAGCTGACTTCACGCCGGTCTGCACTACGGAGTTCGTAGCCTTCGCAAAGAGGTACGAGGACTTTAGGAAGCTGAACGTGGAGCTCCTAGGGCACAGCGTTGACAGCGTCTTCAGCCACATTAAGTGGGCTGAGTGGATAGAGAAGACGCTAGGGGTTAGGATACCGTTCCCGATAATAGCTGACCCAGCTGGTGAGGTAGCTAGGAAGCTAGGGTTCCTACACGCTCAGAGCGCTACCCACACCGTGAGGGCTGTGATTATAGTAGACCCCAACGGCATTATAAGGGCTATACTGTACTACCCGCAGGAGCTCGGTAGGAACATGGACGAGATACTGAGGATGCTTAGAGCTCTCCAGGTTAGCAACAAGCTTAATGCAGCTATACCAGCTAACTGGCCTAACAACGAGCTGATCAGCGATAGGGTTATAGTACCCCCAGCTAGGACGGTTGATGAAGCTGCTGAGAGGCTTAAGCAGTACACGTGCTACGACTGGTGGTTCTGCCATAAGGAGGGTTCTCCGGAGGACGCCGAGGAGGCTAGAAAGTACCTAAGGAGAGTTGCTGGAACTTAGACCTAAGTAGCTTTTTGAGTAGTCTCCCTCTTCCTCCAGCTTCTCGGGTAGGTATCCCTAGGTATTACAACTCTCCTCGTTTTGAAGGCTATACCCCTGTCCTTAGCGAGGATCTCCTCAGTACTCATCAAGGCTTCAGCTAAGGCTACCAGCTCACCCTTAAGTGAGAAGAGGGCTACTAGGTCGCCCCGCCTGATACCCTCGCTAACTACGGAGATCCCGGGTACGGCTAGGTCGGCTCCGTGGGCTATGGCCGCGACGGCTCCGTCTAGTATAGCCACCTTCGGTAGCTGAGCTACTATGTACTCGTGCGGTAGTACTACGGACTTCACCGCGTCCTCCCTACCTAGCTCTCGGTAGAGGTAGATAGCCTCGGAGAGCTCGTGCATCCTCACGGAGGTATCCTCCCTGAAGGGCCCCGTCCTGATCCTCCTAAGCTCCCTCATGTGGGCCCCAACCCCTAGAACCTCGCCTATGTCGTGTATCAGCTTCCTAATGTAGGTTCCGTGCTGGCATGCAATCCTCATTAGGACGTACTCACCCTCAAGCTCCAGTACCTCAATTGCGTAGACCTCCTTAACCCTGAGGACCCTCTTAACCGAGGACCTAACGGGAGGTCTTTGGTATATCCTACCTATGAACTCCCTAACTACCTCCTCGAACCTCTCCCTATCTACAGCTCTATGTAGTTGAGCTAGAGCTACGTACTCCTTATCCGCGTGCGAGAGTACCCCGATTAGCTTAGTAGCGCTTCCGGTAGCTACCGGTAGTACGCCGGAGACCTTGGGGTATCCCCGCCCCCTATAGGGGCTCTAGGGTCCCCCCGTGACCGGCCTTCTCAATCCTTAGTATTCCCTTAACCCAAGCCACCACTTCGTGACTCGTAGGTCCGGGGGGCTTATCTAGGTTTATCACCCCCGACGATATCAGCTCCTCAGCGCTCCTAGACCTAGGGTGCTTACCGTACCTTGGGTCAGTCTCACCCTCTCTCTTAACTAGGTACCTCCTCTGAAACCCGGCGAACGAGTCTAGCTCCACGAGGAACTTAACTCCCTCCTCCACCTACTACACCTAAGCAGGGATCCTTCAGAGGTAATTTAGCTAACTCGCACCTTAAAGTGGTTTCGCTTAAGCTAGGCTAGGTATTTGCAGTACCTGGTAGAAGAGGTGTTGAGGTCTAACGCTCTCTGGGGGCTACGGTAGCTAGCTTTAGTAAGGTTTTCCTGTCGATCTTAACCCTCTCCTTCATGAACTCCACGAGCCCGGAGGCCTCTATAGCCTTAAGTACCTCCTCATCTGAAGCACCTTTCTCAATTTCTACCTTCCTATCCAGTACCTCGAGGTGCCTTACGTTAGCCTTCCTCCTCTTTACCCCAGTTAAGCTCTTAGGCCCCGTAACCACCACGAAGTTATCGTCAACTATATCCACTATAACGCACTTCCTACCAGCCTCCCTACCCATTAGCTTAACGCATACCCTACCTACCTCGATTACCGGCAACCTCAGCACCTCATAGAGGTATTGAGTAGGGCTTAAAAGCATAGGTTGCAACTAGAAGCCCGCCCTTTAGGGTAGGGATGGAGGAAGAGTTTATAGACTCTCCTCGCTTTAACTACCCTTAGTGATGAGTATTTTAGGCCTGCGGGCCCTCGGCCGTGGTCGTTAGCCTTTTACAACTATTTTGGGTTTCATATTGGTTTACGGTGGTTTATATAAAATTCTATCGGAGATAGGAGACGGAAAGCTTTAAAGCTTCACGCAAGCACTTGCTGATTGAGGAGCCGGC
>Ga0209183_1000398_pt1 | contig 18171 bp, 16 predicted proteins | sample LHCtaG_2_FD_184120 | JGI IMG/M metagenome (GOLD analysis project Ga0209183, IMG submission 184120) | Hot spring microbial communities from Little Hot Creek, USA to study Microbial Dark Matter (Phase II) - LHC4sed_replicate (SPAdes)... | ecosystem: Environmental > Aquatic > Thermal springs > Hot... | reverse complement strand
GATTATTAGCCAGCTTGAACTTCCTGACGCCGATGACAGGCACATTCATGGATTTCAATAAGCTACTGGGCAGTACACTATATATGGCACCAGTGTCCACAAGTACCTCGACTTCCCTAACATCGTCTGGTTTGAATGGATTCCAAACCCTAGTCCTAACCTTAATGAACCCCACCGAAAACACCCTCTAACCTAATCGTGTAATATTAACTGCCACCATCTAAAATATTTTGCTGTGATCACGAGATTAAAGCGTCAAGAAAAAATGGGGAGGGTTAGGTATGGCTAATATCTTCCATATTCTTCTACGGCTTCTAATAGCTAAAAAAGAGGAGTATTGATTCTAATATTTAAATGTCGCCATGCCTACATCAAACAATTTCTCAAAACATACTTAATGAAGTGTTATTATTACGGGTGAAACATACTCGATGTCAATAGGTATGCTTATTGTTACAGGTAAGGATAGCACCCGTATTCTTAAATGGGCTGTTCCAACGGCTCTGAAGGTTAACGGTCTGCCTATGAAAAATCTAGCAATCTGGCTTTTTTTCAGCTCTAAGCTCTCTGTTAGTGTTGCAGGTACTCCCATACGCACATATAGTTGTGGACGTTGCAGAGTAGTAATTTGATAGTCTTCCATGTAAATGGATAGAGAAAGGTCGGAGATGGTTAAGTCTTTTGACGATGGATTATAAATCGTAAACACAATATGAAATGCATATGCATCTTCACCTATTAGAGGATAATATCCAACAAACAAATTGAACTGTAGACTTTTCGCCACCTCAACATATTCATCATATTCAGCATAAGCATACATAAAAACCAATCCAAAGATTATGAGCAGAATAAAAACACCCACTACAAGTCTTCTTACCTTCCCCAGACATAACACAATAATTAATCATACCAAAAGTATAGAAAACTGTTATTTTTAATATTTGTTGACAAAGTTAGAAACGAGACCTTATTCTTTAGAAAGCGAAAAGCACGTTGATTTTACATTTCTTCGTTTTCGGTTATCATAAGCTAAAGTGGACTTCTAGCAGAAGTCAGTGAGTATTTCCGCAAGTTTAGGCATAAAAGCATAGCTGACCCAAACTGGGAGAAGACAACTAGGCTTCTCAAATGGGCAGGATTCGAGGTTAACAGCCTAAACGATTGGGAAAAGGCAACAAGAGAGTTAAAGAAGCCATTTTGAGGTCTAGTTTCAGCTGGAGGCCATACGTGCTCAGGGCTTACTGCGACACAAACATGATAATAGCCGAGTCTAAGGGCAAGATCAGCCACCCATATATGCAGTTCATTATAGGGCATAAGGGCGACATTGAAGCCAGATACAGCACGAATAAGGGTGCTGCCGCCCACTATGATCGAGGATATGCGAAAAGCTTACAAAGAATGTGAGCCATTCCTAAGCACGGCAACACACCTTTAGAGCAATCGAGTATTATTAAAGAAGCCAAGATAGAGGCCTTGAAAAGCATGGCTAAAAGTCTTCTAGGTATAGATTTGCTTGATGTTAAGGTTGCAAAAGAGAGGCAGATTGGAAGAGAGTTAAACAAGGACGAGGAACTGGAGCTTTACGAGAGGGAGCTGAGAGAGCTTGAGAGAGCCATCGGCGTCTCGCGGAATTGGATCAGCGGGTCTATGCTTCCATCAGCATGCATGCTTATCTTTTTTCTTTTTCCGTTATGAATCTGTCGAGTTTCTGAGTTTTATCGACGATTTTGGCTTTTCTTTTTGTGTTTTTCCTTATTGTTTTTGGATTTGGGGCATTTCTGTTGTCCCTTTGATGGCGACGGGTTGAGGTTGTTCCGTCCTTGTTAATCAGCGCTCCATCATTATCTTTGCAAGTGTGCGAGCGGCTTCAGGTAGGTATTAAGGCAGTTTATTTCTGCTATTACGTTGTCTATTTCCGCAATCGCACTATCACAAAACTCCATGTCCTTCCCCTCGTCTGCGCCGGCCAATCTTTCGAGATTCTGCCTCGGGGTTGTCAGAAAGCGCGCGCTACTCTCTCAGCATTTTTCCGCGTAATGTTAGAGTAGATGTTCAGGTTCTGGATTGAAAACTTCTTCTGTTAGGCTTCACTCTTTCGCTTACTGGTTTGATTACGCCGAGGTTCATCAGTAAGTAGACAACTGCGCTTCTGACAAGCTCAGCTTTGGAATTGTGGAGTCCAAGCTCAACAACCTCGCGCGCACACAAAAGTGGTTGGAGATCGTCTAATGTTATTTTATCTCTTCTTGATTATTTCTGCATTAATTTGCTTTAAGTTTCTTTAACTTTCATGTCAACTGTCTCTTTCTTGATACCTTTTTAGATGTTGCTTCTATTTTGATTTTAAGTTTTTCAATGTTCGCCTCTTCAATATGGAGGGGGCTTAAAACTCCATACGAAATAAACCCATCCCTCATAAGCTAACATAAAAACAAAAATGTATGAAACCTTCTGTCAGCGGTAACTAAAAGGACTGTTTATTAGCAAAAACAACTTCGAGAAAACTTCGAGTAAGCATTTTTGTAATACTTTTTTAATTTTTCGTAATACTTATATATTTGCTCACAGCATTTTTTGAAATGAAATGAATGCTAGATATGTTGCTTTGGTCGCAACGTTTGTTGCGCTTATATCTGTTTCCAGCGCTTTCGCCCATATGATTGCATGGGTAGGCCATCCTACAATAGGAGCGATATTAGTTACTTTTCTCTATTTGACGGTTTATGGCATAACAGATAAGCTTGGAATTATGAGTATTGTTGGATTGTTGACAGGGATGTTGAATAGTTTCGTATTTGCTTCACCTCTATCTGTGCCTGTGCATTTTGCCAGGGGTGCGATTTTCGACTTGTTTTTCCTTATAAGCCATCATAAGTTATGCTATAAAAAATGTGCCATCGCGGCTGGCATGTTGTCATTTTATGGAACTATAACCGTAATATTCATGCTTTACACCCTCTTCGGTTTACCCTTTGTCTCATGGTGGATTTGGCTCATTATTGTTGGTATACCAAGCACTATGTTATCGATACCTGGAAGTTTGCTTGCGTTAAGGTATAAACAAACCTTCAAAAAGGTGTTTATGCGGGGTGTATGACTTTGCATAAAATTGTCATGGTTGGTTATCAGTTTAGACCATGTCTCCTAGATGCTGTAAAAAGGGTTAATATGGTCTTGGGGAATCTTCTTATCTTCAAATTTTACAACACTTATGATGTTGATAACGGGGTTGTCGACACGCAAAGATTTGCGGATGATTTGAGGAACGCTCAGGTAGTTTTGCTTGATGTTAGAGGTGGCGATAATGCCAGCAAGATAATTTTCGAGGAGCTCAATGCTTTAAAAAATACGGTTGTCGTTTTTGTGGGAGGCTCTCCGGAGATAATTAACCTTACAAGGCTTGGAAGTTTCTCTTTTAAAAGCTTTACGAGCCTTAGAGAAAAGCCGTTACTTGGAAAACTCTTTGGGAAAGGCAGAATGGATTATGGAGCTATTTTAAGAATGCGTGATATGTTTGAAAAGCTTGGCGGCAAAATACCGATTGGAGTGCTTAAGCATGCTAGAAATTATTCTTTACTGCTGAAATATTATGATATGCCGAGCGTGGATAATTACTACGCTATGTTTCTTCTATTGTTAAAGGAGTATTGCAAAGTTAAAGTAGACGTAGATATACCTGAGCCGGTTGTTCTGCCGAGCATTGGAATTAAGAATTTCGAAACCGACGAAAACTTCATTGACGTTAAGCAATATCTACAGAATTACGCTTTTAAAGAACGCCCGAAAATAGGCATATTGTTTTATGGAGGCTACCATTATGACCAATCCTACCCCGCAGCCAAGCTTTTAACGGAAAGAATTCAACAGCTTGGATTTGGCGTGATACCTGTTTTCTGCTCAGACTTGAGATATTACTTAGCCATTGAAAAGTGCTTCATTATCGACGGAAAACCTATTATCGAAGCATTAATTGACCTTCTCTGGTTTAGGCTAGCAGGCGGACCAATCGGCGGAGACCATAGTATTACGAGAAGCGTTCTGTCAAAACTTGATGTGCCAATTCTACATGGAGTGCATCTCTCATCTAAAACCGTTGATGAATGGCTTAGCTCGAAACACGGCATACCCCCCGTAGAAATGGTTACAACGGTCATACTGCCTGAACTTGACGGGAGAAACGAACCAACAGTTACCCATGCAGTTAAGAAGAGAATAGTCGACGGGGTTAAGCTTGAAGAGTATGTTGCTATAGAGAACCGCGTTGAGAAAGTGGCTCGAAGGGCTGTTAAATGGGTTAGCCTTAGAAGGAAGAATAATGAACAGAAAAAAGTTGCAATAATTCTATACAATTATCCACCAGGGGAAGAAAACATTGGAAAAGCTGCCTACCTAAACGTTTTTGAAAGTTTATCGAAGCTACTTAAAGCTTTAAAGGATGCCGGATACGTTGTTACAAACACCCCTTCTGGTAAGGAGCTCAGGGATCTTTTCATTTCCAGAGGTATTGTAAATTCCGGAGAGTGGATCCAAACACGTTCAAAACTTGAAAAGATGATTAAAGTTCCCGCTGAAAAATATGCTAAATGGATTGGGAAGTTGCCGGAAAAGCCCTTACGGCGAATACTGGAGGAGTGGGAACCCCTACCTGGCAAAATAAACGTTTACGGCGATTCGCTGTTGATTCCTGGTTTAATTTTTGGGAACGTTTTCGTTGGCCTTCAGCCAGCCCGTGGCGTGCATGAAGATCCATCAAAAATTTACCATGATAAGGATTTGCCGCCACATCATCAATATGTAGCCTTCTACAAGTGGATTACGGAAGAATTTGGCGCAGACGCCATTATACACTTTGGAACGCACGGAACATTAGAATTTCTGCCGGGGAAAGAGGCTGGCTTGTCGGTTGAATGTTTCCCTGACATACTTATAGCAGATGTTCCAAACATATATGTATACCATGCAGTCAACTCCTCCGAGTCCTCGATAGCGAAGAGGAGAAGCTACGCAGTCATAGTGAACCATGCAAGTCCACCAGTAACCTCTAGTGATTTACATGGCGACCTTCAAGAGATTGAAAGATTAATCGTCGAATACTTCGATGCAATGCAGTATGGCCGAGAGGAAGTTAACAAGATTGCCGAAAAAATATTCAACAAAGCCGGTAAATACGGGTTAGGATCAAGTGTTGAGGAGATTTACGATAGAATACAGGAGTATAAGCGTTCAATAATACCTAAAGGGCTACACGTGCTCGGAGACAAACCATCCCTAGAGGATGCCGTTCAATATCTGACCTTCCTAGCTAGATATGATAGGGGTGAAATACCTAGCCTCCATCGCCTTATAGTAGAATCCGAGGGACTCAACTACAACGAGGTTCTTGAAAATCCACATCTAATGGACTCAAATGGGAGAACATATGCTGAGATATTAAAAAGAACGGAGGAAACCGTGAAAGGGATTATAAAGGATTATGTTATTAAAGGCTTAACGCCAAAGCTCCAAGCTTCTGAAAACAGGGTCCTAAAGGCACTAGATTATCTTAAAGACGTTTATGAAAGAATGATGTCGTCAGATGAAATTGGAACAATCCTTAAAGCGCTTAACGGAAGATTTATTGAGCCTGGACCAGGCGGAGATTTTGTAAGAAACCCAGAGGTTTATCCCACCGGTAGAAACACATACCAGCTTGATCCAACAAACTTGCCGACTGAAACTGCAATGGAAAGGGGTAAGAAGATCGCTGAAGAATATTTGGCAGCATTCTATAAAAAGCATGGTAGGTATCCCAAAACAGTTAGCATGGTATTATGGGCATTTGAAACAATGAAGACCGGAGGCGAAACTCTAGCCGCAATTTTTCACCTTTTAGGCGTAAAGCCTGTTTGGAAAAGCATATATGTGAGAGAGCTCGAAATCATCCCGCTTTCAGAGCTTAAAAGGCCGAGAATAGACGTTGTTATCACAATATGCGGGATTTTCCGCGATACCTTCTACAACATCATCGAGCTTTTAGACAAGGCCTTCAAGACTGTGGCGGAGCTTGAGGAGCCTGAAGATTTGAACTTTGTGAAAGCTAACGTAAATAAAATGTCTAGCATCTTTGGTGAAAATGCGAAGTTCAGAATTTTCGGGCCACCAGAAGGCCGGTATGCCACAAGCCTCACAGCGCTTATAGAATCCTCACGATGGAAAAGTGAAGCGGAACTTGTGAACGCATACCTTGAAAGCATGAAATTCGCTTACGGGGAGAAAGCAAGATGTGTAGAATCTAAAGAATTCATAAACTCCTTAATTTCTAATGTTGAATTAGTTGGTCAGATAAGGGATACTGTGGATTATGAAATTACAGATTTAGACCACTACTACGAATTTCTCGGAGGTTTAACAAAAGCTGTTGAAAGCGGAAGTGGGCAGCGCCCAATGGTTTTGGTGGCTGATACAACAAGAGAGATCATTAAAGTAGAGGATGCAAGAGACGCCATCAAAAGGGGTGTTATAACAAGAATTACTAATCCGAAATGGCTGGACTATATGATTCAACATGGCTACGCTGGCGCCGCAAAAATCGCGGATATAGTTGAATATATGGTTGGACTGGCAGCAACTATTGGAGGAGTCGAAGACTGGATGTGGGAAAAAGTTGCTGAAAACATAGTGTTTAACACTGAGAGAGCCGAAAATATGAAAAACGCCAACATCTGGGCGTTCCGCAAAGTGGTAAAAAGGCTTCTTGAAGCTTCAAGGCGTGGATACTGGAAAGCATACAGGAGAACTATTGAGAGACTTGAAGAAGAATATATGAAGACTGAGGAAATGCTTGAAGAGGAAACAGCCGGGTGATACTATGCCGCATCATATAAGGTTTGTGTTCCCGTTTACGGCTATTGTTGGTCAAGAAAAAATGAAGAAAGCTCTCCTTTTAAACGCCGTGAACCCTCGAATAGGTGGGGTTTTGATTAGAGGACAAAAGGGCACAGGAAAATCAACAGCAGTTAGGGCGCTTGCGGATCTCCTCCCAGAAATAAAGGTTGTAAAAGATTGCCCATTCAACTGCAACCCAGACAACCCAAGGGAAATGTGCGACTCATGTTATGATAAATATGCTAAGGGAGAACCGCTCCAGTGGATTAAACGGAAAATCAAAATCGTAAATCTTCCACTGAACGCAACAATCGATAGGGTTGTAGGGACGCTTAACATTGAAAAGGCACTAAGAGAGGGGCTAAAAGCCCTCGATCCAGGGTTACTCGCCGAAGCGAACCGCGGCATACTCTATATAGACGAAGTTAACCTACTTGACGATTACATAGTGGACGTGTTACTTGATGTAGCTGCAAGCGGTGTAAACGTCGTTGAAAGAGAGAACGTTTCAGTCATGCACCCGAGCCGTTTCATCCTTATAGGCACTATGAACCCAGAGGAAGGGGAACTTAGACCACAACTACTTGACAGGTTTGGGCTTCAAGTGGAAGTTGAACCCATAACAGACCCAACACTACAAGTCGAGATTGTAAAAAGGGTTGAAGAGTTCGAAACAGACCCATTAGACTTTATAACAAAATATGAGGAAAAACAGAGAGAATTAAAGCTCAAAATAGAAAGAGCATATAAGCTTCTCCCAAAAGTTCAAATATCAGACGAGTTGCTCCACGAGATAGCCAGCGTATGCTCAAAACTCTCAATAAGCAATAGAGCCCCGATAGTAGTAACGAGGACGGCTAAAACAATAGCTGCGCTTTCTGAAAGAGTTAACGTAGAAAAAGATGATATTTTAGAGGCTATGGAGTTAGCACTACCACACCGCATGAGGAAAAAACCATTTGAACAACCTTACGTTTCACGTGAAAAACTTGAAGAGATAATATCAAAGGATTGTTTAAACACCCAAGAGAAAAATGAACAGCGAGCAGAGTGGAAAAGCGGGAACCCACAATTTATGGAAAAGATTTTCAACATAGGCCCTCCTTTTTCAGTGGACTTAAAATTAAATGCGGATAAAGGGACTCCCGCTAGAAAAAGCGGGAGAACAGTTAAATCAATCGGCGTTGACAGGGGGTCATACGTCTACAGCACAATACCAAAAGACAAGCCACGCGACATAGCTATTGACGCAACAATCAGAGCCGCAGCCTTACGCTTAGCAGACTCAAATGAAGCACTGCCAATAAAAATCGTCGACCAGGATATTCGAGAAAAAGTTAGAAGAGCTAAGGTTTCATCACTCATAACTTTAGTCGTTGATGCGAGTGGTTCAATGGCAGCCCAAAAAAGGATGAAAGCAGCAAAAGGAGCCGTTTTCGGATTACTTTCGGACGCTTATAGGCGCAGAGATAAAATCGCATTCATAGCATTCCGAGGCAAATCCGCCGAAGTATTGCTTACACCTACGAACAACATAGATTTGGCAGAAAAAGCCCTAAGAGAACTTCCTACTGGAGGAAGAACCCCCCTATCCCACGCTTTACTCACAGCCCTAAACCTAATTAAATCAGAAAAGGAGAAATGCTCCAAAACTATTAAGCCAATCATTGTCCTAATTACAGACGGAAAAGCAAACGTCTCCATAAGCGGAAAAATTCGAGAGGAAATAATAGACATATGCAGAAAAATAAGGGAAAATAACATTCACCTAGCCGTTATAGATGTTTCTGAAGACCCTTACACTCCAAACTACATAAACGACATAATCGAAGCTGCAAACGCCAAACACATTAAAATAGAAACCTTAACAAGCACCGAAATCCAAAAGACAATAACACAGTTGCTCTGAACTAGAAATGAAAATTCTGTTAGTAATGTGTAAGCGAATAATCTTTGAAAAATGTTGTGGGTTGACGTTCTCGTGGTTCTTTGCGTTTACGCGTTGAGTTGTCTACAATGAGGGGCGGTAGCCTAGCGTTTGGATTGTTTTGTATCTGAATGGTTTGTAGCCGCGTTTCTGTGCGTCCTCCACAAAACGTAAGCTTTTCTCGTAGCTGTAGTCGCTTTGGTTTTGGAAGAGTGGTGCGATTTCAGAGGGCTTCATGCCGTAGGGTAAATGTTCGATGGCGATTACGAGGCGCATTAAGTGTCCGCCTTGACCATCTAACCGTTCGTTCAAGGCTGCTGAAACACATGGTCTCCTTTCCAGCCTTCAGCTTTTTCCCACTTAATCTTATCTGATTCCATGAAAACTTAGTTTCAGGCTTTTGTTTTACAACTCCCACAAGCTTGTCGATTTGCCTCTTTATTTTAACTATTGGAAGCTTCTAAACCGTCTAAGAAATCACAAAAGTCTTCAATGAAATTTGCCAAATCCTCTTCCACACCTTTCACCTCACGTAGTTGAGTTTTGAATTGAATATCCGCCATGAAAGGCCCTAATGTGTAAGTCTAAATCATGTTTTGTTGCGAAAAACATGCGTATACCTTGCCTAGCACATAACTCGCATGGAATTAAACCCTTAGGAGTTTCAGCTTCCGAATTAGCGGAAGATCGCCGAAAAACGGTTTTTCCGCTAATTTCAGCCTTCTTTTCCAAATCAGAGCTTTCTTTAGGCTTAAAAAATATCGGAGGAAAACTTATTCGGAAATAGAAGAAAAAATTTCTGAGTTAGAACCCAAAACTATGCTGGAAACTCTTCTAGGGAAATCTCAGTTTCACCCCAAGTTTCCCTTTCCTCGTTTAAGGTTTTGCAAGTGAAATTTTTTTTGTTTTATTTCCAACTCACTTTTTCTCCAATATTTTCTAACCTTTTTTTGAAGCCCTCTTCCAATTTAGAATTTAAAATTAGCGGAGAATCCAAAAATCGGCGAATCTCCGCTAATTCTTTCTCTTCTTTAACCAGCGGTTTGTAAACGTTATGCCTTCTATCCTCTGCATCCTCTTCCACAGTCACGTAGCCAATATCCATAAGCCTTTGAAGCAGAACCTTCCTAACCCAATCGCTTGAAACCTTTTTTAGGCTAACCTCGTTAATTTTAGCGGTTAATTCCTGAAGATACCATGCTTCCTTTGTCTTAACAATTGAATGGTAAAGCTTCAGAATCCTCTCTTCCGTTCCTGTTCTAGTTGTCAAGAAAACCTCAAAGTAAATTTCTAATGCCTTCCTAACGTCTTGCGCATTTGAAACTATGAACCGTTTATCGCCTATTCTTATGAAGGGCCGTTGATAGAAATGCAATATTGTAATTGCCTTCAAAAATTGAGTGAAATGTTGAAAATCACGCATATCCCTCACGATTTCTTTCGGGAAAAGCTCACTCAGATTTAAGAAGGGAATAACTACATCCGTTTTCCATCTAATTGCCTCTTCAAACTTTCAATCAAGGCCTTTATGCATTTTGCTTCGTTTGTTTCCTCGCTAAATTGCCATGGGAAAGAAGCCCTCAAATTTGTAAGCTTATTTGCTTCCTCAATTTTTTTTCTTTTGAAGCTTCTGGTGTAACTGTGAAGCTTCTTGTGGCCAGCTCTTCCATGTATTTTCTGTCGGTTGTCAAAAATATGGTTGCGGGAAACCCTTCAATAATCACTTTAACGGTTCTTAGAGAGCCTTTAGCTGATTTATCCGTGAAACGGTATTCAATCCTCTCCGTGTCATGCGAAAGAATAGGATAAAGCATACGGAAAGTTTCAAACTCTGGAGCTTCCAAAAACACCAAAATCTTATGTTTATTTCAAATATATAGATAACTATAAACTTTTAATAAACCATGAAAAAATTTCTTTATCAAAAACCATCATGTTTTTGCAATTAAAAAAGCATTTTTAACACAACCACTTCAATGGAAGCCGAACTGTTGGATTTGTTCATTAACGGTTTAGACGAAGCCTGCAAACATTAATTAAGGTTTTAAACTCCCTTCTCACCCACCTCTGACTTAAATCTTCAGGCAACGCAGACTATCTTGCGCTGTGTCTCTCATCCTTTTCCTTTAAGCTAGGGAGGGTTGGAATACGTGCCAGCAAGGAATCCGGAGGAGAACTTGGTGTCTCCGGACGCGTGTAGGTTTCTTCTTTCTCCAGGCGGGCTCGGAGTTCTTCCAGCATCATCTTTATCGCCTTCTCTAAAAAGGCTTTCTCAGCCTCTAGCTTCTCCTTCTCCTTTCTCAGCTGTTCGAGTTCATAAAGCTCCTTTTCCCTTCTTCTTTCGGCTTCTGAGACGATCTCATCGGCGAGCTTTTTAGCATTTTCAATTATTTTATCCGCTTCTTCCTTTGCTTTTACCATTTCTTCTTTTGCCTTCTCCATTTCAGACGCGATAGATGCTTCGAGAACCATCTTACTCTCTTCAAGCCTCTCTACTTCCTTCTTCTTATCAGCAACTTCTGACTCAAGCTCTTTTAAGGTGTTCTCAAGCTTCTCAACCTCAGCTTTGAGGGGGGAAAGGTGTTTCGTTTCCTCTTGTATTGCGTGAAGTTGGTTTTGGGCTTGCATTAGCATGTAGTTGAGGTGGTTTAGCTCCTTATATTTCAAAGCGAGGTTCTTCTCTAGTGCTGTGTAGTCTGATTTCAAGGTGTTGATTGTTTTCTGCAGATGTGAGTGTTGTGATTTTAGGTTAGCGACTTCTTCTGCTAGGTTTTTCCTCTCTTCCCTTAGGTCTCGAACCTGCTTGAGAAGCTCCACACCCTCCCTCCAGCCTATGCCGTAAGCCTCAAAGGAGGCTTTTACATTCTCAGCCTCCTTCCTCAGCCTCTCAACTTCGCCCTCTAAGCCCGCCCTCTTCTTCTGGTATTCTTCCTCAAGAAGCTTAATCTTCTCACCGTATCTGCTTTCAAGTCCGTTGAGCTCTGTGCGTAGCTTCAAAATTTTCTGCTCAAGTTCTGCAACTGCCTTTCTACGCTCCTCAACCCTCTCCTCAAGCCTCAACCCGTACCAGTAACACAGGGTGCTTTTGGAGACGCCGAGCTTAGCCCCTAGGCTCCTGAAGCTCTCCCTGCCTGAATCCAGCTGCTTGAAGGCTTCCTCGAGCTTTTCCCGGTCGATCAATACAATTTTCCTTTTAGACACCATACTAAATACTAAATATACAAGGCCTATATAATAAAAATTGTCCAGTGTATTGGACAGTTGGACAGCTGGACATCCTGGATAAAGTTATACATTAAATACGACTGTTCTGTTTATGCTTGTTCCGTTGCAACGTCTTAGTTCTGCTTAACTCTGCAGGGAGTGGGGGGTTGTATTTCAGGGCGTACATGCACAGTTTGCGAGCTTTCCTGATAAATCCTTGAACATACACGAGCTTCCAAAACCAAAACCTACATCTGGATCCTAAAAAGCTGAGATTGATAAGGCTTGTTGGAAGGGAGGGGGCTTTTTGAACTAGGGTCAGCTTAGGTTAGCCGTTGTCATTTAAGGAAAATTACCAAAAAGTAACCAACCTCTCGTTGTTAGCTTGACTTCGCCTTAACATTACTCAATTAGTTTAGGTATACAAGGGGATTTAGAAAAACTAGCTGTATCTCTTAGCGAAGAGAGGCTGAACTTGTATACTTAAACAAATTTACACGTTTAACGACACTATCTGTGTAGTAGCGATCGCAATCTTCATAGCAAATATATTCAGAAAACGATCCTACTCATCTTTATGAAGAGGAATATCTTTTCTTTAACATAAAGCCAATGGGGGAAACCTTGGGATGATTTCGGAATATGTAGCATATATCATCAACAGTGAAGGGGGCGAGGAGAAGGCGTATCAAATATTCTATTCCCAATTTTGTTACTTCTTTGTAGCTTTCATAGTAAGAAGGCTGTGTAATGTAATAACCCTGAGGTTAAGCCTATCATGCTTAGTGTCAAAAGTAAAACTACACTCCCACAAGAAACTTCCTTAAAAAGATTCTTAATTTTTCATCCAACATACTACTTTCCCTTTTTATCTTATTTAAATCGTTTTTTCCTTTCCGAAATTGCAGCATTTAATGGCGGAGGTTCCCAAAACTTCTTGAAGTAGCTCCAGATTTCTTCTGATTCTGCTTTCTTAGCTTCTTCTACACTCTCAGCTTCTCGAAATTCGAATTTTAATGAGTATTGATCATCCTTTAAAACTGATACGCGCTTTACTAGATACCATTGAATTCCCTCAGAATGGTGGTCATGACCTTTTGAAGCTCGGAGAAACTGTTTTCTTCGTTCCTCGATATTTTTTGAATACCCAATTGCTAAGATGCCGTCTCTATCAACCCCTCCAAACCTCTTTATTCGTACTGGACGACCCATCTGAAATAATTTGATTCTGTAAACCCCTGGTTTAGTACATTGAGTTGGCTTATCTATATCTTGAGATATCCATTCCATGTCTGTGTCAGCCGAACCTATAATCGTTAGACCTTCTTCTAACTATAAACCTTCCTCCTGATGCCCCTTTTACTAGGTCCCCTCCTATTGGATGCAAACGAGGAACCTTCTATTTCAAACAGCTTAATTATGGAGCCTCTTGGGAGGGGGAAGCCTTCGCAACTTTTCTACAATTTCTTTTAGCGCCAAAATATCCACCTTATTTGCCTCCGCAAGCTCTTCCCGCGCAGACATATTATTTGGATCCGCTAAAATGCGGTTACATAACATAAGCTTATATAAGCCATCTATTCCATAGAATGACTTTTCCCACAACTTATCCTCCCTATGGCCACAAAGCGTATCATAAACATCACGCAAACCTGCTGACGAAATAGGAGCAACAAGCGAGGTCTGAACATAATAGAGCATATTGAGAGTACGAGCATCACAGTTTAATTCCTCTTTCAATAACTTTTTATCAGCCCCGCCCCAATGTATAAAAAGGTAGTCTTTCTTTTTGCTAAGATATTCAATTGCCTTATCTTTTTCATCAAACCAAAATTGTTTAAATTCGTCAGAAGATAAGTCTAAAAACCCATAAAGTACCCCCACATCGCTGTATTCCGTATCAAGAGCGATCAATTTTTCATCACCAGAAATAGGGATCGGATTAATTAGGTATATCCTTATATCCTATCTTTTTCTAGATACCTTTTAACTTTCGCGTAACCCCTTTTTAGATGTATCCTGTGTATTGGACGAGTTTGCCTTAATATTTCCTGGTATACGGAGTCTGTGATTTGTTCAGCTACACTTATACCCCTAGCATAGAACCTAAAAACATTATCCCATGAAAAGCCGTATCGAAATTTAAGACTAGCCAACTTAGGAAGGTCTTCGAAGAATTTTTCACCATACTTCTTAAACGCCTCTATAAATAGCGTCCCTTCAGCTTTTGAAAGCCCAACCTTTGCTTGAAGCAAGTCAAGCCAACGACCTTCACTCTCTACGCTAAAAACCCGTTCAATAGGAGAAGGCAATGCCACCATTTCTACTTTTACATCCCCCATTTCATTAAGAAGTATCCATGCAATATTCGCACGACTAAAGGGATCGTCGTGAGAGCTTACATTTACTACAACTGTCTTGCCTAATCTTTCGTACATTCCGCCACATCTATGAACGTGTCCGCATACTACGAGAGGTACGCTTTTCTGGGTCTCTTCTAGAAAGTCTCTTAATGCTAAACTTCCTATTGCTTCATCGCCGAAGCGCATGGCCCTGTCAAGCACCCCCCTTGGAGGTGTGTGAGATACTATTACTAGCTTGTTTTGAGAATTAAGAATTCTCTGAGCATATTCAAGCCTAAATTTGACGTCACCCTCTGTATAATGACCAAGGGGGTCCATTCCACAAGTCGAGCCTTCTAATCCCATGAAGAGGAAGGGACCTATTATAAGCCACGTACTATGAAGCTCGTATACCCCTTCTCCACGTATCCAAAATTTTTCCACATAACTATCATTTCCCGCCACGGCTGCTAAGCCATATCTTGCTTCACGGGCTAATTTTTCAAAAACATTATAACTGATGCCCAGTGTAAAATAATAGTAAATGTATTTTTGATCCTCGCCTACCTTTTTATACTTCGTGGGGAGGTTGCTTGATTTGGTTCCATAAAATAAATCCCAACCTCCAGAAGAATAGAATGAATTATTCCGAGTTCGTAACCTCAAAACTTCTGTGTCAGTTATTTTATCTACTATTGCAAGGTCGCCATCCTTCTGCTCAATTACTTCTAAAGATGGGTACTTTTTGAGAGAGAAAAGTAACTATGTCTCTCTTAGTCCGTAGCCTTCCTTCCTTTAATGCCTCATTTAAACAGTGGACAAACTCCAACATAGACAAGATTCTGGCCTCAGGAGTGATCTTTATATGCCTCGGAAGACGAAGTAGAAAACCATATTCAGGACTAGAACAAGACAAATATAATGTTCCATTATCCACTAGAATAGAGAGCGTTGCCGCTTCTAATTCGCTTGGATATTTTTCGCTAGAAATAGGAAGCTTTAAGAATTCCAGCGGTGGTGGCGTAAACCTTCTTATATCATCACCAGCATAAAGAATAAGGTCAGGCTTTTCTCCAAGGTTACTAACAAAGTCTAACAACATATTGACGTCGTGAATTCTGTAATCAGAAAAAGCCAAAATTTTAAGAGGTCCCTCATGCTGTATTTTTACTAAACGCTTGGGAAGAAGATACGTTACAGGTTTGTAACTTTGTAACCTCTTTTGGTCTTCAAAATTCCTTTGCTCCACTTCACGTTTACCATTATCTCTAATAACGATATAAGGCTTGAAATGACTTCTGTCCCTATAATAATACTTAAATAGTTCCTTCCTCCTAGCCTCAAGCTCAATTAATTGACGTGACTTGGCTATCTTGAGGTCTTGGATTTCTTTTAGCGGACTCATATTTACCTGAGTACCATGATGTTCCATCTGACTACATAATCTGTTGCCTGAAAGCTCCTTCACAAAGTCCCCTCCCTCATTTAGGCAAGCGAAGGCTACAAGGCTCCTGTACTTTCTAGGGTACTCTAAGAGTTTGCCGTTCCGAACGGCGTCAAACGTTTTGCGGAGGCCGTTGCGTCCCATGAAACCAGTCTCCTAATAGAAATGGAGGGAGAAGAATAAATTTTTTACCTACTATATGTACTATATGACTGTCCTCCTGCATATAGATCCTAGACACTTTCATAACCGGCTCTATAGATGATCTGGCTCCACAGATCTAACAGGTCTAGCATAGATGATCTAGCAGGTCTAAACAGGTAGATCTAGATGGCTCCACATAACGTAGATGATCTAGCAGATCCAGGTCTAGATCTGACATGGAAGGGTTCAAGCCGTAAAGGCATCCATATAAAACAGGGGTATATGGGAGCTACTCATTAAACAAATTCTACTCTTCTAAAGGTAGGTAAATTATCCCGTAGTTGCTATAAGAGCTTTGATATATGAGCTTTCCATCGTAGTATACGTATTTTATGAATGAGCCTTCTGAGAAGAAGACTATGCACATCATCGGCTTGTCATCTACTATTATCGGGTTCATTCTTATGATGAGGTCGCTGTAGTTGTCAGCATCCTCTTCACCCATGTCTTCTATGAAGAAGAAGGCTATTGGAGCATAGGGATATGCTAGGTTATAAGGGTGTGGGTTGGAGCCGCCTCTGAATATTATTAGCTTGACACGCCACTCCTTTATCGGGTCGAGTTTAACCGTGTAGTTCCAGCCGAATCCCGTATCTACGACTATCAATATCTTGTCTGAGAATTGTCTTATAATGGGTGGTATTGATGTGTTTGTATCCGACGATTTTTCTGATGATTCTAATTCTTTAATCATCAGTTTGTATCTTAGTTCAAGTAGCCCATACCTGCTCTTAAGCTGTTTGATTGTTTCCTCCTGCTTGATGATGTAGATGCAGAAGTATATATGCAGACAGATGAGTAGGATGAGTATTGAAGTTAGAGCACGCTCACGCATATTCATCCTCTGAAACATCTATATTCCCTCTATTCGTTTTGTAATGCTTGGCAATATATGTTTTTGCGTCAGTATTCTCTCTACTTCTTCTATGTCTTTGAAGGTGTCTATGCTTTTCCAGAATATTTCAGGATATTTTACGGTTTTCAGTTTTTCCTCTGGAGCTATTTTCTCGAATGCTTCTTCTATGCTTCCCTTCTCAGGTAGAAGGTTGAATATTACAAGTTCATAGCTCAATTTGTTATTCTGTTTTTTTTGCTTTTCGACTAAAAAATAGAATTTTTGTTCTTATAAATTGAAAAGAAAACAAGACAAAAAACTTTTAAAGCAGCTAAGAACCACACTCCCTACTAGTTTCACACCTTTAACACCTTTAACTTGAAAAAGGGGTTATAGTTTTATCGGTAGCTCTCTGAATCTCACACAGAGAATTGAAAGAAAAAGAGAAAAGGTGAAGCGGGTTTTACTACAAATTTGTAGTAACGAAATACCTGAACAACCTTAACCAAGACAACGGTAAAAGAGCGCTAAAGATGCTCCCAAAGCCAAAAAACCTAAGACGTCAAGGAGGCTTAGGAAGCTATACAGAATCCGCCAGAGAAGGTTCAGGCAAGCGGTAAGTTTTAATTTGAAAGAGTTGTACTGAACATTTGAGGAAAAATGATTCCAAAGCCTACTGAGGATACTGTGACTAATCTTCTTGTTAAGGAGTTGGAGAAATATGGTGTTAAGGCTGAGCTTTTTCCTTCAATTTCAACGCCAAGCGGTGTTAGAAAGCCGGACATTTGGTGCTCGAATGGGGGAGTGTATACTGTTGAAGCTAAATTTAAGGAATCGGACTTGATTGATGCGGTAGCTAAGATTCAGAATGATTATATTAGATGGTTTGATGTTTTAGGGATTAAAGGCGGTTTTGCCGTTCTTTACCCCGAAGAACTTACCAAGCCCATGCCTTCTGAAGTTTTAATGAAGCTGGCTTATCAGGCTAAGTTTAAAGTTGTGGCGATGTTTCCGCCGAAGGATGTTAGGAAAAGTTTTACAGTTTATGAGGGGACTTTGAATGAGATTGCTAAAATACTTGCTGAGCATGTTCTCTCCCCTCCAGAATATGTTGAACCGAGCGCAGATTATATAATTAAGGCTCTTTGCGGGACTCGGCGGAATACATAACCGTTGCACTAAAATACTTGTCCGGACAAGAGCTTGAGGATATTTTCGGCGGGAAAGAAGTCTTCAAAAACATTCTTCAGTATGAAGAGCAGAAATATCCTGTTGAAACTCTAAGGCTTGCTTCGGCTTATTTGCTTGTAAACCAGCTTCTATTTTACCATGTTCTCTCTCGGAG
>Ga0209183_1000397_pt1 | contig 18172 bp, 19 predicted proteins | sample LHCtaG_2_FD_184120 | JGI IMG/M metagenome (GOLD analysis project Ga0209183, IMG submission 184120) | Hot spring microbial communities from Little Hot Creek, USA to study Microbial Dark Matter (Phase II) - LHC4sed_replicate (SPAdes)... | ecosystem: Environmental > Aquatic > Thermal springs > Hot... | reverse complement strand
CGAGAAGATTCAAGCAGAAATCATATAGATGATATTTTGACAAGATTTAGTATAACGAGAGAAACCATTAAAGATTTAACTTATATGATGATTTGTTAGGACTTCAACATATTTATAGAAATGGTCGGGAAATATGAGTATTGAGACACCATCTATATTATAGAGTTTCTCTAGACCTGCTACTACAGCCCCAGAGCTTAAACCTATCGGTAGCCCTTCCATGTTAGCTACTTTTGCTAACCCTTCAATAGCTTCTCTCTTAGTAACATCAATTACTTCATCTATCTTCACATAATGTATCCACTTCATACCTGTCTCAACTCTTCTCATGCCTGGTATTATTTCGTCTTTAGCAGGTTGAACACCAATAATCTCTACTTTATCTTCATATCTACTCTTAAAGTAGAATGAGATAGCACTTGCATGACCAGATGTTCCAAGAGCACAGATTATTCTTGTAGGTCTCAGATTAATGCTCCTCAACTGGTAATCAAGTTCTTTACATGTAAATCTTAGATGAGAGATAAAGTTTGCATCATTCTCAAACTGGTTGATATGTAATGCATTATCTCTTATAGAATCCTGTCTCACACGGTCTATAGCCTGTATAGTCAATTGTTCTGGAACTCTAACTACTTCTGAACCTAGAAGCCTTATGTAGGTATCAGTACATCTTTGAACAGTCTGTGGAAGATAGATCCTAATTTTTAGATTAAAACTCTTACCTATGCATGCTAAAGCTATACCCGTATTGGTTGAGGAAGCTTCATAGATTAGCCTAGTATCTAGCTTTGGATTATTCTCAAATGCATCTACAACCATGTACCATCCAATCCTATCTTTAATGCTATTACTGAAAGGGTTCAAGTACTCAAGCTTAGCCCAAACATTACGTAAACTATTTGAAAGAGAGTTAAGCCGGACTAGAGGAGTAGGCCAACAAGATTTGATTAACTCATTATGATTCCTACAAACCCTCAGTGGATTATATTCTAAGTCTTTATCAAATCCAAGTTCTTCCAGCGTTAAATCTACATCTTCATTAGAACCGAGGCTTATAGGGATGTACCTGACTCCTAAAATCTTTAATGCATGAAACCTCCTATAATCCTCTATACACAGATTGTATTCTTCATCTACTAGAACCGTTTCGGTAACTCTACCCAACCTAAGTAGTTTAGCGGCTTCATCTAGTAGTTCTTCTATAGGTGGTCTAGGAGGAGACTTAACATCTTCTATAGATACAAGCTTCATTTATGGCGCCTCCATTAATTTTTCCAGAGGAATGTTAACCTCAGGGATTAAAAGTTCTCTAAGGATGTGTCTACTTGTTTTATATGGAAGCTTATTTTCAGTTAATCCTGCATTGATAACCACTTCTTTAGTCACATTCCAGTCTTCACGCCATGAATATACTTCAACCAGGGAAGAAGAATAGTCTATTAGGAATACCGGAGCAACCTTTGCTCCTAACATCTTTAACACAGCATACCTATGGTGGCCGTCCAACACAATATAATATTTATCTTCAACGAGGAGAGGCTTCTTTAACACTTTATCTTCAACGATCTCATCATATAGCTTCAGGAGGTATTCTCTACATACTTCCTCATGGGGTTTAAGAAGCTCTATCGGTACTATGTGTATTCTCCAAGGAATGAGAGGTTTTTTCCTCCTAAGAGATAATGACACAAATGTGGATCCCCATTATAACACCGTAATACTTACTTATTAACCTTATTTAATTAACAAATAAAAATTGTATGAGACAGGGTAGCTAAAACTTCTTTGGGACCTACTAAATGTTAAACTTATATAGTGTGTCTTTCGGAGTGATGATGAGAATACTTGATGTTTCCTATTAGATGTTTTACATGCGGTGCATTGATAGCTGATAAATGGGAAGAATACCAGTCAAGAGTAGAGAATGGAGAAGAACCAGGAAAAGTCTTAGACTCTCTAGGGGTAAAAAGATACTGCTGTAGAAGGATGTTCCTCACCCACTATGAAGTATTCGATGAAATAGTAAAATTCCACACGCTATATGGATACAAGGAAACTACAGAATAAATAAAAAGTCAAGCCTTGTAAAGTATATATGTAAAGCCCGCCTATAATTAACAGTTATGTTTAGACCTGTCTCCACATACTCAATAGTAGCGATAGATAAAGAAAATGGAGTAATGGGAGTCGCTGTTCAATCTCATTGGTTCTCAGTAGGCTCGATAGTTGCATGGGCTGAGCCTGGGGTAGGCGTTGTCGCAACTCAATCAATAGTCGAGGTCAGTTATGGTCCTCTAGGATTAGCACTAATGAAAGGAGGAATGACAGCTGAACAAGCCCTTAAAGCATTATTGAGCGTTGACCAAACACCTGAAGTGAGGCAGGTAGCGATGCTCGATAAAAATGGGGTTGTTGCTGTTCATACAGGTAATAAATGCATTCCCGAAGCGGGGCATATTATAGGGGAGGAATTTAGTGTTCAAGCCAACCTCATGCGGAGTAGTAAAGTATGGGTGGAAATGGCAGAAGCATTTAGAAATAGTAAAGGACCATTACATGAAAGACTTGTAACAGCTCTTGAAGCAGCAGAGAATGCTGGAGGAGATATAAGGGGGAGACAATCAGCATGCATACTAATAGTCAAAACTTCTACATCAGGATGTATATGGAAAGACAGAATCATGGATCTTAGAGTAGAAGACCATCCGGAACCAGTAAAAGAGCTTAGGAGGCTTGTCACACTCCACGAAGCTTACGAACATGCTAACAGAGGAGATAGCCTTGTGGCTGAGGGGAGAATTGAAGAAGCTTTAGAGGAGTATCAGAAAGCATCGAACATAGCGCCTGACAAGATAGAACTAAAATTCTGGCAGGCTCTTACTATGCACTTACATAATAGAGAGATGGAGGCTGAACGGATCTTTAGAGAAGTATTCTCGGAGAATAGTGATTGGAAGATTGTATTAAGCTCTCTTCCAAGGACAGGATTATTCAACATAAAAGAAGAAGTCATACAAAAACTCTTAAGATTATAGGTGGGAATCTAGATGAATAGCGAGCTTATCTGCTTCTGTTGATGAAGAACTTCTCAAGAATATTGGTGGAAGGTTTAGGAATTATTCTAAAATTATTCTAAATATTTTCTTAAAAATATTTATATACTGTTAGGTTTCAAGTCATTTCATGAAAATGATAAGAAATAAAGCATTGTCAAAAGTTGCAGTAATGATTATTATTGTAGTAATAATAGCTGCTGCATTATCTGCTGTCTTCTTGACATCAACGTTTTCTCCACCTCAACCTAAGAGAGCTGACACAATAATTATCGGTACAACTGATAGGGTCACTCAAATGGATCCTGCTAAGGCTTACGACTTCTATACTTGGGAGGTTTTGAACAACATCGCTGAGGGTTTGATGAAATATGAGCCTGGAACAGCTAAACTAACTTTCGGGTTAGCTGAAAGCTATAGTGTGAGCTCTGATGGAACAGAGTATGTCTTCAAATTAAGGCAAGGCTTAAAGTTCAGTGATGGAACACCTTTAGATGCTACGCATGTCAAATATCAGATAGATAGAGTATTTGCTACTCAGGCTGATCCTTCATGGCTTGTTACTTCATTTGTCGAAAGCGTAGAGGTCGTGAATTCAACGGCGATAAAGTTCAAGCTATATGCTCCGACATCATTCTTCCCAGCTTTATTAGCAACCCCCCCATACTTTACAGTCAACCCAAAAGGATACCCACCTGATGATATTGCTCCAGACTCAACAGCTGGAGGTGCCGGACCATACAGAATTAAGAGCTGGGTTAGAGACCAGCAGCTAATATTAGAAGCAAACCCATATTATCATGGAACCCCTCCTGCTACAAAAACAGTAGTAATAAAATTCTATAAAGACGCGTCATCGCTCAGACTAGCTATTGAACGAGGCGAAATAGATATTGCTTGGAGAGCTTTAAATCCAGTTGATCTAGAAGACCTTCGTAAGAACCAAAAGCTACAGGTGCTAGAGGTTCCAGCCTCATATATAGGCTTCCTAGTCTTTAATACGAGAGATCCCCCATTCAATGATGTAAAAGTTAGGAAAGCATTAGCGGCAGCAATTGATAGGAAAGAAATAGCGTCTAAAGCCTTCTTTGATACTGTTATACCCTTATACACTCTTGTGCCGAGCTTCCTATGGGGTCGGGAAGAATCGTTTAAGAAACTTGGAGATGCTAACATAGAGTTAGCTAGAACTCTCCTAAGAGAAGCGGGATACTCTGAGCAGAATAAACTCCAAGTCGAATTATGGTATACTACTACTCAGCTGGGAGAGCCTGGAAGAGATATGGCGCTAGTAATTAAAGATAACTGGGAAAAAACAGGATTAGTAAGTGTATCTTTGAATACTGCGGAATGGGCGACATACCTAGATAATGCAGCTAACGGTATAATGAAAGTATACATCCAGACATGGTATCCAGACTACTTAGACCCCGACGACTACCTGACCCCGTTCCTTGTACCTGAGGCTAATGCTTGGAGCGGGTGTTTCTACAGTAATGAAGAAGTAACAAAATTGATAACCGAGGCGCAGAGAACCATAAACCAGAATGAGAGAAGTATGATGTATAAGAAAGTTCAAGAAATTATCGCAGACGAAATACCCTTTGTCCCACTATTTGAGGGGGAAACGATAATGGTGGCATTAAAAGAAATTAGAGGCGTCTTACTAGATGCTACGACCTTGCTGAAATACCATACAATCTATAAAGAGACATAGATAGGTAGGCGAAGTAGGAAAGAGCTGAAAATGGCTAGTCTAAGAAGCTACATAATTACTAGGCTCCTGCTAGTCATACCCATGATATTCATCGTACTTACGGTTATCTTCATCGTTCTACGCATCCTGCCAGGGGATCCTGTTATAACCGTCCTCGGGCCTAAAGCAACAGCTGAGGAAAGAGAGAGACTTAGAGAACAACTAGGCCTCAACAAACCATTATACATTCAGTATATAGAATACCTAGGCAACATTGTAAGGGGCGACTTAGGTAGGTCATTGATATTCGGTAGGAGGTTAGTAATAGATGAGATCATGGATAGGTTTCCAGCTACACTAGAATTAGCGATTACTTCACTACTCTTCGGAGCCGGGCTCGGAATACTCGTAGGCTCACTTGGCGCCTTGTCTAGAAGAAGGTCTGTCGACATTCTTTCAAGGCTCTACGGGATAATTTCTTATTCATTTTTTATCCCTTGGTTAGGGTTGATGCTCCAGATGGGTTTAAGTATAGGTTTAGGTTTGTTCCCGGTCTCTGGGAGGATCGATCCTCTATTAACTCCTCCAAGGATTACAGGTCTATATCTTGTTGATAGCATTATAACCGGTAGATTCGATTCTTTCCTGAATGCTCTCTGGCATATTATACTTCCAACAGTAACTCTTGGAATAGTCATATCTGGAATATTTGCTAAGCTTGGAAGGACGAGTTTTTCTGAAGTGCTTGTACAGGATCATGTTCTAGCAGCAAGGGCTAGAGGGATTAGGGAATCAACTATATTTAGACATCATGTAGCGAAGAATGCCATCGTCCCTATAATGACAATGATGGGGCTACAGTTTGCACTACTCCTAGGAGGCACAGTTTTAACTGAAGCTGCATTCTCCTGGCCTGGAATGGGTTACCTCCTATTTGAGAGGATATTGTATAGAGATTACAACGTCATCCAAGGGGTATTGATAATCTTTGGATTGCTCATTGCTCTAATAAACCTGATAGTAGACATTCTATATGCATATGTCGACCCTAGAGTGAGGTTTTAAGAATGACCTCAATGAGCCTAAGTAGATTAATTGGTAGACTTCTACCAAGGGGGAGGGCCCCTCACTACCTAGTCTATACAGGAGGGTTGATAGTGACATGCATCATTATTATGTCGCTGATATCTCCACTTCTTACAGAGTATGATCCTACCATGCCTGCAGCCGACCCTCTCCTACCGCCCTCCTCTAAACATCCTTTGGGAACGAATAACCTAGGTTACGACATGTATAGTAGGCTTCTCTACGGTGGTAGGACTGTACTATATATTGTTCTATTATCAACGTTGATTTCTATGGTTGCTGGTGTGATTCTAGGATTAGTTTCTGGTTACTATGGTGGATTGAAAGATAGAGTTCTGACTTTGATAATGGATAGTGTCTACTCTTTTCCAGACATAATTCTTGCGATAGCTATTTCTATAGCTCTAGGACCTGGGATTTATAATGCAGCGATAGCTATCGCAGTAGTATATATCCCAACATACTTTAGAATGGTTAGAGGTCAGGCACTAGTCCTAAGAGAGCATGGATACGTCATTGCAGCTAGAATGCTCGGAGCTAAAGATTGGTGGATTATGTGGAGATATATACTGCCTAATCTTTTGCCAGTAGTAGTCGTGGTCTTTACTTTAAATGTTACTGATGCAATACTTACAGAAGCAGCTCTTAGTTTCCTCGGGCTTGGTGTGGTGCCGCCAACACCAGATTGGGGCTATGATCTAAGGGCTGGACAAACTTACCTCCCCGCAGGATATTGGTGGCTAGTCACATTCCCCGGATTAATGATAATGCTTTTAGTAATAGGCTTCAGCCTCATTGGAGAAGGGCTTAATGATATTCTTAATCCACGCATCTCAAGAAGATAGCAATCTAAACTGTTAGCGTGAGAAAGGTAGGACTGGACATGCTGCGAAATGGCCTGGGGATACCTCCTCCAAAGCCGGCTCATTTATTTTACACGGCTTTATAGCATATGGACACCTACTGTGGAATCTACACCCACTAGGAGGGTTTATTGGGCTTGGTATTTCTCCTGCTGGTATAAATTTCTCTCTTCGAAGCCTAGGGTCGGGGACTGGTACAGCTGAGATGAGAGCTTTAGTATATGGATGCATAGGGTTGCCAAATAGTTCATCTGTGGATGCGAGTTCAACAATTTTGCCAAGGTACATTACTGCAATTCTATCACATATGTAGCTGGCAGCAGAGAGGTCGTGGGTGATGAACATATAGGTTAACCCGTATTCGTTTTTCAGGTTTAATAAGAGGTCTAATATCTGAGCTCTTACCGATACATCGACCATAGCAACAGGTTCGTCGGCTACTATTAGCTCAGGTCTCAAGATTATTGCTCTTGCTATAACTACCCTCTGCCTTTGACCACCACTTAATTCATGTGGAAACCTATCCATAAACGATGGATTTAATCCGACTTTCTGTAAGGCCTCAATAATCATCCCCCTTCTCTCTCTTGGAGAACCTACCCCATGTATCTTGAGGGGCTCTTCTATGGCATCACCGATCTTCATCCTAGGATTTAGAGAGGACGTAGGGTCTTGGAATACCATTTGGATCTTCTTTCTTAATTGCTGAAGGTCCTTAGGATGTAAATTAGCTATGTTCAATCCATTAAATATTATGTTTCCAGAAGTTGGCTTAATTAATCCAGTAATCATTAACCCAGTCGTAGTCTTTCCACTACCACTTTCTCCTACAAGCCCAAATACCTCGCCTCTTTGAACCCTAAAACTTACTCCATCAACAGCTTTGACATAGATTTTTCCTTTCGAGAAGATACGTTCAATGAAACTCTTCTCAACTGGAAAGTACTTCCTTAAATCATCAGCTATTACTATACTATCCATTTTTCATCCTCCATATAGATAACACGCTACTAGTCTTCCTCCAACATCTATCAGTGGTGGATGTCTTGTTAGGCATTTATCAAACCTGCTCGAGCATCGAGGATTAAAAAGACATCCAGCAGGAGGACTTATTAAGTCAGGTGGCTCCCCCGGTATGTAAGCTAGTTTTCTTTCTTTTCTGAGAAAGTTGGGTGCCGACTTAAGTAGTCCATTAGTGTACGGATGCAGCGGCTCTCCAAATATTCGTTCTCTAGATGCTACTTCAACTAATTTACCAGCGTACATTACAGCTATCCTATCTGCATTCTCTGCTACTACGCCCATATTATGCGTTATTAGAATTATTGTTAAATTCAGCTCCCGTTTAAGTTTATTTAGTAATTTTAGTATCTGAGCTTCTATTAGAACGTCTAAAGCAGTAGTAGGTTCGTCTGCTATCAAGACTTTTGGATTAAGAGCTATCGCCAAACCTATATAGACACGCTGCTTCATTCCACCACTCAGTTGATGGGGATAATCATTGAATCTTTCAGGAGGTATCCCAAGTCTTCTAAGAACCTCGATGCTTCTTTCTTCGATATCCTTCTTCGAGCTACTTGGATCATGAGACCTGAATAATTCAACAAAGTGGTCTTTAATCTTCATGAGCGGGTTTAGAGATGAGGATGGATCTTGAAAAACCATAGAGATCTCTCTACCTCTTATCTTCTGGAGCATCTCATCACCTAATTTTAGAAGGTCTAATCCATTATACAGCACTGAACCACTTACTATTCTACCAGGTGGAGGAACAAGTCTGAGAATAGCTAAGCCAAGAGTAGACTTACCCGAGCCAGACTCTCCTACAAGCCCTAATACCTCACCCTTCTTAACAGATAAGCTAACATTATCGACAGCTCTAACAAGACCAGCGGGAGATTGATATCTAACTGATAATTCATAGATTTCAAGGATGCTATCATTCATCTTCCTTGATCTATCCTAACCAATTTTATAAACCTTTAAGAAGACTCATTACTTAACTCTAGGTCTTTCCATGGATCCGAGGGACTACTACCTGCTCAAGCAATAACTTTATGAAATCGAAGATGCTCGTTAAATTATTTTAGAATTTATTCACATGCAAGGTTGCTTGTAGATAGTTTTACGTTAAATATTTTAGAATCTTTCTATACTGGAATGTAGCAGATAGTTAAGTATTTTAATTCATGGTACAAGATAATCTCGGAATGTTGGAGACATCTATTAAAGATGTTAAGGCCCGCCTTGTTTATAATAGTAGAGGTGAAGAAACAATCGAGGTTGACGTGGTCGTTGGTAGGAGTCTTGGAAGAGCTGCAGCTCCAGCAGGTAAGAGTAAGGGGGAGAAAGAAGTAATGTATTATCCTAGTGGAGGTGTGGTTGAAGCAGTAAGGATTGTCAATAATGAGATTGCAGATAAACTAAGAGGAGTAGATGCCTCTAACATAGATAACGTAGAAGAAGTTTTGAAGAAGTATGATGATTCAGAGAACCTGAGAAAGATTGGTGGAAATACTGTTTATGCTATATCTCTAGCAACTTCTATAGCTGCCTCAAATAGTATGGGGGTCCCGCTCTACAAATACTTAAAGATAGTTGATGACTTCTTTCTACCTCTCCCGTTGGGGAACGTGATCGGGGGTGGGAGACATGCTGGAAAAGGTGCACCAGACTGGCAGGAACTCCTAGCAATACCTATGGAGGCACCTGACATACGCTCAGCAGTAAAGGCAAACATCGTGATACATGAATATACGGGAAGATTACTTGATAAAGCTCTTGGAGGATTCACGTTAGGTAAAGGAGATGAGGGTGCGTATGCTCCACCAATAGATACTTTTAAAGCGTTAGAGATTCTCAGAGAAGCAGTTGAATACGTCTCAGACGAGATTAGATTCAAGATAGGTATAGGAGTAGATGTAGCGGCTTCAAGCTTATGGGACCCGAAGAGCAAGTCATATGTCTATCTAACTGAGGGTAAGAAGCTCTCCAAGAAAGAACAGATAGAGAGAATTGTAGATTGGGTTGAAAGATTCAGTCTTGTTTATGTTGAAGACCCTCTTGAAGAGAACGATATGGATGGGTTCGCAGAATTGAACGAGATACTATATGGGAAGACTTTAGTATGCGGTGACGACTTAATAGTCACAAAACCAGAAATACTTAGAGAAGCAGTAGACAAGAAAGCAGTGACAGCATTAATCATTAAACCTAACCAAGTTGGGTTCTTGACAACTGCAATGGAGACTGTGAGAATAGCTCATAGAGAAAAGATTATCCCGGTTGTTTCTCACAGGTCTGGTGAGCCTCCAGAAGGATATCTAGCACAACTAGCTATTGCATGGGGAGGGAAAATCTTAAAATCAGGTATAATGGGTGGAGAAAGAATAGCTAAAGCCAACGAATTGATAAGAGTTAGTGAAGAGATTGGAAGCAAAAAGCTGGCGAGGTTATAGAGTATGTCGTTAGGAGAGAGTAAACCAATAAAAACCGATGAGATAAAAGAAATCCTCGTGAAAAGTAGCTTACATATTGGTTCACAGATTAAAGTTAGACACATGGAAAAGTTCATCTTTAAGCTTAGACCTGACGGGGTGTATCTCATAGACATTAGTAAGACTATTGAGAGATTAAATATAGCTGCTCGATTCATCTCATTCTATCCACCTGAGAAGGTTGTCATAATTTCAACCCATGTATATGGTATAAAGCCTGTAAAGAGGTTTTGTGAATTAACGGGATGTATCCCGATAACTGAGAGATTTGAACCCGGCTCCTTCACAAATCCCGTCCTCCCTTCATACATGGAGCCTGAGCTAGTAGTTGTCTCAGACCCGAGATATGATAATCAAGCGGTCTTCGAAGCTAAGATAGCTAGAATCCCGGTAATAGCAATGTGTAGCACTGATAACAGCATTAGTAACATAGACCTAGTTATACCTATGAATAATCGTGGAAGGCTAGCTCTACCATATGCATTCTGGTATCTTGCGAGAAGAGTATTAATAGAAAAAGGTGTACTGACAGAAGAATTAGCTGATAACATTAAACCTGAAGAATTTATAGTACAACAAGTTACAGAAACTTAATAGACAAGCCTAGTCCCAATTATTTCTTCTCCAGTAATTGCTGATCTTATTCTACCTCTAACTAAACCATTAATTAAGAGTACTTCAACTCCCTTCTCTGCAGCCTCGAATCCTTCTTCAATCTTCCTCAAGATACCACCTGTAACATCTTCTTCTACCAGCTTAAAGACTTCTATGGGCATACCCGGAGTAAGCTTTTCAGCTAGCTTAACTTCTCCTGTGATTCTATCTTTTACATAGACTCCGTCTACATCTAATGCAAAGATTACTTTCTTTGCTCTTAATCTAGTCGCTAAATACGATGCTATCGTATCACCTGATAGAATAGTAAATTTAAGTATTCTATCAAATACTGCATCTCCACAGGTTACCGGTGTTATACCTATATCTAGAGACGTGAAGAAACCATCTAGATTGCATGTCTCTATTCTACCATTCTTTGTAATAATAAACGTCGAAGCAGGGATACCTATACATGGGAAGCCTGAATCTGTTAGAGCTTCAATCACTTCATTATTTAATCTCCTGACAATCTTCGCCGTCTCGATGAATCCTTTCAGATGCTCAGGAGTTTTATATCCTTCAAAGACTCTATAGCGTTTAGCAATTGGATGAGCGTAAGACCCTCCGCCATGAACAATAATTAGCGGAGTAGGCCAGACTTCTCTCAGCTCTCTACCTATACCTTCTAGAACATCTCTCCTCAAAGTGAAAGGCCTATCTTTGTTAGTTATCAGGGAGCCTCCCAGCTTCAATACTATTAGTTCTCTCATATCTCTTCTTCCCTTAAACCCTCAGCTGAAAGCCCTGCTAAGTATACTTTAAATCTTCTTGAAATAATCTTGGAGATTTCTTGAATCTTGTCTTCTTCAGCAAGACATATTACACATCCTCCTCCCCCAGCTCCGGTAAGCTTAGCTCCATAAGCACCCGCGTTCAATGCAAGTTTTACTGCTTCCTCAATCTCTAATGATGAAACACCAACTTCTCTAAGTAGATTCTGATTTTCTAGCATAAGTCTTCCAAGTCTCTCAAGATCTAAACCTCTAAATGCATCTATAACTTCTCCTATCAATTCCTCCTCCCTACTCAATATATCATTAAATCTTTCTTTATTTTTCTCCATAAATTCTCTGACACGTTTAACCATCTCACCTGTTCTACGTGTTTTCCCAGTATCAATTATCAAGATTTTCTTTAGAGGTATCACTATGGGAGTGAACCCTCTCGAACGTGTATATAACCCTCCACCACCATACAGAGCTATAGAGGTATCTATCCCAGATGGATTAAAATGAACAATCTTCTCGCCTTCAATTGCAGCTATTCTCACTAATTCTTTATCTATTCTCCCAAGAGTAATTAGAGATGCCGTACCAGCAGATGCAATAGATATTGAGGCTGATGAACCTAGACCTACACTTGATGGAATACCAGACGAGATCTTAAGTCTAACCCCTAAGGTATTTCCAGTCTTCTCGAAGACGTATTCCATAGCTCTTGATGCAGGATGATTTAGAAGTCTCCTATTTCCAACCCATACGCCTGGATGATCATGTATCCATGCTTCTACCCGTGCTCTAAGATGTATCGCTGAAACTATGGCGGGTTTATCATAAACTACAAAGTGTTCACCGAACAAGATTACCTTACCAGGAGCTGAAGTAGCAGCTTTCTTCATACTCACTCTATGAAACCACCAACTAAGAACTCTTACACTAATAAATAAAAATTATAACCTCGGATATGCTGCAGGGTTGGGTCACCTTGGGGCATCGTTTCCGTTTCAAGATCTATCTCCTCTGCCTCACATGCAAGCCTCTCAGCAGAGTATCTCAAATTGTTCTCTTAATACCGTTAAGTTCAAGAATTTCTCCACTTTGTTGTTGTCTACTATTTATTTTTCGGTTTTCTGTGCATTGTTAAGCCTAATGATCCAAAGTAGTATATTATTCCAAATAACCCTATCCAAATCCACATAACATAGTGTTAAGCGCTAGGGATGGTTTGTAGAAAGGGCTGTCATTATAGGATAGAACGGTTTTATGTCTTCGTAAAGTGGAGTATCCATTAGAAGGTGAAGCCCTGTTCCTAGAGCGCCCATGGCAAAGAAGGACCTTAAATTCAAGTTGTTTGCCTTCCAATAAGAATATTTTGTAAAGTGTACGTAGTAGCTTTTCAAGAAGATACATGACATGGCCAAAGGATAAATCCTTGGTATATCTAACAAAAGGTATGCAGGCATTCATGTAAGGGATAATTTAAATCGAAAACTAGAACTAAAAAGGGCTCCACATCGATGATGACATTTGCAAAGATAAACGTTGGAGCATGAAGATGTTTTCTAAGCGGCAAACCAAGCCCAAAGCCGAGACCCAAATGAAAGGGAGTAAAGGGCATGATTTAACCACGACGATATTGGCTGATGAACTTTTATCGACCTGTGAAGTAAAAGCGAGAAGGTTAAGGTTTAACTTGGTAGGTACTTATGAAACCGATAAGTTTTCATTGATTCTGTCAACTTTTACTTACTTCTTTCATTTCTACGGCCTTGCGTCTATTCTGTTTTCCTTGCATGTATTAGACTATGTTCTCGTTAAGATATCCAGCCTATACAGGTTAATAGTTATCCATTAATTGAGAAGACTTATACAATCATGTCTAAGAAATTCTATAGCAGTATAGATAGCTGGAGCGTTAATTTGATGAAAAGACTATACATCAACAATAGCGATAACAAGAAATAAATTGTACATATAAAAATCTGTATATATAACACAAAGTGTATTGTCCTAAGCTCGGACACCGTATGCTCGTGGAGGAAATAATTCTTCTATGCTTATTTTCCAGCACTTTCGTATATTAATGGCTGGATCTCTCTAAAGATATAATCTAGAAAATCTAGCTCGTTAATTCTAGTAAATGATGTAACAACGCAGTTTCTAGTTAACCCCATAACGTAAGGTGTATTGGGGACTTGGTAGACGATATACCAGATCTTACCGTGTCTAAGGTATTCTTCGTAGAGAGCTGAATTCTTAACGCTATCACCGTATAGAGCAAGCTTGCTAACCTCGGGTATATCTAAATCGTCAAAATATATGACTTTAGTATTTTCAGGGTTCCTTTCATGGAAAGCTTTCATAATCTCTGGAGATATCCTGGCCTCAACTATTGCACGATAACTAAGGAATAACTGATGTGAGAGGAGAGAAGCAACAGCATTAGCAAAATGTTTCTCTTGGACAACTGTTAGTAGCGTCATTCCACGCTCTCTCCTAAAAACAATTCTAGCCTCGGTAGTTTTGATAATCGGAGTGGTCTTGCCTCTTTGGGGTATAAGGATAACCTTATCTCTACTGTAGACTCCCTCTAGAATATTCTTCTTGAGATCAAGATCTCTTATTTCAGTGATTAACTCGAATTTCACTCCTTCTTCTTCTCTTTCTTCAACTACTCTATAATCTTTTAGTTTCTCGGCTATCTCCTCCAGAGAGACATCAGGCTTGACATCAAAGATCTTAGATGCTAGAGGCAGTATCCATCCCCCTCGCCTAAATATATTTGAACTTTAATAAAATCCCATCGTACAGCTACTCTATATAACAAGTTAAAATTTGTTAAAAATGGTATCTTAGAAATTACTTACTCGGATAGAGTGGTAGTTTTAATCATTAAACCTTCAGGCGAAGCAATTGTATAATAATTGAGTGTTTAACTCTTAATGTATGAGTATTATTCTCTAGCTAGGATTCTTCATAAATTCTCCACAGCTCATCAAGTACTTGACCTGTAATTTTTTCCTCAGTCTTGTCGGACCTCATAAGAATGCTAGGCATTTTTCTCTCTCTCAATTCTCCAATAACATTAAATCCTAGTTTTTCAATTCTTTTCATATTCTTCTTTGAGACGCATGCAAGCAGGACACCCGAGCTTATCAATTTTAATGGGTCGCATCCTAGAGCATTGCATATCTGTCTAGTTTCCACTGAGACCGGTATCTTATCTTCATAGATAATGAACGATGTATTGCTTGCTTCAGCGAGCTCGTAAACTCCTCCTAATACACCGCCTTCAGTCGGGTCATGCATTGCTGTAACAACTCCCATTCTAGCTAGTTTAAGAGCTTCGCTAACAACACTTATCTTTTCATAGTATCTTTCAGCTTTCTCTAACACCTCTTTAGATACTCTGTCTTTTAATCTTTCTTTAAAATCTCTTGCAAGTATGGCTGTTCCCTCTATTCCAGCTGTCTTAGACATAGCTATCAAGTCTCCGGGTCTCCCGCCACCTGACCTTATCGGTTTACCTGATACAAGCGGCCCCATCATGAATCCGCAGACTATGCTATGTGAAATATTCGGAGCAACCTCCGTGTGCCCTGTTACTACTCCGACCCCCAGTTCTACACAAGCATTATGTATATCACTTACTATACGTTCTAGCTCCACCCTGTCTGCATCCCTGCTTAGAAGTATTATTGGTGAGAACCATACTGGTCTGCCTCCACAAACAGCTACATCATTCGCATTAATATGCACAGAAAGCCATCCAATCCTCTCAGAAGCACCGGTAATCGGGTCGCAGGAAGAAACAATCAACCTACTATCACTTTTAACTACACCCGCATCCTCCCCGAAGGATGGACCGAGGACTATATCCCTCCTCCTAGCTCCTAGTTTCTTAAAGACTAATTCTTCTAAGATTTCTTTATCAACCTTACCGAGCCTCAGCTTCAAACTACTTCTCAAGATAAATTCAAGATCCCCTCATTAAAAAAGATAGTGAATCTGTTCACGTCAGAATTTCTAGACTGTTCTCTAATGTGATGAATATCGCATTTTTATGAACTTGATAAGAAATGTAGACGTCCTGTTAGATTGTTTCAGAAACTTACGATAACATGTATGTGTCAGTCGAGAATACGATACAAGACTGTCAGTCTGCCTGGTTAGGAAGAAAAGCTCGGAGTTTTAATATACTTGGCATGTTGATTTCTGTAACCTACCTTCTTCTTTTGAGTATGCTTTCAACTCTATGTATGTCCGATGGATTGGAGACTCTTAGGAACATGAGGAGTTTCTCGTCGAAGATTCTTAAGCTATTGCTTGATAGATACAAGACCTTCTGAACCTTCTTGACCAGTGAATCCATGTCTTCTCCACGATTTTTCGAGAATACTTCAAGGAATGGTTTTCTCTGGTAGGAAGCCATAGTATATACTGTTTCTCTAGCTTGATTCCTAGGTAGAACTGCAGAAAACTTTTGAGAAGCCTCAACTAGAAACGTTGTAAAATCCCTAGTCAATAAAGGTGAATCACATGGAAGAATGAGTACGCTCTCAGTCTCTATCGATGATAATGCGAATTCTATCTGGCTCCTAATCGATCCCGAGAGATTATTCGAGAATATAATCTTAGCCCAGTATTCTTCAGCTAGACTTCTATATGCCTCAACCTTCTTTTCATCATCAACAGCAATAAATATGTTTGACACCTCATCTGGAATAACATCTAGAACATACTCTATCATAGGCTTACCAGCAATAGGTATAAGACCACGCTCAAACCCCTTAAACCCCTTCATATTAGCAAAGATAATAGCCGCCGACTCCCTCAACTCCTTAACCTTCGATACACAATTACTGGAAAATAAGATTTAAAGGTAATGTTTCAGGATGCGTTGGTGTAGATCCGTAAATAGGTAGGATAAATGTTCTGTGAGGGTGTCTAATTTTTAGAAGTGGTGGTTATGTTATTAATTGAAAGAATCGTAGTCAGTCCTTTAATGAGTAATGTATATCTCATATTTGACAACGTTGTGAAAGAAGGAATATTGATAGATGCTGGAGATGACCCGGATAAGATAATCAAAATCATTGAGAAGAATAATGTTAAAGTAAAAAGAGTATATGTTACCCACGGGCATTTTGACCACGTATTAGCTATTAGAGAGCTTCAAGACTACTTAGAATGCAAATTCTACATACATCAAGATGACCTACCAATACTTGAAAAAGCTGCAGAATCCTGTAACGAAGAATAGGAGAAGATTAAGTGAGATTCTTTCCCAGAAGGATTTAGTGAGAAACTAGACTGATATAACTGCTTCAAATATTTGAAGCCTTCTACCATCAGCCGCTGGAAGAATAAAGGTAACACTCGCTGAAGACCTATAGAATAACGCAGCTACTTCTTCCAGCCTTACCTCGCCTTCTAGATAATTTGATCTAGATAATTTAAAAGAAAAATTGAGGTGGGGCTGGTTTAGTAGCCCTAGCCACTCATAAATAAAGATATATGGCTCACACTTCGAGCCTACGAGGCTCGCCAGGAGCCATAAATCTTATCATATGAGTCTTGCTAGGACTTATACCCCCGCCCCTCAGCGAGCCCCGTCTGACTCCTTGCTTCAATCACCGTCTTTAGAACTCTTCTCATATCTCTGTATCTCGGTGGGCGGTACTCACTATTCTTCCGTAGAATTACGTTTGTAAGCATCAGCAAATATCTCCGAGCTTTATGACTACTCTTCTTTATTCTCCAAGCATCTCTACCCTTAGCTTTAAAGAGTCCAAGATACTTGATAGATTTTCGATAAGATGCTGACTTAATATATGCTAGTAGTCCAGCCAAGCCCGTCAATCCACTAATATTGTCTCTATTCAGTCCTAGACTATCAACTATATCTACGAATCTTGGAATGATATTAATGGCTTTATTAATGATCTCCCTCCTAGCATCTTCAACCATCTTCTCCAACATCTTAACATCGCTTCTAACATCAACGCCAACCATACTAGCATTTCTAATCCTCTGAAGATTCTTGTACAATAGCTCCTCCTTCATTAATAACGGCCTCAGCTCAATATCAATAATAGTTAAAAGTCTAAAGTATCTATGAATACTCTCCTAATCATCCTCGGCACCTCACTCTACTTCTCCACCATATTCTTAGAAGAATTCTGCTAGGTCTCTAGCCAGCTGTCTGAAAGCCTTCTCCATACTGGTACTCTTCAGATATTTTAAAGCTATAACATCTAATGGATGTAGTAGATGACTCTTCGAATAGAATGTTACCCATTCCTCGAAGTCTATGAATACTGCTGGAAGCTCTCTACCATCTATCTTCCTCCATTCTTTCTTAACCCTAAAGAATACTCTAAATATTTTAGAGACTTCCTTAGCTGTCTTTGGGTCTTCAAATATCCATCCAATATATACTCTTACAGGCCAGCAGAACCTGTATACCTTTGCTACAGTCTTAGACATAGCTAGAAACTCTCTAGCATATGATCCAGCAAACTCCATAATCTCCGTAACCCTCTTAGCTACCCTCTCTAACACCTCTCAAAATTCATCCTCGTTTATGGATTATATG
>Ga0209183_1000395_pt1 | contig 18231 bp, 20 predicted proteins | sample LHCtaG_2_FD_184120 | JGI IMG/M metagenome (GOLD analysis project Ga0209183, IMG submission 184120) | Hot spring microbial communities from Little Hot Creek, USA to study Microbial Dark Matter (Phase II) - LHC4sed_replicate (SPAdes)... | ecosystem: Environmental > Aquatic > Thermal springs > Hot... | reverse complement strand
TCATCATCTTGCTCTTGAGCATTGCCAGCGTCTCTTTGATTGTCGGCGGAATTGGTATCATGAACATCATGCTCGTTTCCGTTGCGGAAAGAACACGAGAGATTGGCATTAGGAAAGCCATCGGCGCAAAGCCCAGCGACATCCAACTTCAGTTCCTGCTTGAGGCTGTAGTTTTGAGTTTGGTTGGTGGCTGGTTGGGCATCTTTTTCGGCATCGCTGCGTCTTACGCAATTAGCAAAGCCGCAGGCTGGACAGTTGTCGTTTCGCCGATTTCTGTCATTTTGGCTTTCGGCTTTGCGGCTGCTGTCGGAATCTTCTTCGGCTACTACCCAGCCCGCAAAGCTGCTAAGTTGGAGCCAGTAGAGGCGCTGAGGTATGAGTGAACGAAACTTTGTTAAGGAGGTGCGTTGAGATGTTGAGATGGTGCATTGCTTTTAGTGTGACGGCGTTGCTTGCAGCAGCAATTGCTCAACCGCCGCCTCAAATGGCGGCTCAATGGCAAAAGTTCCGTGAAGAGCACAAGTATCACTTCCAGTTGCGTGAAACTTTCCTCAAGTTGGGCGAATTAGAGAAGAAGGGTGGTCGAACTGCGTTGACCAAAGACCAAGCCAAGAAGTTGCTCGCCATCTTCCAGCCGCTGACGAAAAAAGAGAAACTGACGGCTGATGAAGCGAAGGATGCCCTTAGGAAAGTTAAAGCCGTTTTGAAGCCTGACCAACTCAATGCTTTGCAGCGAATTCAACTGCCCCGATTTGGTCGTCCGGGCGGAGGTCCTGGCGGACAAGGTGGACAAGGCGGCAGTTCTGGCGGACCTAGCGGACAAGGTGGTTCAGGTGGCAGACCGGGTGGCGGTCCACGATTTGACCCATCGCAAATGCGTAACTTTAACCCTCTCTCGCTCGTCATAAAAGTTGACCCTAAGTCGCCTGCAGCCGAATGGGCAAAACGACGGGCAGAGCGAATTAAAGAAGTGCTCAGCCTACTGGAAAAGAAGGCGAAGTAAAGCCCCAATTTTGCGAGTTCAATGAGGGATAGTGGGCAAGAAGGGGGTGATAAAGGTAGCGTCGGGGCTTGTCCCTGACGGTAGTTATCTTTTGACGACCGTCGCCCACAAGGGGTGACGCTACCAATGGTTGTCTCACCCGCAAATTGACCACTACCCAATGAGGGACGAGGGAAAACGGACAGTCTCTGAATGGTGGCTTCTCCAAACTGTTATAAGACGACCCGTGTTTTGCTGTCGGATTGAGTTTTTGTCATCCTGCCTTTGCTTAGTAGCCACCGACTTAAAGTCAGCAGTTCAGAAGTTCAACCTCCTGCCCGACCAATGGATGTTCTTCTCTTCTGATCTGAAGGGCGGTGTTCTTGCAATATGCCCTAAATGTAACATGGGTCAAGGGACATGGGACGCGGTAAAGCGAAGAAGTGGGGAAACGATGCATCGCGAATTTACACAGGACGCTTCACGCATTACGACTCATGCATCACGGACGATGTCTTTACATAAGCACCAGCGATGTTTAAAATTTTAAATGGCTTCTTGTGACCTCATTTGGCTCCGTCTCATCTTGTCCTTGAAAAACTCTTGAGAAAAGGCGTGAGGAGGTGACTGTAGCATGACGACAGTAGTCAAACCTCTCGCTGACAAGGTGCTCGTCAAAGTTGTGGAAGAAGAGGAAAAGACGCCAGGAGGGATTTACTTGCCAGACACGGCAAAGGAGAAGCCTTTCAAGGGAAAGGTTATCGCCGTTGGTTCTGGAAAGCAGTTAAAAGACGGGCGAGTTGTGCCTTTTGATGAGTTGGGCGTTAAGCCCGGCGATACTGTCATTTTCAGCAAATACGCTGGCACCGAAATCAAACTTAACGGCGAAAAGCACATCCTGCTCAGTGTGGACGACATCTACGCCGTTGTTGAAGAGTGAAGCCTTTTCTCAAGTTTGTAAACCAAACCTTGAGGAGGTGAAGAGGGATGCCGGCAAAGCAGTTGATGTTTCGCGAACATGCAAGACAAGCGCTGGCTCGCGGAGCATTCAAAGTCGCCCAAGCAGTTGCTGCTACCCTCGGTCCAAAAGGGCGTTTCGTTGTCTTAGACCGCAAGTGGGGTTCGCCTTTGATAACGAAGGACGGGGTGACTGTCGCAAAGGAAATTGACTTAACAGACAAGTTTGAGGATTTGGGTGCCCGGTTAATGAGGGAGGCAGCAAGCAAGACGAATGATGTCGCTGGAGATGGAACCACAACAGCCGTTGTCTTGGCAGCAGCGATGCTGAAGGAAGGTTTGAAAGTCGTCGCTGCAGGTGTTAACCCTGTTTTCCTAAAGCGAGGGATGGAGAAAGCATTAAATCAGGCAGTAGAACACTTGCGTAAACTTGCCATCCCTGTAACCAGCAAAGAGGATGTCCAACATGTCGCTACCATCGCAGGTAACGACCCCGAAATTGGTGAGATCATTGCTGACGCTATGGACAAGGTCGGTAAGGATGGTGTTATCACCATTGAAGAAGGCAAGGGCACTAAGACGACCGTTGAAGTCGTTGAAGGTATGCAGTTTGACCGAGGCTACATCTCTCCTTACTTCATCACCGACCCAGAGACGATGAGATGCGTCTTTGAAGACCCTCTCATCTTCATCCACGAGAAGAAACTGACTTCAGCCCTTGAGTTGGTGCCGTTGCTTGAAAAGGTCGCTCGTTCAGGTCGCCCGTTAATCATAATCGCCGAAAATGTTGAAGGCGATGCCCTCGCAACCCTCGTCGTCAACAGATTGAGGGGCGTTTTGCAATGCTGCGCTGTCAAGGCTCCAGCCTTCGGCGAGCGCAGGAAGGCTATCTTGCAGGACATTGCTATCCTACGGAAAGCGACTATGACCGTGAGAAACTTGAGGAAAGACTTGCTAAACTCGCTGGCGGTGTTGCTGTCATTAAAGTCGGTGCACCAACCGAAACCGAGTTGAAGGAACGAAAGCATCGTTTTGAGGACGCACTCAACGCCACTAAGGCTGCTGTTGAGGAAGGCATTCTGCCTGGCGGCGGTGCAGCACTCGTCTATGTCGCCAGCAAGTTGGATGAACCTAAAGACAGCCACCCCGATGAGAGAATTGGCTTCAGAATTGTCAAGCGCGCTTTGGAGGAACCTATGAGGCAAATTGCCGAAAACTCAGGCGCTGACGGTTCCATCATCGTTGAGCAAGTCCGAGCAAAGCAACAAGAGAGTGAAAATGAGCGATTCGGCTTCAACGCCCTCACCAGCGAGATTGAGGATTTGGTCAAAGCAGGAATTGTTGACCCTCTAAAGGTCGTCCGCACCGCCTTAGAAAACGCTGTCAGCATCGCAACCCTCTTCCTGACGACTGAGGCTTTGGTTGTGGAGAAGCCTGAGGAGAAGAAAGAATAAGCCACTGTCTGGTCTCAGAAATAAAAGCGGTGTGGTGGTTTTTCCCCGACCGCTACACCGCTTGATTTTTCAAAAACCGCGCGCTATTATCTTGCGTTGAAACTCTTTGCCATCTCGGAGGTGCTCCAAAGGTATGGAGCAGGAAAGGGATTTTTCCGTGCCTGAATCAGTGCTCCTGAACGATTTGCAGTATCAACTCAATCGGTTGCCTGAGGGGATGAGAAGCAAATTCCTACTTGTTTTGGCGGTATCGGAGCGAGCGCGCCAAATCGTTGAAAACCCAGAGCGCGAGCGCTCTGACGAAAATCCTGTTACTCGAGCGTTGAGCGAAATAGTTGAAGAGCGCTTCCGACTTCGCGTGACCGATGAACACTTCCTGAGGGCATTGCAAGGCAAGTCAGAGGAAACAGACATTTTCCCATACCGCCCGTGAACTTTGAGAGGCAAAACATCGCACCCCGACAATGCATCACCTCCTTACCGGAAGACCAACAGCGACACCTTCGTCAGTTCCTACGACGAGGTCTTTGAGCGCTACCTCGATTTTGCCGAACTGGGATGCGAGGAATACAGAGGAATACATGTGGGACTGGAAGGGGTTTTGGAAACTCTGGTTATGAAAGTAGTCATTCAAGGGCAAAAAATCCGCATGTTTGACCGCGCAGGCAACGAGATTCTGCCACTAAGGGAAATGCTGGAACAGGGGCGACGGAAGCGAGAGGAACTTGAACGACGAGTTGCTGAGTTGGAGCAAAAGTTGAAAAGCAAAAGTCTGTGAAAGGGCAACGATTCAGGCCCAATTCATAATTGCTCACTTCACTCCAACGGCTGCCACATCTTGAGGATAAAGCAATTTGTGACGCATTGTGCGGGCGTGGCGATAGTGACCTTCGTGTAACCAAAGCCACAGCCTCAACTGAGCAGGGCGAGGCGGTTTGACCGCAATTTCAATTGTCGCATAGCGTCTTTCCGTCGCTGGCTTCCCCCGCTGTTCGCCCCAAAATCCCTGCCGAACCAAGATTTCGTGAGGTCGGGAAATCGTGAGGTCGGCAGGTCGGGAAACAAAAATGGGAGGGCGAGGTTCCTGCCGAGACGAAAAGTCGGAAATTTCCGCAACAAGCAACGAAAGCGTTTCCGTCAAGTCGCTCGGGTTGAACAGGCAAAGGATTGGTGGCAACCAATCACCCATCCGCCAACCGAAATGGACGATGTTTTGTTCAGGTGGCTTATCGCCCAAGCCAACAAAGTTTGGAAACGATTTCGTCCACCAACGGGCATTGAAGCGAGCGCAAAGAACGACAAGTTCATCGTCGGGACGAGGGACGAGGGGTGAGGGACGAGGTTCAATGATAGAACTCAATTCCACAAGTGAGGTGTTAGCGAAAATGCGGTAGCGTTGCGTCGCTTCAAATTTGTTGCCCCTGTCCCGTATCCCTTGTCCCATATCCCTTCCAACTCCCGCTTTGACTTCCACAGTCACCCAAACGGGATTGAGTTCAACGATGCGGACTGAACCTTTGACTTCGTGTTGCCAGACAAATTCGTCCACGACGAAATGAGCCGTGTTGGTGGCAAGTCGCTCAGGGTCAAACTTTCCGAAAACGCCGATGCCTGCACCGAAACTTTGAGCAGCATAGTCTCGCTTTGTAGCCTTTGACAGAAACTTCGTCACAGTTCCGCCCGCATCTTCGCGCCACTCCATGACCAACGCACCATTGTCCACTCGCACAAAACCTTCGCCTTGTTCAATGCGAAATGGAGACGGGATTCCTTCCTTTTGCGCTCGGCAAAGGGCTAAGAAAAGTGGTCGCCCACTCAAGTCAGGTTCAAGGGCAAGCCAATCCAAAGCGAAGTTGCAAACTCGCTTGTCGGTGCTGTAGGGCAACTTTTCGGCTGGGATATGGGCTTGGTGGAAAACGAGCCGAACATCAACACTCTCTTGCGAAACAGGTGGCAACGAGATGACCAAAGTTTGCGTTCCTTGACGGATTGGGAAGTCACCAATCTTCTGCCCATTCGCAAAAACGCTCATCAAATTCGCCCAAAAGGCTTGTCCGTGCAGGAGCAAGCGATGCGGTTGATTTGGCTTGCACTTAAACCGAAGCACCGTTTCACGCCCTTCGCCCGGCAGCCATCTCATCGTCCTGTCATCCGCCCATGTCTCCCGATGGCTGAAACCTTTGAGCAAAACATCCTCGTCTCCCTCGCCACCAATGTTGACCCGTAACGAGGGCGATGGTGGCGGAACGACGAGGTGAACTCTCAGGGAAGAACAGATACTTCACCATGAATGCTTGTGGGCAAATCAACACTCAAAGGCAAACCCTGAGATGCTTCAGCGTCAGCGATAACCAGAGTCGCCACTTGGTCGGGGAAGGTTTTTGGCAAGTCTTTAGGCAAGAGTGTTGCCGACAAATTTGCTGTCCGTTCGTGTTTTCCTGCGCTGTCTTGCCAGCGGATGAAAAGGGATACGGGACAAGGGACAGGGGACACGGAAAACGGCAGAGGCAGACGAACTTGCTTTCGTTCACCCTCACGCAAATCGCCAACTTTAAGCGTAATTGACTTACCCGATGGGAGACCGCTCACGACGATTTCCACATCCCTTGCTGTTTCGCCCGGAACTTCCTTTGCTGGGTGATGCCAAGAGACATCTCCGAACGGCGTGGTCGGTTCATTGACAAGCGTTATCGTTGGCGTGTGAGAAGTGATTGCTGTCGTCAAGCACCGAACCTGAGCATTTCGTCCGACAATCAATGGTCTTAACCAAACCGCTTTGTTCTTGATTTCCCGTGTCCCTTGTCCCGTGTCCCATGTCCCTTCCACAAAGACCGTTTTCACGCCCCAATCAGCAAACGACTTAACTTCAATGGGCAATCCGACTTCCTTTCGCTCCTTTGGCTGTAACTTAACCTTGATGGGTTTTCCTTTGATGCTGGCGATAACTGAGCCAAGTTTCAGCATGACATTGATGGGCTTGTTGGTTAGGTTCTGGACAGTGACAGGCAATTTTGCCTGCTGTCCAGGAAAAGCAACCCATTGCGGTGTCACCAACCTGAGTGGAGCGAAAATAACTTGATAGACAGCGTGACTGAAAACATCGTCGGTGAAGGGAACACGAGATATAGAGCAAGGAGAAAAACGGGTTGAATCGCGTGAAAGGGCAAAGATTTCGGAAATGGGCAGGTTGGGTTCGGAAGGGATTTGGAGCAGCAACTTTTGTGGTCGCCCCGCTCGGTTTTCCACAAGCAAAAATTTTGTCGTCCCAAAATTCAACACGCCGCTCATCAAATCAGGTCGGTCAGGCAAACTTCCATCAGCAAACCGAGCAAATTTGCCGCAAGGAACATGAACCACTCGCTCCAAAACCGTAGCCCACCATCGTGGGTCGTCAGTGAAAATGCCGTTGACGAAGAGAAGAGACGAGGGATGAGGGACGAGGGAGGGGTGAATTTCAATGAGCACATCACGAACGATGCCGTCGTCGTAAAGGCTCAGGGGTTTGCCTTCAGGGACGACGGCACTTCTGCGATGCAACGGTGCTCTGAATGTGCCCTTCAGCGGTTTGACGAACTCAGCCTTTTCTTGTGGTTGCCACTTTATGCCTTTTCGTTCACCGACAGAGACATCTTGCGTGCAAACTTGAACCCAATCCAAAGCCAAGTTGCAAACCCGTTGCTCGCCCGGAAACTTTTGCGGTTCTTTATCGCCGGGGATATGAGTTTCGGCAAACTCAAACCGAACTTCCATCACTTTAGCCGTCCCGATGACTTTGGCAGGGATGCGAGTTTCGTAAAGACGCCAACCTGGCTCAACTTCAACTTCGCCGACAAACTGCCCGTTGACAAAGGTGCGGATTCGGTTACGCCAAATCGCCGAACCGTGCCAACGCAAGAGTAAGTCAGTGGGAGGGCGAGGCTCCTGCCCAGCCAAAATCACAAGCGGGGTCGGCAAAAGCATGACGGTCACATTACCTGCGCTGGGAATCCAACGAACCGTTGCTTTGCTGCCAGCGCCGAACGCGCCTTCAGGCAACTTGCCCCAATCTTCCCGCCCACTGAAACCTTGAACTAAAACGGCTTCGTCACCTGAAAAGCCAATGTCAACGAAGAAGTTGAAGGAACGGGGTAGGGGACGGGGGACGCGAGACGAGATTTTGGTCGTCTCTTCTTCCCTTGTCCCATATCCCGTGCCCCGTGTCCCACCCTGTGAAACGATGAGTAACCGATTGCCCATTTGCAGCCACTCTTCCAACACCTTTTCAATCTTTTCACCCTTGCCGTTGAACCCAAAGCCAACGCCGCCAGCAGGTGCAACGAGAACACGAAAGTGTTTGAGGGTCTCCAAAGTTGCTTCACTTTGCAGGACAATTTCAAAAGGTGCATTGACAGCCCTTAAACCTTGCACAGCGTTGTAAAGGTCGGAAGCATCGCCGCCACCATGCTCAAAAATCCAGTCGTTGACCAGCAACCCAACTTCTGTGCCCTTTGTCCCATGCCCTGTGTCACCATATGCCAGTTGCCAAATTGTGCTGTAGAGCAAATTAGCTTCGCAAAAGCGTTTGCCACCTTCAAAAGACGGTTCAAGGTTTGAACCTTCCCACCACTCGTTCCAACTCAAGTGCAAAACGCCATCGGCACACCGCAACAAGTTGCTGACCCAAAAGCGGTCATACACGGGACAAGGGACAGGGGACACGGGTAACTCGGAAGGATATGCCATGCCGGGGACGCGAATGTTCCAGTCAGCGTAACGGTGCTTGAGATGGTCAAAGAAAACCGTCCCACATTTTTTGGCGACAGCAGTTTGCAAAAATCGTTCGGCATCTTGTTCGTGGGGTTGACCGAAGATGCCAGCGTAAGAGTGCGGTCCACCAAAAACGCGGGCAAACCGCTCAAAGCCAAAATTGCGAAACGGAGCGTAACCGACATCAAAAGAGACCTTCAAGCCGGTCAAACCCAGTTCGTCCTGAACAAGTTGCTCTAACTTCTCCCAATCGCGTTGCCAGCGCTCATACTGGTAGGCAATGCTCATCACTCGTTGGAAACCAACAGCGTTGAAGTTCATGCGGATTTCGTTGAAATCACGAAAACTCGTGCCCCATTCAGCGTTGAGTTTGTCAATCGTGCCGTAGCGTTGTCTCAGCCACTCTTGAAAGCCTTCATGGTCAATGGTCAATTCTGGCATCCCGTTGCGAGCGTAAACCATCTGAAAGGGTTTGCCGAAAAGCCAAGTCCAAGCAGGAGAGCGAGCGTAATCGCGAAGCCATCGGTAAGTATCGCGGCGCTCGGAAATGTTGCGCCAAAAATCATGCATGGCGAAATTAGTGCCGTCTTGGTAGTAGCCAATGAAAACCTTGTAGCCGAGCGAACGAACCTTCTCTACGGCTTTCAAAACCGTTGTCTCTCTCGGTTCGTTGTTTTCGCCACGCCAATCGTGACCCCAGTAGTCAATGAAAAAGTGAGTGATGCCCCAATCGGCAGCGAGCAGGATGGAGCGGAAGTTGTCTTGGACTTTGCGGTTATCGTAATAGCCGAAAAGTGGAGTGTTGTGGACACCTCCAATCCAGTTCCCCCACTCTTCACCTTCGTCCCACTCATACCAGTAGAAAAACACCGCGCCGACGATGGGACGGTCAAGGGATTGAGTCAAAGCGGAACAACTTAGCGCCGCCATCAATGTCACCATCCCCAGATATTTCATTCGTCTTACCCCCATTGCTATCGGGTTTTATCAATTTTGCTGTTCACATATTCGCCCCTTTTTGCTGCTCAAGGGAACTATGAGCGTGTGTTGGAGCGTCGAGCATATGTTTGCATTACCTTTGCGGAAGGAGTTGCAGCAAAGATTGGAGCGCGGGGTTTTTCTTTACAGCTTCCAAAACAGCCTTTCTCGTTTCTTCCCTGATCAACGGCTCTGACTTTTCCAAATCCACCCGCCAAAAGATGAACCTCTCGCGAACCAAAACGAAAGGCAATTGAGCACTACCGCTGAGTTTCATGTTGAAATTGCCCAACGCAACTTGGGAGAAATTGATGGTGACTTTTGCGACTTTCTGTCCCTGTTGGTCATCAATACCAGCCAACTGGGCACTCATGTCGGGGAGAAACTTAGTGAAGCCAATGAAACCAGAGACGCGCTCTTGATCTTTCGCGACAACCAGTTTTTTCAGGGTCGCTTCATCCCGCCTTACAAGGGCATTTGCCCACTTTTGGGCTATTTGTTGCGGTGAGTTGATGAAGGCAATCGCACCAACGATGGCTAAGATGATGACAAACAAAAGCACGGCGAAAGCGATGTCCGCTCTTCCACTCAGTGCCATCTTGTTTATCACCTCTCTCGTTTTTTAAGGTATTGGCTTGAATGCAGGCATCCCTCGTTGCAACATACTGGCGATGAGACTGAAGGCGCCATAAAAGATGTTCAAAACGATCGTAGCGACGACGATGACCAGAACGATTATCCAGTCATTGGGTGTTCGCCTCAACTCGTTCCCTTGAGCGTCTCTCATCACACCAGCAACAATCAGGATAAAATCAATCAACACCCAAATTATGCATCCGCCACAAGTTATCAACTTGATGACACCCAACCCAATGTAACCGAGATAAAATCTGTCAACCCCAAAAACTCCCAAGAACCATGCCAGCAGTGCTGCTGCGAGCCAACTTTTGCCTTCTGCAGGGTAGGGGACAGGAGCGGTGGGAGCACTCGGTCGGGCTTCCCTTGTGGGTGCCGTCGGGAGTGGTCCCATAGCACCGCTTTTGAGGGGTGCCATGCATTTCCAGCAATAAACCCTTTCGTCCAGATTTTCAGCCCCACAGCGAGGACACTTCATCGTTTTTCACCTCTCCTATGCCGACTCTCCCTCAACTCCACGACCGCAACCCGTGCTAAAATTTTGCCGCAATTTCCTGTAAAACTGCTGCTAAGAACTGACGGGGGTAAGATAATGACAAAGTGTCCACGCAAGCGTTACTTTTGGTTCAGTTGTGCAGTTTTGTTTTTGTTCGCAGTCACTTTCACGGCGTGGCTGTTTTCAAACACGAATCAAATCCCTACATCAAGTTTCGCCTCCACAAATGCCCTCTTGGTGCTGCAAGGTCCGTTGAATCCTCGCGACGAAGGGGTTAAAGACTTGTGGGAACATACGCTCGCCTCTTTGCAACAAGACGAGGAAACGATCGCGAAGATTTTGCGCTGGCTTGGCATGCCCCGTGAATTGACGGTGGTGCTTTATCCGTCAGAGACCTCGCCCTTTTACATTTTCGCAATTAACTTTCCAAAGGGTTACAGGCTTTTTTGGATACCCTTCCGACTTTTCGGAAAGCACTGCAAAGGGGCGCACTACCTTGACATTGACAACCCTCCGAGAGCTATTCTCGGCGTGTATGGAGGGACAATGATTTTGGCTGATGATGAGGCGACCTTTTGTTTTGCCATTGACGATCTTTTGCGCACGAAGGGGCAGCAAAGATTTCGTCTTTCCCCGCCACGCCGTTTGCGTGACCGTTACGATTTCGTCGGCGTGATGAACCCTCGCTTTTTTCTTCCACAGGAATATGGACCGTTGCCATCGGATTTGGCTGAATTAGGGATTGACATTATCGGCGCTGATGAACTGAAGGGAGAAGTCTTCTGGGTTTGCAAAAGCGAGCGAGAGGCAGAAGCAGTTATGAAAGCGTTAGACCGAGTTGAAAGGGAACTCGCAAGGGAAGTAGGCAGCGAAGGCGGTCGCTATTCGTTTCGGAAGTGGCGAGGGGGCATTTTCGTTTGGTGGGAATTTTGGCTTGCTGGGTTTGCGCTTTTCCCATAAGTTTAAAGCCACAAGAAATCGTTGGAAGCAAAAATTTGGTGCCGGGGGCGGGACTTGAACCCGCACGGGGCTTGACCCCACCAGATTTTAAGTCTGGCGCGTCTGCCTTTTCCGCCACCCCGGCACAGGTGAGAATCACAACTAATGGCAAATTTGCGAAACGCGCTTGAGTTTGCCCTACCTTCCGACCAGAAGTTAAAATAACATATTTAGCCGACAATGTAAAGAGAAAAAGGCAATCCACTCAGAGGATGAAACCCGTTTTTACAGGTAAAATTAGCCGAAGCAGGGTGGGATTCCAGGGCAAGGTTCTCGGGAGAGGCAATTTGCGAGGTCGGTGGCATCCCGAGACGGGTAGTTAAGGTGGGGCAGGAATATTGACAGGCAGGGAACTTTGTGGCATTATAAAAACACCTCATAACCGCTCCGGGGTAGCTCAACAGGCAGAGCGGCGGGCTGTTAACCCGCGGGTTGCAGGTTCGAGTCCTGCCCCCGGAGCCAAATTTGTTTTACCCTGAACAAAATATCAGAACCGCATCATCATTCCTTAACGCATACCAAGTGGCAAAAGCGAGGGAAGTTTGGGATGAGGGTTTTTCTTTCCTGCTGTGGGCTTCTGCTGTTGCTTTTAGTGCTGGGGCTAATTTCTGCACAGCGCACGGAAATCAAGCGTCTGCAAATTCCTCTTAACCTCGCCTCCCCAATTCGGTTTGCAGTCTTGAGTGACATCCACATTGTTTCCAAAGCAAATTCCTCTTAACCTCGCCTCCCCAATTCGGTTTGCAGTCTTGAGTGACATCCACATTGTTTCCAAAGGTCGCGGTGTGAATAAGGCTCAAAAGTTCGTTCAACATGCAATGGCTCAATACCCTAATGCCATCTTACTGCTCGGCGATTTTGTCATTAACCGCAAAGCAGTTCCGTTCTTGAAATCAGCGCTTCAAGGGGTTCAAGCACCATTAGGGGTTTTTGCCGTCTTGGGCAATCACGACCATTGGGCTGGTGCTGGTGAGGTTTCTGAGTCTTTGAGAAGCCTCGGCATTAAAGTTTTGGTCAATGAAAGCACAATTTTGCGAGAAGACGAAACTACTGTTGCTTTGGTCGGTGTTGACGATTTATGGGCTGGAAGTCCCGACTGGCAAAAAGCATTTTCCGATGTCCCTAAAGATATTCCCGTCGTGTTGCTTTCTCATAATCCTGATGCTACGCTCTTTTGGTTGCCAGTATCCGAACATGAAAAGTTTCTGACGAAACATGCTGCAATTTCAAAGGCTGACTTGCAACGCTATGGGAATTTCCTGCGGTGCTATTCCGTCAGACTTATCTTGTCAGGGCACACTCACGGAGGTCATATCTGGTTACCGCTTAACCGACTGTTCAGTCACTTGACAGGTGTGAGGTTCATTCCCAAAACCGAACTCGGATGGCGTCACCCTTACGGCTTGTTAGACATCAGGACAACTTGGGTTTATGTCACCAAAGGGGTAACTGCCGGCAACCGAATGCCACAATGGTTTAACGCTCCAGAAATCGCAATCGTTGAAATTCACTGATTTACTTCACTGCAGCCACAATCACTCTTTCAAAGCAGCAGGAAGGTTGGCATACTTAGGAATTAGTAGCCTTTCTTAGGAGGTGAAAGCGATGGCAGTTCGCATAGTAGCAATCATCACGCTCGGGATTTTGGGACTTTTGCTCGTCGGCTCTGATAGACCGGCAGCATGGTGGCAGCCTTTGAGACAATTGAAGGCTTGGCATTTGAATCAGAAAGGGCAATATGCTTATCGGGCAAATGAACTGGAGAAGGCATTGAAATCATTTCGTGAGGCGAAGAGGGTCGCAGGTAATCATCCGGTGTTGGACTTCAACGAGGGGACTGCTTCAATGGCTATAGGGCGTTTCAAAGATGCGGAGCGGTCTCTCCGCTCGGCTTTGAAAGGTATTCCGCAAAATCAAATACGAGAACAGGCTGCTGTCTACTACAATTTGGGCAATCTTTACTTTGCTCAAAAGCGTTGGAACGAAGCGTCAAAGGCATACATTGCCGCTCTCAAAAGGACACCCAACGATTGGGATGCCAAGTTCAACCTTGAGTTAGTTTTGCGGCAGCAACAGAAGAAACCTCCTCAGTCAAATCAGCAACAACGAAAGCAACAGCCACCTCCACCGCCTCCTCCCGTCAACGAACAAAAACCTTTGGTGAAGCAATTGCAATTGCAGGGGAGGCTGACAGCACCATGGCATGGAGAAAGGGATTGGTAAGTTGCCTGAAAAGTAAAGTGTTCGTCTCAACAATGATACTCTTGGTGATGTTGAGTCTCGTTAAGGCTCAACCGTTGAGAAGCAGCGTCACTTTGAGGCGGGGAAGCATCACTTTGAGAGTTTACATTGAAGAGCCCAAAATCCCGATGGGAGGGATTTTCCTGCTAAAAATTCAGGCAATCGCGCCCGGTGACCTTTACGGGGATGCTGTCAAGTTTGAGTTGCCAACGCTTTGGGCTGATAGGGTTGTCCAGTTGAGTGCTATTAGCGACCGAGAGACTTTTGAGCAGGCAGGTCGGATTTGGACACGCATCACTTACACTTACCGACTTGCCCCTTTGGTTTTGGGGCGAGTCCGCTTTGATGGGTTACAAGTCACTGTCTTGAAAGAGCGCTTTTCCGTGCCCACAATTGAAGGCATTGTGGTTAGCGCTGCAACGCAAGAACCTGAGCAACCTGTTGGTCCGCCAGTGAAAGTGAGTGCGAAGGTATCAGCGGATAGGGCTTTCGTTGGAGAGCAAGTTGTCTATACGCTACAATTCTCATCGTTATCCAATGCTGAATTTGCCAGTCAACCAACTTATGAGGCGCCGCTCACAGAAGGTTTTTGGTCAGAAGAGTTCCCAAAAATTTCAAGGACATATCGTAGTGGCTACGAAATTCAACTGGTTCGCATCGCATTGTTTCCCCTTCGTGAAGGCGAGTTGAAAATCGGGAGAGCAAAAGTTTCTGTTAGGCTTCAAGGTTCACCCTTTCCAGAAGAACTTCAAACGAGCCCTATAAAGGTCAAAGTGAAAACCTTGCCTCAACCAGCGCCCGAAGGCTTCCAAAACTTGGTTGGTTTCGTTTGCGCTTCAGTTGAAGTTCTGCCGGACGCTGTTGGGGTAGGTGAAACTTTGACTGTGAATTTGAAGGTGGAAGGGACAGCGAATTTGAGGAATTTGGAACAACCACCGAATCTCTCAGTGCCGAATGCTATAGTCGGTCTACCGAGGTCTGATTTGAAGGCGATAGAGCGCAACGGGAAATTGTGGTTCATTCATAAGTTCACTTGGAGGATAGTGCCACAGAAGGAAGGGCAGTTAACTATCCCTTCATTCCGTATCCCCTACTTTGACCCTAAGGAGCAGCGATACAAATTTGCCACAACTGAGCCTGTTACTGTGCGAGTTTTTCCCGGCACACTTCTCCCAACCTCAACTGCACCGACAGTGGAGCGGAAACCCATTTCACCCCTTTTGCCGATTGTGGGAGTGCTTCTTCTGATCGCAATAGTTGCAAGTGTCGTCAGTTTTCGTTACTTTCAGCGTAGAAAATGGCTGACAGCCGTTCAAGTATCCGACCCTCAATTGCGCCAAGCAGTTTTAACTTTCCACGAAAGAGGAGCGATAGAATTCGGTCATGTCATTAGGGATTGGTTGAGGGAGCAAATTTACCAGCGAACGGGTGTCTTGCTATCTCCCAATGACCCATCCGAAAAGGTGCAGCAATTGTTGTTAACGAAGGGAGTAAGTGAGGCAGCGGTCAGGGCTATAAGGGAAGTTTGGGAACAAACTGGTGGTCCAATGGAGTGGGACGAGGCTGTTCATTTGCTCCGAAATGCTTCAGAACTGCCTCAAAGACTGTAACAACCCCGTTTCGTCGCTCGTCTCAAGTATCGTTAAAGAGGTGATTTCAAGTGGCAAATTTGCAAGAAATCCTTAATTCAATTCGGCAAAGGCTTGATAGGAAGGAAGAATTGCGGGAACAAATTCTGCCATTGGCACGGCAACTAATTCGCGAAAGTGCTGCCCTCATTAAGAACGCTCACAGAAAAGAATGGGATGAGGCTCGGAATCGCCGAAAGGTTTTGCTTGAAGCAGTTAGTGACCTGAGGGCAAAGTTGGCGGAAATCCCTGACCTTTGGTTTGCTGGTTTCGTGCAGGACGCTTTGAAGGAAGTTGCTGAAGCCTGCATCGTTTACGCACTTCTTAGGGACGAACCAGTGCCATCCCCAGAAGATTTAGGCATTGATGATGCCCCTTACCTCAACGGGCTTTTAGAAGCAATGGGTGAATTAAGGCGGGCAACTTTGGACGCAATTCGTTCCGAAGATCTGTCAACCGCTGAGAAGTTCCTCGCTGTCATGGACGAAGTTTACTTTGCGGCAATGACTTTTGATCAAGCAGATGCAGTTACCCAAGGGGCACGGCGAAGGGCAGATACACTGAGGGCGATTTTGGAGCGAACCCGCAGCGACATAACTTTGGCTCATCAATACCGCAAACTTTCAAACCTTCTCCCTACTCTCGGAGAGGTCACAGAGACCGAAAACGAATTGCTCCCTTAGCATTACAGGGTCTGAAGTTTTTCACCAGCGCCCAAGTGGAGTTCAAACTTGTCGTGAAGAGCATGGACAGACCTGACCATGTCTTCCTCCAAGACGAGGCAAGAGACAGAATGCTGAGCATCGGCGACTTGCAGCACAGAAATATTGGCGTCTATTAACGCCTCCAAAATGCGAGCCATTATGCCCGGAACTTCCCTCGTGTTCAGGACGACAAGGCTGACAATAGCGCAGTTGGTCGTGACTTCAACGGGAGCGTCTACAATTTCCAACTTCGGTTGGATTTGCGAGAGCATCCGCTTCCGTTCCCTATGGGCAACACTGTTCAAAGCCATTGTATCTCAGGTAGGTCATCTTGATGGGCGACATGGACTTTCAAGTGAGCGACATAAGGCAGGTTGGTCACTCCCGTGAAGCGGAACATTTTCTCCGGCAAATCGCTTGCCCGTTCCCTGATCACTGTTCCGAGGTTTTCACTGTCGGGTTTCTTGACCCAAACCGGAATGCGATGGTCCATGGCGATTTCAACGCATCTTGGATGAACGACTTTTGCGCCCAAGTGAGCCATTTCTGAAACTTCTTCGTAAGTCACCGAAGGCAAGACCTTCGCTTTATTGCCGACGATTCTTGGGTCAGCCGTCATGACACCTTCAACATCAGTGTAGATTTCGCACGCTTCTGCTTTCAATGCCGCAGCAACGGCACCTGCTGTCGTGTCGGATCCGCCTCGCCCCAGAGTTGTGATTTGCCCGTGACCTCCCAACTTGAAATGCTCTGTCACTCCCTGAAAACCGGCAACGACAGGGATGTAGTCTTTTTGCAACGCTTCCAAAATAGGCGTTGGGTCAATCCGAACAATGCGGGCATTGCCGAAGTTGCCGTCAGTGTAAATTCCTGCTTGACCTCCCGTCAGGGCAATGGTTTTGTAACCGCTCAATGCCTTAATTGCTTGAGCCATCAGAGCGATGCTGATGATTTCGCCACAGGTCATCAACAAGTCTAACTCTCTTGGCTCAACGGGAACTTGAGGGTCAATGTCTTTTGCAAGGCTGATAAGGGTGTCAGTTGCATATGGGTCTCCTTTCCTTCCGGGAGCGGAAACGACAACAACTGGCGCGTATCCTTCCCGTTTCGCCCTGACAACCCTTTGAGCGGCGATGAAAAGTTTTTCCCTCGTCGCAACGGATGTTCCACCAAACTTTTGGACAATGATGCGCATCCGTCATCCCTCCTATCCTGAAACCTTCAACTCAGAGCCCAAACTTTTGCCTCAAGGAGTTGACAACTTTCTCAGCGTCGCTTCGCTTGACCAAAATCATCACAGAGTCGTGCGAATCTCCAGTCTCCAAAAGTTCAACTCCTTGCTCATACAATGCCTCGGCGATGCGAGCCATGACACCGGGCAAGTCGCGCATGGCAGAAGAGAGCACAGAAATTAGGGCGCAATCTCGCGTCATTTTTGTCGGTCGGTTAAGCCCCTGAAGCACTTTCTGTGCCTTACTTGACACTTCTTGCCTAATGAGAAAGTGAATGCTGTCGGGATGGAACTTTATGAGAAAAAGACTGACCCCTGCTTCCGCCAGTGCTTTGAAAACTCTCAGCCGTTCCTTTAAATCTGGCGGGACTTGGACTTCAACATGAACCAAACCTTCTTCAACGGCGATACCTGTCACCCCGCGCTTACGCTCAAATTCCTCTTGCCTTGGCTCAACGATGGTTGTGACCCTTTCGTTCCTTCTCATCTTTCGCTCTCCCCTCGCACCCTTGCGGTTTTTGTAGGTTAATCGGCTTTCAAGCGAAAATTATGGCACTGCCCCACGCAAAGTCCTTAAGGGTTTTTGAGCAGATTTTACGATTGCAACGACCTCGGAGAAACTGACAACGGAACGCCTTGCTTGTTCAGCCTCAGAGACGGTCGGTTGAAATCGTCGCAGCAGCACTTCCACAAATTCGTCCAACAACTCGTTGCAAGTTACTGAGTGCACAAGTCCTCGTCGGGCTAATTTCACACACCGAGCGGGTGGACCGTGCCACAAGGGTGCTGAAACCAAGATGTTGGTGTCAAAGACCACACGCAAAATTCTTGGTAGCCTCAACGCTGATGAAGCCATTCGTCTACCAGAGCCTCCTTCCCCTCATCGCTCAGGCGTTCCCAGTCAATCCCTCTTCCTACGCAAATTTCCTTCCATCGTTCACGAACCTTATCAGCCACCTGTTCCCATTCCACATGTCGCCTCAAAATCTCCAAAGCCTTTCGCTTGCCTTCGGGCGAAAGTTGAAGCAGAAGTTCCAAAACTTGCTCTTCGCTCAGTTCCAACTTGGGCATCAAAAGCACCTCCATTGTGGCTTAAACCCGTCGGCGGACTGATTCTTTGCGAAATTTTGGCTCTTGTTGCCAGACAGGGAATTGCTGTCCTTTCCAGACTATGTGCAC
>Ga0209183_1000394_pt1 | contig 18292 bp, 18 predicted proteins | sample LHCtaG_2_FD_184120 | JGI IMG/M metagenome (GOLD analysis project Ga0209183, IMG submission 184120) | Hot spring microbial communities from Little Hot Creek, USA to study Microbial Dark Matter (Phase II) - LHC4sed_replicate (SPAdes)... | ecosystem: Environmental > Aquatic > Thermal springs > Hot... | reverse complement strand
CCCTAGAAGCATAAACTATTCCTAATTTCCCCTCAATAATCATTTTCATAATTCTATCAACCGTAGCTTTTAACCAATCTTCTTTTTAACGAAAGCATATAGTAAATCTGTTTCTACCATCAAATTTGCCCCCTCCTCCTTGCTCTTTTTATCGCATCCTCTGCTGCAAATTTCTCTGCTAACATCTTTAATTCCTTCCTCTCACGTCTTGATGGAAGCCATGAACCCGCATACTCGTACAGCTTCATAGGCAATGGAATAGTAATAAGAAAAGCTCCAGCTGATATAACTATAGCTTTAGTACTTCCTACACGTAATTGTTTAGGAATAGTCATTCTACCTCTCTCATCAATTTTAACCATAACCAATTTCCATCCCTATTCTTAAATATTACCCACATTTCTATTATTTATCCCTCAAACGCTTTCAACGTTATTTGAAAACTATGATATAACTGATAAAATAGCTGATAGGCCCCACATTCCTTTTCATCATCTCCCCGCTCTATAGACTCTGTAAACTAAATTAAGATGGTTAAGATATTTATAGCTCAAAGTAACTATATTAGCTGATGAGCTCCTATTATTATAGAACATCATTAAATTCTTAATTTAGATCATGGAGTATAGATTTAAACTTAGGGATTTTATGGGGAGAATGATGTAGTTTGATGTTAGCTAATTTAAACATGCGGTATATAGCTTAACCTATCCGTATCATAAACTAGCATATCTAATTTAATAAGCCAATAGATTTTAAGCGGAATATAGCTTTAAAATAACGGTGTCCATGCCTTGATCAAACTGAAACTATTGTTTGAGGCTTAACTATAATGGGATGAATTTATCTAACTTCAGCTTTTATATTAAGCTCCTCCTCAACATACTTAGCGAACTCGTATGCTCCATTACTCCTCCTCCTATTTACTATTAGCTTTGATGGGTTTGAGTATTTAACGTACTCCAATAATCCATTGAAGTCTGAATGGTCGCTGAATGCGATAAGCCACTTCCTATTTGAAAGCCTCCTTATAGGCTTATTGAACTCCCAGCCGCTGAGAACAATCCTGTATGGGTTACTGCTGTTTAAATACTGCTCATTAAAGTGGTTTGAGTAGTGGTTGAAGTATATGTAGTATTTATCTCTAATAATTTCCTCCGCCTCACTGCTTGTTAATGGTAGGTAGTCATTTATTCTTAAACCACTACCTTCAGCATATCTTGTCATCGTGTAGTGGGTAGGTGGAAGTATGAAGGGAGCTACTATATCGTTCTCTCTAAGCATAAGCATTACCTCATGTATTTTACCATAGTATGCATATACATGTACAGGCCCCATCTTCAGCAGCTTCTCAATGAAGCTGTTAAGTATATGTTCAACGTCATTATCAAACGGCCTAACATAATCCGGCCTACCATATACAGCATCAATAATTAAAATATCTGAATCTATAACTGGAGTTTTAATGGAAGGCTTCTTAAAATCACCTGTATACACTACTCTAACACCATCATCCCGCTCATAAACCACCTGAACACTTCCAGGTATATGTAGACAGCTTTCAAATCTTAATCTACCGTTTGAAAGCCTAATAGACTCATCCATACTTAATGGTACATATTGGCTTCTAGGTATTTGAACCCCTAAGCATTTAAGCCATTTAAGCGTTAGATTTGTACCAACTATTCTAGAGCCATAGCTAATACTCCTATTTAGATCTACTGTATGATCGCTATGTATATGTGTAGTAACTCTAAACTTTAAATTATGATATCCATCTATAACAGCTTCATCTAGAATAATCCCCCCACTCTTAACTTCAACAACTCCCTCCACAACAATTATAGATAGTAAGGGAATATAAATATTCCCTTAGGCTTTCCATAAATTCTCACTTGCTTCAGATATTCGCAAAATCTAATCACTATTTCAGTTCTCCTACATCATCTACCTCAAACATGAATTAAGCCTACCTATTTCTAGATGTGGGGAATTGATGTTTAAGCTGGAATCTTCCATTTCCCCATCGGTAGGGATTCCACATTTACGGTAATAGCTTCCATCATATTAAGACCATAATTCTTCAACATAGTTGCTATATGGTGTTTGAATTGTATTAATTATCCACCATTATTGTTACAAGGGACCCGAATCCAGCAATATCGTATAGGCTAATTTTATTGTTGTTAACCGTAATTGTTGGCTTACCTATCTCTCCAATTCTAATATTTAATCTTCTAAGCTTTATGTTTAAATCATGTATGATGGTGGGCTCAGCATTCATGTAGTAGTCTTCAAGATCCTTAACCCCAACCCTAATGTTTGAGCTGTTTCCAATCCCTATCTCCCTAAGAATAAGCTCAGAATCTGAACTAATCTCGAAAACCTCATATATATCCGTTCTATAGATGGAGTGGGTATAATGTAGAACTACTCTACTTCCAGCATTAACACTGTATGAGTAAAGCTTTCCAGAGTCTACAACTATGATTTTCAGTTGTTTATTATCTACTTTAGGAATAGTAATACCTAGCAAAACCGTGATGCTTAGCAAAAAAATAATTATGGTTAGTTTTCTACTATTTAGCCTGTCCAAACCCCCTTCTCCTTGAAGTACTTTATGGCTCCATCATGGAAGGGTATTGGGGAGCCTACAACAGCAGTTTTAAGCGTTATCTCCTTAGCAACGCTGTGGACAGCTATAAGCTCATCAATATGGTCGAAGGTAATCTTCACTATCTGATATACAAGGTCATCAGGTAAATCTGCTCTACATACTAGAAGATTTGTTAGCGCTGTAACCTCAACATCCTTATCTACTCCGGGATATGTGCCCTTAGGTATTACTGTTTTAAAGTATATTGGGCCGTAAAGCTCTACAAGCTTTGGAAGAACTTCAGCATGAGGTATTAGCTTTATCTTTATTCCTGGAGTTGTTGCAAGATCAAGAACAGCTGCTGTCGGTAAACCACCACTCCAGCAGAAAGCATCGATCTTACCATCCTTCAAAGCATCGCAAGACTCACGTACACCAAGCCTCTCCCTAACTATGTCCTTATCAGGATCTATACCTGCAGCAGTAAAAACCCTAATAGCCTTATACTCAGTACCACTACCTGGAGCACCTAGAGATACACGTTTACCCTTTAAATCAGCTATTTTCTCAATACCCTTACCCTCCAAAGTCACGATGTGGAAGTAATTCGTATATAGAGCCATCACAGTTCTTACAGCTACTTTTCCAGTTGCTTCAAAAGCACCTTTACCCATATAAGCATCGTAAGCAGCATCAGGCATAACAAGAGCTAAATCACACTTCTTCGCATGAATAAGCTTCAGGTTATCTACAGAAGCTGTTGTTACCTCAGCTGTTGCCTCAACTCCCGGAATATATTTTGAAATAAGGGTTGCAAACCCTCCTCCAAGCGGATAGTAAACACCGCCAACACCACCAGTAGCAATACTTAAAGCCCTAGGCCATGGAGTTGTAGTAGGCGGTGGTGTTGTAGGCGGTGTTGGTGTAGGTGGCGGTGTTGGAGTTACTGTTAAGGTTATGATTCTTGTCTCTGTTTTAGTTATTGTAGTTACTGGTGCTGTTAAACTACCGGCAAAATTCCAACAGCAACTCCAACTATAAGGAAGACCACAATAAGTATAGCTGATATCCTACTAATTGCACTCATACATAATCCCAATATTATACGTTTTACAATTTTTAAATTTTTCGGTATATGAGGAGGGCTCTGTAAACTTAAGCATGTTTCATCACCTCTATTAAGGGTATTATCTTCTCTATGAATTCTTCGCTTTAATTTTTCATTTATCCATGTTTCATTAGCATTATCATTATTGATTTTAGGAGCATTTCTGCTGCTCATCATCACATTTATCCTTAATACATGGTATTTAGTTATCAAATAGCCTATCTATCCTTAACTGTACTATTCTCTCAATTAATTTTCTAGTTTCAGCTTTATAATCATGCTTTAAATTAAAGATTTTACAGAAGCCTATGGTATAGGGCACCGTCAGTCAATAAGTTATGTTGAGTAAATAGTCCTAACCCTCCTAATGAATATTAGTGATGCTAGTATGTTAGCAGTATCAAATCATCACGTAGCAATCCTCCTAGATAAGGCTTAAGCAATTTATAATATCTCTCCTCAAATCTACCTTAACCCTACTATTATCAGCTAGCAAACCCTAACATTCTAACAAATACTTCCATCAGTAAATGAAAGCTTAAAGACTATGATAATAGATGTATGGCTTCCACGTATTGGAAGCTTAGAATATTTGAAGCAGCTCTTAAAGAATGAAAATATAAGCAATAAACAATCAGAATATAGGGATTTCCCCTAATAAACCTAACAACTTTAGGCATAGAGTCACATAGGTAAAGTAGAGAGTCAGATAAAGCTTAAGTTTACAAGGCGACTTAATAATGTCCTTAATAATGAAAATATAAACACCATAACACTAAACATAGGATTCCCTAACGAACATAATAACTTTAGGCATAGATACACCACAAGGAGAAAAACTAAATAAGCTAAAGTTTACAGAAAACTATATATATCCTTAATAATAGGATACTGTTATGAGGGGTGTTGAGAGGTGCTTTATTACTTTTTTAGCGCTTGGAATGGCTTTATGGTCTCTATACTATGTTGTTAGTGTTATAGAGACATATACTTTCCGTATGGTTCATTTAGCCTTTATTCTCTCCCTTACATTTCTCCTATACCCCTTAAGTAAAAGAGGAGGGTTAAGGGTTTTTGATTATTTATTCTCAGCCTTGGGCATTATAGCTATTGCCTACGTATTTACAGATTTTGAAGGCTTTATATATCGTTCAACAATGCCTACAGATCTTGATATATTGTTTGGAATTATTGTTATAGTCCTCATTCTTGAGGGGATGAGGAGGACAGCCGGAATCATTCTGCCCCTCCTCATAGTTTTCTTTCTTGCCTACACGTACTTCGGCCCCTATCTTCCACCTCCATTTACTCATAGGGGATATGGCTTTGACCGTATAGTTGGCCATATGTATATGACTCTGGAGGGGATTTTCGGTGTACCATTAGATGTTTCAGCATCCTTTGTAACTGTATTTGTTGTTTATGGCGCATTGATGGAGGCAGCTGGTGCTGGAAGATTCTTTACAGATCTTGCATTAAAGTTTATGGGTAGAAAGCCTTCAAGTGCTGGAAGAGCTGTTGTATTAACTACTGGATTGGTTGGTGGTCCTCAGGGAAGTGGAGTTGCAACAACAATGAGTCTTGGACCTGTTCTATGGCCTTTACTGAGGGATGCAGGCTATAGTCCACATGGTGCTGCAGGCCTTCTTGCAACTGGAGGTATTGGGGCTGTTATCTCCCCACCAATCATGGGGGCTGCTGCATTCCTAATAATGGAGTTTCTAAGAATATCCTATCTTGAAGTTATCCTCCTCTGCACAATGCCTACAATACTCTACTACGCTGCATTCTGGCTTATGGTTGAGCTTGAAGCGAGAAAGCTTAACCTTAAACCAGTAACAGTAGCTATACCGAGCTGGCTTGAGCTTCTTAAGGAGGGCTACCATCTACTCTCACTAATAATCCTAATCGCCCTAATAGTTATAGCTGGTAGAACACCGCAGCTTGCAGCCTTCTGGGCTATAATTACAGTAATTGTAACAAGCTTTCTAAACAGGGATAAGAGTAAGAGGCTAACACCTAGAAATCTTTTAAACGCTATTACTGAAGGTATGAAAAGCCTAATTACTGTTGCTACAGTTCTTGCTGGAGCTGGATTGATTATAGGCTCCTTCACCTTAACAGGGCTTGGGTTAAAGCTAGCCGGCATAATCATGACTGCAAGCATGGGGATTAGGATACTTGCTCTAGTTCTCGCAGCTTTAGCTACAGTAATTATTGGGTTAGCTATTCCAATAACAGCATCCTACGTTATTACCGTAATTATAGTTGCTCCAGCTCTTAAAGCACTCGGTATTCCTGAATTTGTTACTCATACATTCGTATTCTACTATGCAGTTCTCTCCGAGGTTTCCCCACCTGTAGGTTTATCACCTCTCGCAGCCTCATCGATAACTGGAGCTAAACCATTTCAAGCAATGATGCAGGCATGGAAGTATAGTTTACCAGCATTCCTAGTTCCATTCATATTCAGCGCCACCAGTGAGGGAGCATCACTACTAATCATTGGAGCTACTTTAGGAGACTTTATTGAAGCATCTCTAGCCTCTTTAGCATCCATACTACTACTTGCAGCAGCAATAATAGGATACTTACGTGGAAAATTAACAATTCCTGAACGTATAATTCTACTTGCAGGATCTCTTGGAATAGCTTTCTCCACATATACAAGCATTACGTTTATAGCTTCAGCTATAATAGTTGCAGCAACAATTACCATACATATATTAAGAAGAAAGCTAAAACACTAACAATAGCTTAAATAAAAATATTTTGTTTTAGATCTCCAAATCTCTCCATTACAGTTCTCCAGCTTAATACCTTAATTTATTTGTCTACAACGTTCCCTGATAGAGCTGGAAATGGTTTTAAGAAGCTATTCACTAAATCCTGCTTATACATAGCTATTACCTGAACTCTCTAAACTTATCTTTAGGAGCATTACATATTGGACATCTTTCAGGTAAAGAATCCTCAACAGTATATCCACATAGCTCACATACATATATTACGCCTATTGCAGTATCCTCCCCTCGATCAGCTGACTGCTTAGCCTTCTGGTAGAGGGATACATGTATTTTCTCCGCTTCAAGAGCCCATCTAGTCACTCTTTCAGCTCCTGTTTCCCCCTGAAGCTTAGCTACACTATTATATGCTGGATACATTTCATCAACTTCAAAAACCTCCCCATCAATAGCTACCTGCAGATTCTCCAGTGTTGTACGCATCATCCCTAATACCTTATAGTGGTTTGAGGCATGAACTAATTCAGCGTAAGCTATAGCTCTAAAAAGCCTAGCAATATTAGGGAAACCCTCCTGTTCAGCTTTCTTAGCAAATATCATGTAGCGCATATGTGCTTGACTTTCACCAGAAAAAGCACTTCTTAAATTCTCCTCAGTTATCCTCTTCATAAATATCCAATAAAACCTGTAAAACATACTTAAAAGCTTTACTTGACTTTAATCGGACGTGGCAACTTAGGAATCAGATACAATACGTTAAGTGTTACTAAGTTCCTTTAATCTGCCCTGCTAAGTTTAGTGGTTTGTAAGTATTATCTGAGGTTTACTATTATAAAATCCTTAATGCTTTAATCTAGAACTTACTTTATTTTGAAGTTAATTAAGAATACGTTAACTAACAATAAATTAGCACTTTAAAGTAGTGAAGCTTCAGAATTAAATATCTACAGGACATAATTTTTTAGAAAAATATATATTTAAGGGTTAATCTATATATTGAGGATATTTATGACAAGTAAGGAGGAGCTTTTAAATATGTTAAATAAAGCTTTAGAGCTTGAACATGCTGCAAGAATACAGTATCTAACACATGCAGAAGCAGTAAAAGGATTAGGCTCAGAGCTTATAATTGCTAGATTAAAAGAAATAGCTGAAGATGAGAGAAAACATGAGGAAATGTTTAGAGAAATTATTGCTAGCTATCTAGACGGAGTACCCTCCATGGGAATAGCTGAAACTCATCCAGCTAAAACAATAAGTGAAATAATTGAAGTTAATCTTAAGGATGAAATGCATGCGGTTGACGTATATAGTGAAATACTTGGAAAAGTAAATGCGATGAAGGCGGAGCTTAAATATACATATTTCCAGATAGAGCATAGGATAAGACACATCATAATGGATGAGCAGGAACACATTACTGAGCTAAAACTACTTAAAGGTTAGAAGCAAATTCTCAATCAATTTTTCCATTAATAAATAGAGGAAGGAAACTTAGAAGCTATATAAGTCCAGCCGTACGCTTATGAGAGCTAAGTATTTCAGGATGGTTAAGAATGATTCGTTTCCATGTTTTAGTTTTTAGCGTTCTACCTTTAATACTTAACATTTTAGTTACTCCTGTAATTGTGGTATCTACTATTTCCTTACCTGAATTTCTTGAAAAATCCATCTACTACATCTACATGTATGGTTTAGTTCTCTGGTCTATTTACCATGTTCTTCTTGCGGGGCTAGCAATTCACTTCTTCAAGGCTGAGGGGAAGATATTAGAGGAATAGTAGGCTCCCTAAAGAATAATCTTCGGCTTACAACTACTATAGTTACCGTATTACTAGGGTTGTTGATTCTACTTTTTCAAGTAGCGGAGCCCTATGTAACCAACTTGATTTACGGCCTAAACATGTGGAGCCTTATTTTAAGCGAGTATAGAAGAATTCCATTATTTTTAGCTGTATACGGCATAGCTGTAATATCCCTAACTGCTGGAGTATGTGAGGAAATAGTGTGGAGGAGCTATCTTCAAACAAGGCTTAAACATTTACTACACGGTAAAGTCTGGATAGCTATGGTGCTTCAAGCAGTGCTTTTCGGATTTTGGCATAACATATCAGTACATACAATATTCACAGCGATTCTCGGCTTCATATATGGGGTAGTTTACGCTAGAACAGGTAGACTTATACCTATTATGGTAAGCCACTGGCTTAGCGATGTTGTAGGCTTCTCCACCATGTACTTCATCAACATAGGTTAGTAAATAATCCTTCCATCTTACCTAGTTAGGATTATACTTATTACTACATACTAGGTTCTAACTGGAGGGTTAACAGCTACAGTTTATGTCAATGTTCCACATATGTGAGCTACTCCACGGCTAAAGCCGGAAGCTTCCAGCGTTCGCCTGAGGCTTTACGTCTTCAGACACATATGCTTGTTCGAGGGCTCACGGCTCCTCCATCCCATGCCTCTCGTTAAGGCATGGGCTATGTTGATACAAGCGTTCAGGTCTCTGTTGTAAATTAAACCACATTTTGGACATCTAAATTCTCTCCCCCTAACTTGGGCAACATGCCCGCATCTATGACATGTTTTAGATGTGTCCCTTGTTTCCTTCTTCGTTAGATACCTGACTTCTATACCTTCAAGGTTTGCCTTGTATTCTATCATGGTTTGAAGCTTTCTAAAAGGTAGCGAATGGAATCGTTTGTTAAGCTTCTTAGACTTCTTGAAGTTTCGGCGGATATCATTTAAATCCTCCATTACTATTACTGGCTTTGGGAACTGTTTAGCGTAGACAACTATTTGGTTAGTTATCACGTGAAGTTGCTGGTTTACTTTTCGCCTCTCCTTATCCTTTAGTTCCTTAACCTTCCCAACCATATGTTTCTCTTGGAGCTTCCTCCTGATGTGTGAATAAAGCCCTTTAATTCTCTTGATTTCTTCCCCTCCAAAACTGTCCCTTCATTGGCTTGCTCGGATTACTCTTTGATATTGCTACTGCAACTGCTAAATTGTGTTCGCCCCTATCTATTGTTACCACCGTTTCAGGCTCATCTACTAGCTCAACAGTTTTCTCTAGGAGGAGATGAGCGTACCATTGCCCATCCCGCTTAACCATTTCGACATTTGTAAACTGCCATTCACCCCTAAAAGCTTCCTCAATCCTTCTCTTCTGTTTCTCACCGAACACTATCGGTAGGCTCACTCTTTCCCGCTTGTTTAAGCTAAGCGTCAACCAATACGGCGTTAGAACGTTTGTTGTTTTGGAAAAACTATAGCATCTCTTATCGAACCGTATCGAGATCCTCTTAAGCCTTAAAACGCTATCCTCTTTCTTAGTTTCCTCGAAGCTTTTAAGATCTCAACAGCCTTGTCCCTTGCGGTTTGGATCAAAGCTGTGTTTAAATTGAAGAGTTCCTTAGCCATTTCATAGCCGTTCTTGTGAAGAAAACTCTTTGACTTAGGGTTAAAACCAAGATACCATTTCACAAGCTTGAAATACTCATTAAGGGCTCTGTCTAAGGCTAAAACCTTTAACCTGTTAGATTAGCTGTACAGAGTATCTACAAATATCTGTGAGTTCCCCCGCATCGTAGGGTGTTAGAATGAATATTCTATCTAAATCTGTCTTAGCTTTCAAACATAGATTCGTAAAAGTATAAACTGCGGCTTAGGATGTTTTAAAGCTGATTGAAAAGTTTATAAGGCTACTTATTGTTAATTCTTGATGGTGTAAGCTCTTGAATGTGAAGAGCCATCCATATATTCCAAATTCCAGCTTAGAAATTAAGCAGGAATTGATGAGGGAGATCGGTGTAAAAAGTATTGAGGAGCTTTATGCAGATATTCCGGAGAAATACCTTCTCAAAAAGCCGTTAAACCTTCCATCCGGTATGTCGGAGTTTGATGTTAAAAAACATGTTGAAGCCCTACTTTCAAAGAATAAGACATGTGATGACATGCCTATCTTCCTAGGTGCTGGATGCTGGCCGCATTATGTACCGGCTGCAGTGAAGGAAATTATTCAGAGAAGTGAGTTCTTAACTTCCTACACCCCCTATCAGCCTGAGATTTCTCAAGGTATGCTTCAAGCCCTTTTCGAGTATCAAAGCATGATTTGTGAGCTAACAGCAATGGATGTTGCTAACTGCTCAATGTATGATTGGGCTTCAGCAATAGGTGAAGCAGCACGTATGGCTTCACGGGTAACTAGGAGAAGCAAGATACTTATTCCGAAGATTATCCATCCAGAACGTAAAGCAACCCTCCAAACATATACTGAGCCGGCAGGCATAATCATAGAGGAAGTAAGCTACAACCCGGAAACTGGACAGCTAAGCCTAAACGATTTAGAGAGCAAAATATCCGATAATGTAGCTGCTGTTTATGTGGAGAATCCATCCTATCTAGGATTTATTGAGGAAAACGTTGATGAAATAGGTGGTTTAGCTCATAGGCATGGAGCTCTCTTCATTGTAGGTATTGATCCTACATCCCTTGGAGTTCTTAAGCCTCCAGGCGAGTACGGCGCAGACATCGTTGTCGGTGAAGCTCAGCCTCTCGGAAACCCAATGAACTTCGGCGGCCCCCTCCTAGGAATTTTTGCATGCCGTGATGACTTAAAGCTAATTAGGCAAATGCCGGGACGCATCATAGGCTTAACGACAACTATCGATGGGGGTAGACAGGGCTTCTGCATGACTCTACAAATCAGGGAGCAGCACATAAGAAGGGAGAAGGCTACCTCAAACATATGCTCTAACGAAGCATTATGCGCGGTGGCTTCAGCTGTCTATATGGCTTTGCTGGGACCCCATGGTTTACGGGAGCTTGGCGAAGCAGTAATGTATAAGGCAAACTATGCTATACGTCTACTTTCAAGAATAGATGGTATAAAAACTCCGGTTTTTAAATCTTTACACTTTAAGGAGTTTACCGTAAACTTTGACGGGGCTGGATTAAGCGTTAAGAACGTTAATGAAAGGCTTCTTAATATGGGGATTCATGGAGGTAAAGACATCTCAAAGGAGTTTCCGGAGCTAGGTCAAACAGCTCTATACTGTGTAACTGAGATCCACTCTAAGGAAAGCATAGAGTTACTTGCGGAGTCTCTGGAGAAAATTGTTAGAGGGTGAAACTTTGTTTAGGCAGGCTCAATGGGGTGAGCCGATAATATTCAATCTTGGAGGAACCGGGCGGGTAGGCTACAGCTTACCGGGGGTTGAGGAGGAGGTTAAAAAAGCTGTTGGAGACTTAAACACATTAATCCCTGAGAAGTTACGGAGGAGAGATGCGCCAGCACTTCCTGAGCTTTCAGAGCCTGAGGTTATCCGCCATTTTATCCGGCTTTCCCAAATGAATTATGGTGTTGACTCCGGAATTTACCCTCTTGGAAGCTGCACAATGAAGTATAACCCGAAAATAAATGAGGTTTTAGCTAACCTGCCGAAGCTAGCTATGCTTCATCCATATCAGGATGAGAGTACGGTGCAGGGCATATTGGAAATCCTTTATCGGCTTGAGCGTTGGCTAGCTGAAATAACTGGAACAGCTGAAGTATGCCTACAGCCGGCAGCAGGTGCTCACGGGGAGTTTTTAGGCGCCTGCATAATAAGAGCATACCATAAACTAAACGGTGAATTCGAGAAGCGGAGGGACATCATCATTCCTAATTCAGCTCATGGAACTAATCCGGCAAGCGCAGCTATGGCCGGCTTCAACGTTGTCGTAGTTCCATCGGATGAGGATGGATGTGTTGATTTAGAGGCTTTAAAGGCAGCAGCTTCCAGTAGGACTGCTGGCTTAATGTTAACAAATCCGAATACTCTTGGAGTATTTGAGAAAAACATTGAGGAGATAGCTAGAATAATCCATGAGGTAGGAGGCCTACTATACTATGATGGAGCAAACCTGAACCCAATACTCTGTAAGGCTAGACCCGGCGATATGGGCTTCGACATAGTTCACATAAACATTCATAAAACATTCAGCACACCCCACGGCGGTGGGGGGCCAGGTGCTGGACCTGTAGGTGTAACGCAGGAGCTGGCTAAGTTTCTACCTGTTCCCCGAATCGTTTTTGACGGTAAGAATTACCGTTTAGATTATGATAGGCCCTACAGCATCGGTAAAATCCGATGCTTCTACGGAAACATCGCTGTTCTACTGAGGGCTTACGCATATATTTTAAGCCTTGGAGGGGAAGGCTTAAGAGAGGCTGCTGAAGTTTCAGTTCTAAACGCCAACTATGTTATGCGGAGGCTTAAGGAGATTGAGGGCTTAAAACTACCGTACGGTGAGAAGCCTAGAAAGCATGAATGTGTTTTCAGCTCTAAGCCATTAAAGGATAAGACAGGTGTTTCAGCATTAAACATTGCAAAACGTCTACTAGACTATGGAGTACATTCACCAACAATCTACTTCCCATTAATCGTTGAGGAAGCCTTAATGATTGAGCCAACGGAAACTGTTGAGAAGGAGGAGTTGGACCGCTTCATAGAGGCTATACGTAAAATCTGTAGGGAAGCTCAGGAAAACCCGGAGCAGGTCTTAAAGGCCCCTTACAACACTACTGTTCAAAGACTTGACGAAGCTAAAGCCTCCCACCCGCAGACAATGATCCTAAGCTGGCGAATGTATAGGAAAAGACAAAGCATCAAAAACCCATAAACTCTTATATTTCCTATTCAAGAGGTATTTAGATGTATTCAGCTCGTTAATCTGAAGGCAATGTATACGGGGATATCTGCAAGCTCACAGAATCAGAATGAAATCGTGATGTAAGACTTTACCAGATGATTAGTATCAAAATAGTTTTACTCTTCAACATAATATTTATAGGATGCTAGCCATAATGTATTTATGATGAGAGCTTATAGGGTTATTATTCTTATAGTCTTCATGATTTTGATCTTGAAGGCTACTCCTACCTTTCAGTCTCCGTTTGAGATTGATGATATATCTATTGTTTACCGTGTGATCGATGGAGATACTTTTGATGCATCAATAGGTAGGGTTAGACTAGCTGATGTAAATACGCCTGAAGCTGGTGAGCCTGGATACTATGATGCTAAATATGCTTTATCAAGCCTAGTTTTAAACAAAGTAGTTTACCTAGATATTGATGATAAATATGTTAAGGATAAGTATGGTAGATACGTATGTGTTGTCTATGTTAGATATAATTCAACCCACCTCCTAAACGTAAACCTATTCCTGGTCATTAACGGCTACGCAGCCATTACCGACTACGACAATGAATTCAACCCATATACGTGGAGGCTATTTATCCACTATCCTGAAGAAACACCAACAGAAACCGTAACTGAAACAAGAGTATTAGCAAAAACACTAACAGTACTTCAGCCTACAACTACTACATTAACTGAAACCATTACATCAGCATTAAATCCACTATATATTTTAGGAGTAGTTGCAGCGTTAGTTTTTATATTATTAGTGATTTTATGTTTAAAGGTAAGAAGTAACATAATATCTTTCATAATGTCCCATTTAAATACGATGATAGCATAACTAGTTTAAGTCCTCTTATGAATTTACCTATAACCTCATCGTTTCAAACTCATATTTGCCTACGTAACTGTTAGAAAGGGAGTTGAGGAGGGCTGAATTAGCTTTAGCACTGACTTAGATGTAGGATAGCTTGGAATAAAGCCATCAAGTGAAGAAACATGTCCAAAACTACACCATAAATACAACTTAGCAGTATGGAAGCTTAGTAAACGGAGTCTGAAGTTAAAAGTATATAGAGCTAATACCATATTAGCCTTCTAAGTTATTTAAGGTTTCTACAGTAAGTTTAAAAGTACCTAGTACTTTAAGACATGGTCTTAATGAGTAGTAGACTAGGTATTATGTATAGTGTTAATGATTTAGCTGGTTCAGGAATAGCTGAGGTATTAGCTAGTAGATTTAGATGTAGAGAAGTAAAAGTTGGGAGAGCAGTTAATGCTTTATCTTATAGCTCAAACCGTTTTGATGTTGTTCTAGCAGGTTTTAGGGAGGAAACTTTTAACTTTGAATTTCTCGATGATGTTGTTGACGTTGACTTCTACATTATACTTTCAAAACATAGAAGTGAAGCAGGAATCAAATCCTTTACAGTTCATTCAACAGGTAATCCGTGGAGGGAGGCTGATGTCGGAGGTAAGCCTTTAGAGCTTTCAGTAGCAAATCCTCAAGCTGCTAAAACACTCCTCCTAAACCTATTCAAGTTTAGAAGTGAGTGGGGGTTAGATGGGTTTGACGTAACCTACGAGGTTACACATCACGGCCCAACATCACCTATAAAACCATTAACATTTATTGAGATTGGAAGCTGTGAACATGAGTGGAGTCTTAAAGAAGCTAGAGAGGTAGTTGCAGAATCTGTTCTAGATCTTGTTGAGAATGGATTGTTAAGCAGCTACCTACCAGCTGTAGGCTTCGGCGGAAACCATTATGCAAGTAGATTCAGTGAGAGAGCATTAAAAACTGAGGAAGCCTACGGACATATGATAGCGAAATACGTAATGGATAAACTTACAGTTAATGAGCTGAATCAAGTAGTTATGGATGCTATCATCAAAAACTCACAGAAAATATTAAAGGTGGTGGTGGAGAAGAAGCTTAAAAGCCTATACAGGAAAACAATAAGAGATATAGCTTCACAGCTTAACATTAACTACCTGGAAACATAGTTATCAGCTAGTAAACAACATTATTAAGATTCTAAGCTGATAAGGTTAACTAATAGCTATAGATACAGTAACCCCAGCATCTAATCTAAACAAATCCGCAAGAGGAGTTCTAATAATCCTCCTTTAATTTGCTGAGTTTAGTTTAACGCTACTTAAACTGTTGATAATTAGCCCATAGTAATACGTTTTATTACCTCGCTATCAACAATATGAGTAGTGAAATCTTGGTTCCAAAGCTTAAAATAATATTCATAGTTACATAGTACATGATACTGTAACACGTAAACATGAACTTAAGTAATTTCTAATATTTACTTAAAATTTATGTTTCAGCTATAAACCTAGCAACTTAGCATATTGTATTAGTCTCCTAAGCCATCATATCCATTCCACAATTAGAAGGCTTAATATATCTAATGCAGTTCTTGATAAATGAAAATATTAAGCACCATAATAACTAGAGCATAGGGCTCTCCTCTAACAGACATAATGACTTGAAATGTTCACTATAAGTAGGGAGGTCAAATAAAGCTTAAGTTTATCTTTGATTAATTTCATAAAGCTTATATTTGGTAGACTGGAATTGTAGTAGGTGAAGTTTGTTGGATGGGAACATTGATGTTTCCCTAGTATCTGCTGAGGAGGTTCTTAGCTATGCTAAGGAGGATTTTGAAAAAGCTCTTAAAACCAATAATATGCTGCTCTATAGGAATGCTGTGGATAAAGCTTTCCTATCAATGATTATTGCTGTAAACTTCTACATTAACCGCAGATTAGGAGTTACTCCTAAATCCCATAGTGAACGTAGATTCCTATTAAGAAAGCTGGAGCGGGAGGATCTTAGAGCTAAGTACAGTGATGTAATGAAGACGCTGCATGATGAAGCCCTCTATGAAGGAGTTTACAATCCAGAAGAAGCTAAATACGCAATTAACCTCATTGAGGAAATGTTAGAGGAATTTAAAAAACTAACATAGCATTTTAGAATTGCTTACATCACCATCGAAAAGAAAGCCTACAGTTTTAACTATGGGATGGACCTGGCAACTTAACATATTGTATCTGATTTCTTAAGTTGCCACGTTAGGATGAATTGTCAATAAGTTTAAATGGAGGTTCTCTACATTGGTTTTAAGCGGGCCGCTCACATATGGCTTAGATGTTCAAAAGCTGAAATAAAGCTCCAAGTCTAGTACAGCATAATACATCTTCTTATTTCGTATAAGGATGCTTTCATGTTGTTCGTGGTTTGTATGTTGCTATACGATAAAGAAGGAGCAGTCCGAGAGCAGGAGAATAATGGCTGAAACTCCAAGTGCGCCGGCTTAAGCATCTATCCAGAAGATATCTGAACACATAGGGAATTTCGTGGTAGGAAGATGCCAAGTAATGGGGATGGCTGCAATAAACAATATAATTGAACTAATAATATATAGCAATGTTTCTAAGGATTTTATTAAATTCCTCACTAATCAATTATGTTACATCAGAATAGATGAACTTTCATCTACATTAGGAAGCCAACCCTTATTAGTTTCCACCTTATCCTATTCAATTTACATGCAAGATACGTTAAAGCAAGAGGCAGCTATCTAAAACTTTAAATGCTGACGTTAAAGAGTTTTCAACTGATGTGGCGGTTGTATTTGAGGGTTTAGGATATAAATGCTGAAGCAAGGCTGTAGGAGCTCCTTTCTAGGATTGAGAAGTATCTAAACTCCATGCTTAAACGCTTTCAGAACTGATGATGTGGCTACCGCTCCTACTGCTACTCCAAGTACTGTCTAGCCCAATACATCATCTTTACATAGACCCTTCAAGAGGACTTATCCATATTTCAACAGTTGACTAGTAATCAACGATTTATCTCTTTTCACTACAAATGAAAACAATAATTCACCATGTTAATAAATATCTGAGAAGGATGAAGTAAGTCCTAAATAAATACTACAAATTTAGATTTTACTGGGAAAGTTTATAAGTACTTGTTTCCCTACATGTACTTATGGTCGAAGTTATTAAAGCTGAGGTTTCAGAGGCTTTAGCTAGGAAGTTTAGGAGGAAGGCAATGGAGATTTATGGTTATAAGAAGGGGGCTATGAAGACGGCTCTTGAGGATATGATGAAGCGTTTTGCTGCTTCCGGCAGTGTTGACTGGAGGAGTTTAAGAGGATGTATTCAATCCAAATCTACATCTGTGGAGCTGCAGCATAGAATGTGGGGGAAGGCTGATTAAATGCTGCTTATAGATGCTAACGTCTTTATTGAGCTTTTCCTTGGGCAGGAAAAGGCTAAGGAGTGTGAAGGGTTTCTGGAGAAGGTTTCTTCATGAGAGCTTGAAGCTGTTGTTTCAAAGTTTACAGTCCACGCAATTGAGGCTATGCTTAACGATTCTACATTAATTCTTACTTTTCTAAGAAATGTTCAAGGCTCCTTAGGGCTTAATGTGTATGAAACCAGTATGGAGGATGAAATGGCTGCATCAATGCTGATGGATAAGGTGAAGCTTGATTTTGATGATGCAGTTCAATACTACTTAGCTAAGAAATTAGGAGTTAAAGCTATAGTTAGCTACGATAAGCATTTTGGCAAGGTAGACATAAAAAGAAAGGAACTATCAGAATTTCTATAGCTTACATAGATTCGGGGAAGACACGATTTTAACCGTGGATCACCGTTAAGCCTATGTTGAGGAGTATAGGTTTTAAGCTATTGCTTACATGTCTAAGCTGAACTCTAAAAGCAATCAGGGATAGGGCTATATGCTGTATAGGGCTTATAGAGCGTTAAGCTCTTGTCTGATACAGTAGAACCCGGATGAAGGCTTAAAACCAACAAATCAAGAATCTACGAGTTTAGTAGTTAATCATTAGGATGTGTTAACAATCATAGTTTAGGTGGGTTTGGAGCTGTAAGAGTTAGTAGTGGTTGAATACTTGGAGTAGCTTATTGTGGGAATGTATCTATTTGACTCTTTATTTTTGCAGCTAATGTTTTCCCAATTAGTGGAATTGAGGATAGCTGCTCAATTGTTGCCTTTCTTAAGTCATTAATTGTTTTAAATCCTGAGCTGTAAAGCATTCTAGCTCTAACCCTCCCTATACCTTCAAGATTAACAAGCTCCAGAAGCTCCTCCCTTACG